>Ga0302277_1001355_pt1 | contig 18248 bp, 8 predicted proteins | sample III_Bog_N3_1_FD_198759 | JGI IMG/M metagenome (GOLD analysis project Ga0302277, IMG submission 198759) | Peat permafrost microbial communities from Stordalen Mire near Abisko, Sweden - III_Bog_N3_1 | ecosystem: Environmental > Terrestrial > Soil > Wetlands > Peat | place: Sweden: Abisko... | reverse complement strand
GATGGCGAAGGGTGTGTTCGATGAGTTGAAGAAGGCACAGCCGAAGAACCACTTTACGGTGGGCATTGACGATGACGTGACCCACACCAGTCTGGACTACGATCCGGAGTTCTCCACCGAGGACCCGCGAACGGTTCGGGCGCTGTTCTACGGGCTGGGTTCGGACGGGACGGTTGGCGCGAACAAGAACTCGATCAAGATTATCGGTTCGGAGACGCCGGGTTATGCGCAGGGCTACTTTGTGTACGACTCGAAGAAGTCCGGTTCGGTGACGACATCGCACCTGCGCTTTGGGCCGGACCCGATCAAGTCGACCTACCTGATCACGAAGGCGAACTTTGTGGCGTGCCATCAGTTCCAGTTTCTGGAGCGGATGGACATTCTGGCAGCGGCGGCGGACGGTGCGGTTTTCCTGCTGAATAGCCCGTATGGGTCGGACGAAATCTGGGGCCACCTGCCGAAGAAGACGCAAGAGACGATTCTGAAGAAAAAGATCCAGTTCTATGTGATCGATGGATACACGGTGGGACGGAACGCGGGCATGGGAAGCCGCATCAACACGATCATGCAGACGTGCTTCTTTGCCATCAGCGGTGTGTTGCCGCGCGAAGAGGCCATTGCGCAGATCAAGAAGGCCATCAAGAAGACATATGGCAAGCGCGGCGATGCGGTCGTGCAGCAGAACTTTGCTGCGGTGGATGCAGCGATCGAGAACCTGCACCAGGTGACCGTGCCGGAGAAGGCGACGGCGTCGTTCGACATTCTGCCAATGCTGCCGCAGGAGGCTCCGGCCTTTGTTCGCGACGTGCTGGGTGCCATGGCGGCTGGTTACGGCGACATGCTGCCGGTGAGCGCGCTGCCGGCCGGCGGCACCTTCCCAACCGGAACCTCAAAGTGGGAGAAGCGCAACATTGCGCACATGATTCCGGTGTGGGACGAGCAGCTATGCATCCAGTGCGGCAAGTGCGTGATGGTGTGTCCGCATGCGGTGATTCGGGCCAAGGTGTACGACGGGGCATTGCTGGCCGATGCGCCGGCGACCTTCAAGAGCGCCAAGCCGAAGTGGAAGAACATGGACAGCGAGTTCTACACGCTGCAGGTGGCTCCGGAAGACTGTACCGGCTGCACGCTGTGCGTGGAGATTTGTCCGGTGAAGAGCAAGAGCGAAGCCAAGCATAAGGCCATCAACATGGAGATGCAGGCGCCGCTGCGCGAGACCGAGGTGAAGAACTGGAACTTCTTTGAGGCATTGCCCACGGTCGATCGCGCCCGTCTGTCGCATGGGCAGGTCAAGGACATTCAACTGCTCGATCCGCTGTTTGAGTTCTCCGGAGCCTGCGCGGGCTGCGGCGAGACGCCGTACCTGAAGCTGCTGACGCAATTGTTTGGCGACCGGCTGTACATTGCCAATGCCACAGGTTGCTCGTCGATCTATGGCGGCAATCTGCCGACGACTCCGTACACGGTGAATAAGAGCGGACGCGGACCGACGTGGTCGAACTCGTTGTTTGAAGACAACGCGGAGTTCGGCATGGGCATGCGGCTGGCGCTGGACCAACAGAAGGGCTACGCCGAGAGCCTGCTGAGCCGGTTGGCTCCGACGCTGGGCGATGACCTGGTGACGGAGATTCTGAACGCCGACCAGGCCAAGGAAAGCGGTATCGAAGCGCAACGGGAGCGAGTGAAGGCTGTCCGCGGGAAGATTGCGGCCGTGGATTCCGCCGAGGCTCGGGCGATGAATGTGGTGGCGGATTCACTGGTGCGCAAGAGCGTCTGGATTATTGGCGGCGACGGCTGGGCGTATGACATCGGGTTCGGCGGACTGGACCATGTGCTGGGATCGGGACAGAACGTCAAGGTGCTGGTGCTGGATACGGAGACGTACTCGAATACTGGCGGCCAGATGTCGAAGTCGACACCGCGCGGTGCGGTGGCGAAGTTTGCCGAAGGCGGTAAGCCGAACAGCAAGAAAGACCTGGCGATGGAGGCTGTGGCGTATGGCTCGGTCTACGTGGCACGGGTTGCGATGGGCGGCAGCGACCAGCAGACGGTAAAGGCGTTCCAGGAGGCTGAGGCGTTCGACGGGCCGGCGATCATCATCGCCTACAGCCACTGCATTGCGCACGGCTACGACCTGACCTACGGCATGGAGCAGCAGAAGAACGCGGTGCTCTCCGGCTATTGGCCGCTGATGCGCTACAACCCGGCATTGCGCGAAGAAGGCAAGAATCCGTTCCAACTGGACTCGAAGGCGCCGACGATTGCGTTGAAGGAGTACAGCTACCACGAGGCACGCTACACCATGCTGCTGCGCAGTCATCCGGACGTGGCGAAGAAGCTGCTGAAGGAAGCGCAGGACGATGTGGAGCGCGCGTGGCGTGTGTATTCCGGCCGGGCCGCGATGCCTGGACGCGCTGCGACACCGAACATTGCACCCCCAGAGCCAGAGGGCAAGGTTGCTCCTCTGGGCGCGGGAAGGAGCTAGACATGATGGACCTGGGCACCGCCTATCTCGGTCTGCGGCTGAAGAACCCGCTGGTCGCCTCCTCCTCGCCTATGACGGAATCGCTGGAGAAGATTCAGCGATTGGAGGAGGCTGGCGTGGCTGCGGTGGTGTTGCCGTCGATTTTCGAGGAGCAATTGACGCTGGAACAGGAGGCGCTGGACCGGGACCTGAACCGGGGCGGCGAGTCCTTTGCGGAGTCTCTGAGCTACTTCCCGGCGTATGAGGACTATCGGCATGGGCAGGACGTTTACCTTGCGCAGATCCAGCGGGCCAAGGCAGCGTGCAGTATTCCCATACTGGCGAGCCTGAACGGGGCTACGGCACGGGGATGGGTGCGCTTTGCCAAAGAAATAGAGCAAGCGGGCGCCGACGCGATCGAGCTGAATACGTACTCACTGGCGACCGGGTACACGGACACGAGTGCAACGATCGAGCAGGGAATCGTCCAACTGGTGCGCCAGGTGAAGGAAGCGACGGTAATACCGGTTGCGGTAAAGCTTTCGCCGCAGTACACGAGCATTCCAAATCTGGCGATGGAACTCGACCGCGCAGGCGCCGATGGCCTGGTGCTGTTCAATCGCTTCTATCAGCCAGACTTCGATATCGAGAACCTGGATGTGATCCCTAAGCTGACGCTGAGCCGGCCGGAGGAGCTGTTGCTTCGCCTGCATTGGGTCGCGATTCTGTATGGGGATGTGCGTGCGGATCTGGCTGTGACCGGCGGGGTGCATAGCGCGGAAGACGTATTGAAGTCCGTGATGGCGGGGGCGCAGATTGGAATGATGGCGTCCGCTCTGCTGGCGAAGGGTGCCCCGTACGTGAAGACCGTTTTGGACGACCTTGTTCGCTGGATGGACGAGCACGAGTACGTTTCGATCCAGCAGATGCGGGGCAGCCTGAGCCGCCGTGCGGTTCCCGATCCCAGTGCGTTTGAGCGAGGGAACTACATCAAGACTTTGAGTAGCTACACGATGCGGCAAGCTGTTTTGTAAGAGTGAGTTACAAGGCGGGGCACGGGAGAGCAGGAGACCGCTGCAGCAAGATATACAGATGAGGCAGCTGCGGGGTGTTTGAAGCGGAGTCTGCGGCGTGATTCCGACTCTGAGTCAACAGGGGAATATTCATCCATTTAGGGGAGATTAGCAGGCCCGGAAGATGGGTCTGGAATACAATTAACAGCTGGCGGCATGCAGGGAGGCTCCGTGAGGCAGACCCGGCTCGCGCCAAGAGTGGGATGCGTAGTCGGAGACGGCATTGGTAGGAGAGTGACGATGTCGTGGTTGCCCGGAGTATGCGCTGAAAGACGTTTTCAAATTGAAGGGATGCATTCTTAAATGACTACCAGTCAGCTATTGGCACAGGGCCAACCAGCGTCAGAGCTTGTGGGCAAGGGGCAGCACATCGTCAACGATTTTTCTATCCAGATTGCCACCGTGAACGGCTCCGGTTCTCAATCGGCGAACAGCGTTCTGCTGCGCAGCATCTTCCGCATGGGCGTTCCGGTATCGGGCAAGAATCTGTTTCCCTCAAACATTGCGGGACTGCCGACCTGGTACACGATCCGCGTGAGCAAGCACGGATGGGTCGCGCGTAAGACGGACATCGACGTGTTGATTGCGATGAATTCCGAGTCTGCAGGCGATGACGTGATGGCGCTTGCTCCCGGAGCTGTCGTGATTTACGACGAATCGTTGAAGCTGAACGAAGTGCGCGACGACGTGACGTACTACGCCGTTCCATTCGATCAACTGGCGGCGACCACAGGTGCTGATGCCAAGCTGCGCAAGCTGATCAAGAACATGGTGTACGTTGGCGTGGCGGCGAATCTGTTAGCGATCGACATGGCGAAGGTCGAGGCGACGGTCCGCAAACAGTTTGCGAAGAAGGTGAAGGCGGCGGAGCTGAACCTGAACGCGGTGCGGGTTGGGTACGACTATGCCGCAAGCACGCTGTCCAAGCAGGACCCCTACCGGGTTGAGCCGATGAGCGCCACCGAGGGCAAGATCATTATCGACGGCAACTCCGCGGCCGCCATGGGCGCAATGTTTGCCGGGGTCACGGTGGTTGCGTGGTATCCCATTACGCCGTCGTCTTCGGTGGTCGAGAACCTGATCGACTACATGAAGCGGTACCGCGTGGAGAAGGACGGCAAAGCGAGCTTTGCGATTGTGCAGGCGGAAGACGAACTGGCGGCGATTGGTATGGTGCTGGGCGCAGGATGGGCCGGCGCGCGATCGATGACAGCATCCTCCGGCCCCGGCATTTCGCTGATGGCGGAGTTTGCGGGACTTGGATACTATGCTGAGCTTCCTGGCGTCATCTTCGACGTTCAACGTACCGGACCGTCGACCGGCCTGCCGACGCGCACGTCTCAGGCTGACCTGACGTTCGTTGCGGGACTGTCCCACGGCGATACGAAGCACGTCATCCTGCTACCAGGATCGGTGAAGGAATGCTTCGAGTTCAGTATCGATGCGTTCGACCTGGCAGAGCAGTTGCAGACGCCGATCTTTGTGCTGTCGGATCTGGATCTGGGTATGAACAACTGGATGTCGGAGCCGTTCCAGTATCCGGAGAAGCCGATTGATCGCGGCAAGGTGCTGGACGCTAAGCAGTTGACGGAACTGGGTGGATTCGGCCGATACAAGGATGTAGACGGAGACGGGATTCCGTATCGCACACTCCCTGGGACGGACCATCCGGCGGCTGCGTACTTTACCCGTGGATCGGGCCATAACGAGAAGGCGTTGTATTCGGAGCGACCTGAGGACTACGAAAACAACATGCTGCGGCTGGCGCATAAGTTTGAGACGGCAGCGACCATGGTTCCGAAGCCGGTGCTGGCAGGCACGGGGCACGAGAAGGTTGGAATCATTGCGTACGGCACCAGCCACTTTGCGGTGGTCGAGAGCCGCGATCAACTGGATCGCGAGTGCGATATCGCGACCGATTACATCCGCGTCCGTGCCTATCCGTTCACACAGGAGCTGCGGGATTTTGTCGCCACGCATGACCGAATTTACGTGGTGGAGCAGAACCGCGATGCCCAGATGCTGAATCTGATGAAGGTCGATCTCGATGCGGCGGAGGTGGTGAAGCTGCACTCTGTTCTGCACTTCAATGGCCTGCCGATCGATGCACGCTCGATCACGTCCGTAATCGCAACACAAGAAGGAGCCTGCAAGTAGTCATGTCGATCACGCCAGTTACCCCCAAGCCAGTTAAGACCAATCGCATCGGACTCCAGATTCTGGACTATCGTGGCGGCAAGACCACGCTGTGCGCCGGATGCGGACACAATTCCATCTCCGAACGCATCACCGAGGCATTCTACGAGATGGGCATCCAGCCCGAACGGGTGATGAAGATGAGCGGCATCGGCTGCTCCTCCAAGTCTCCTGCATACTTTATGTCACGCTCGTTCAGCTTTAACTCCGTTCACGGGCGTATGCCGTCCGTGGCCACGGGTGCGCTGCTGGCCAACAAGACGATGCGCTCCATTGGCGTGAGCGGCGATGGCGACACCGCATCGATCGGGATGGGGCAGTTTGTCCACCTGATGCGGCGCAATGTCCCGATGATTTACATCATCGAAGACAACGGTGTGTATGGCCTGACCAAGGGCCAGTTTTCCGCGACGGCCGACATCGGATCGAAGCTGAAGACCGGCGTCGTCAACGATTTGCCGGCGATTGATATCTGCGCGCTGGCCATCCAACTGGGTGCGACGTTTGTCGGACGTTCCTTCTCGGGCGATAAGAAGCAACTCTCCACCATGCTGAAGGCTGCGCTGTCTCACCAGGGGACGGTGCTGTTGGACGTGATTTCGCCGTGTGTTACGTTCAATGACCACGAGGGTTCGACCCGGAGCTACAAGTACATGCAGGAGCATGGCGACGCGGTCAGCGAAGTGGGATTTGTGCCGTACTTCGACGATATTGCAGTGGACTATGATCAGGACACTACGGTTGACGTCCAATTGCACGATGGGTCGCACATGCGTCTTCGCAAGCTGCATGAAGGCTACGACCCGACGAATAAGTCTCATGCTGTTCAGATGCTGATGGATGTGCACGACAAGGGCGAAGTGCTGACTGGCGTGTTCTATGTAGACACGCAGAAGGCAGACTTCTCGACGTTGCTGAATATGGTGGATGAGCCGCTGGCCACGTTGCCTGAATCAAGGACGCGTCCTGGCCGCGAAGTGCTGGCAGAAATCATGGAAGCCCACCTCTAACTTTGTTGCGCGAGTGCCGCGCGTCCGAGCATAGGTTCGGACGCCGGCGATTGCAGGCATAGTTCGGCGGCGACCAGATATTCCGGCAGGTACGATGTGGCCCCAAACCGAGTACTCATCTGGTAGACTCAAGGAGTAGCAACAGGATGGAACTGTGCAGGCTCTTTATGCCTGTTAGTTCGGTGTGACACAGCTCAAGTTGTTGCAGAACAATCTGGGGACGTAGCTCAGTTGGTTAGAGCGCTGCCCTGTCACGGCAGAGGTCGCGGGTTCGAGCCCCGTCGTCCCCGCCATACATTCCAGATGACTTACGGAGCGTATGGACCTAATGTGACATCGAAATCTGGGCACGATATGGGCACAATAAGCGCCTTCCGTGCGTTGACTGCAATGGCTCCAGATTTGGTTGTGCCCACGGGCGTTGAAATTGTGCCCGCGCCTGGAATCATCATCCTTACAACCTTGCTCTGTGCGGCTCGCTTGTTCGAGGTCACTGCCTCCGTGTAAACGTCGAGAGTGATGCGGCTTTTCGCGGTTCATGAGATTGTCGGGCTAGTAGGGCTGCTTTCCCTTCTTCGTCGGACTTGGGAGGACGTAATCGGAGTCCATCGGATAGGGGCTCTGGCGCCGCGAGCGCAGAAGAAGCATTGCACGTGACGACTTCTGAGCGACCACGAGCAACAGTTCTTCCAATCCCCCACTCAGCTGGAACATCCCGCAATGCGCTGCTTATAGGACCTGCATTTATAGCGCCCACACATCCTGTCAGTCTCCTGGCGCCAAGATATATGGCCATCCCTTTCAATCGGTTGCGGGAATATGCACATCATTTTGTGCACACTCGGTTTGCTTCGGCGCCACTAATAGGCGAATATAAAGCGAAACTTACTTTAATGCCTACATCCTCTGCAATCCGGCTTCAGATCGAATCTGCCCTCGCACAGAGGATTCCTTCTGCGCTAACACCTGCGCCGAAGTTGATTCGCCCGGTAGCAGCGACGGGGATTGCAACGCTCGATGAAGTGCTGAGAGGCGGGTTGCCGGTCGGAGCAGTCAGCGAGTTGGTTGGACCCGAATGCTCCGGTCGAACCTCGGTCGCGCTTTCTTTCCTTTCGGGTGTAACCCAGGCAGCGAAGGTCTGTGCCTGGATCGATGTATGCGACGTACTTGACCCTGCCTCAGCCGCTGCCGCGGGTGTCGATCTTATGCGGTTGCTTTGGGTGCGCTGTGGGGCTGTGCAGAAAAACGTTACATCGACAAGTTACAGCTTCGCCCTGTCAGAGAAGTATGTTGTTCCGCCTGCCGCGAAGAAAGGATTGCATGGCGGAGGGTATGGCCCACATCCACGTACCGAGACGAAGGGGCTCTCTGAGGCTGTTCATGGCCTGCTGCAATCGAAAGCCATCGAGCCCCGCTGTGCAGAGTCTCAGCGTCGTGAACGGTCTAGGGAAGACGTATTCGAACCTGCCTTGAGGATGTCTCCGACAAGCGCTGCTGCATTGCCACGTCCACGAAAACGATGGACCCGGATGGAGCAGGCGTTGCGCGTTACCGATCTGTTGCTACAAAGTGGGGGCTTCAGTGCGATTGTGCTCGACATGGGAAGTCTTGCACCGGAGGTTGTCTCTCGCGTGCCACTGGCGACGTGGTTTCGCTATCGAGCGGCTGCGGAACGAACGCAATCAAGCATCCTGCTGCTGACACAGCATCCATGCGCAAAGAGCAGCGCTGAACTGGTGCTGCGTTTCCAATCAGCGAGTAATATCTGCGATGAAAAAACTGTGTTCAGTGGTATTGAGCCGCGTGTTGAGGTGGTGCGCAGTCGGTATACAGAAACACCGACCAATGTGATCCCTTTGCGAAAGCCGCCGCAAAGGGTGAATGCGGCGTGTTGGCAAAGCCGCACCGTGTGGGCGGGTTGCAGATGACCAATCATTCTGAACTGTATGCCTGTCTCTATGCCAGAGAGTTTCCAGGACAGGCACTCTTGCGGCTGCGGCCTGAGATGCGCAGCAGACCCTGTGTCGTGATGGAGGGCAGCCCTCCGCTCGAAAGGGTTTGCTCCCTCAATACCAGGGCGAGGCTACTTCAGGTTGTTCATGGCATGACTCGCGTGGAGGTTGATACCTTCTCGAACCTGGTCGTTCTATCCCGTTCACGTGAAGTCGAGATGGCGACAAAAGCCATCCTGCTGGAATGTGCGGGCTCATTTTCTCCGCGGGTTGAAGAGCGAAACGAAGATACAACCTTTCTCTGTGGGATTGATATCAGCGGTACGCAAAGTTTATTTGGAACGTCTGAGATGCTGGCGCAAAGTCTATTGCAGCGTGTTCAGGCAGTCGGAATATCGGCCCGCGTCACAGTAAGTAAAAACTTTCACACGGCCATCTGCGTTGCCAAGGGGCTACCGCCGAATACTGCCGTCAGAGTGGTTTCGCCGGGCGAAGAAGCGACGGCACTCGCTTCTCTGCCGATTGCGGCTCTTGATCTGACCGAAATACAAACGGAGACATTTGCGATTTGGGGGATTCATTCGCTGGGGATGCTGGCCGCGCTACCGGAGAAAGAGCTTATTGCCCGCATGGGACAGGATGGCAAGCGGCTTCGCCAATTAGCGCGAGGCGAAGCTACGCATTTATTCCAGCCTGTGGAGCCTCTCTGTACGCTCGCAGAGAGAATCGAACTCGATGCACCGGTTGAGCTTTTGGAGTCATTGCTGTTTGTAGTAGGCGTCATGCTCGATCAACTGATTCTGCGCGCCAAGGCACGGATTCTGGCGTTGGCCTCTGTAATCATCACGCTCACTCTCGATGGCGGAGGCATTCATACACAGGCTGTCCGGCCAGCGCTGCCAAGCACGGACAAGCAGCTTTGGATCAAGCTGCTGCATCTCGATCTTGAAGCACATCCGCCACAAGCCGCTATTGTAGCGATCGGCCTGGATGCTGAACCAGGGAGTACCAGCAAAGTACAGCTTGGTCTCTTCTCTCCGCAGCTTCCAGATGCAGCATGCCTGGATGTCACGCTTGCCCGCATTCGCGCCATCGTAGGCGAGGATTGCGTGGGCCGCGCCATCCTTGAAGACACGCATGCAGCGGAGGGTTTCCGTCTAGGACCCTTTGCTGTACCTTCCGGAGTCCCTGCTCTCATTGGCTCGCCCGCTCCACGTCTCTCGATGCGACAACTTCGTCCGCCTAGGCTGGCTTACGTCACACTACAGGACTCTCGCCCGGTGATGTTCTTCTATTGCGAGCGGCGCTACAACGTCCAACAGGCTTACGGCCCTTGGCTCGCCAGTGGAGATTGGTGGAACAAGACGCTCTGGAGACTGGAGCAATGGGACCTTATCGCCTGCGCGCAGGACGGTGCGACGCTCTATTGCTGCATGGTCCGCAACCCGATGCGTAACCAGTGGCAGATGACGGCACTCTATGACTGACGGCTATGTAGAGTTGCATGCCGCCAGCGCCTTCAGCTTTCTCGAAGGAGCCTCTCAGCCAGAGACGTTGGTGGAGCGGGCTGCTGCGCTGGAGATGCCTGCTATGGCACTGCTCGATCGCAATGGAGTCTACGGTTCGGCGCGGTTCCATACCAGTGCAAAGCGGAATGGGGTTCGTGCTCATATTGGAGCGGAGATTGCGGTATCGAGTCTCGGCACACGTCTCAGGCCTCCGTCGTGGCTGCCGCACCAGCACGCAGCTGAACCTGTCCGGCTTCCACTGCTCTGTGAATCTCGTGAGGGCTATCAAAACCTCTGCCAACTTGTGACGCAGTTCAAGATGCGCGCGACAACTAAGCAGGAAGGGGCGGCCAACCTCGACGATATCGAGCAATACGCCTCTGGGCTGGTGTGTCTCACAGGTGGCGACGAAGGCCTGCTAGCTGCTGCTCTGATGCGTGGCGGGGAGCGAGCCGGTCGTGAGACGGTCGAACGGCTGGTACGCATCTTCGGTCGCGGCAATGTCTATGTAGAACTGCAACGCCATCAGGAGCGCGAAGAAGAATGGAGGAATCAGGCGGCGATCCGTATTGCCTGTTCTCTGAAGCTACCAGTGATCGCGACCAATGGCGTGAGATACGCTACCGCCTATGACCGCGAGGTGTTGGATCTATTTGCAACAGTTCGCAATCATACGGAACTGGACCATGCGGGCCGTCTTCTCTCTCACAATAGCCAACGCTATATTCGCTCGGCTCGTGAGATGGTGGGATTGTTCCGTGATGTCTGTGGCGCAGCAGAGAATTCGGTCGATCTCTCGTCGCGCTTGCAATTTAAGCTGGACGATCTAGGCTATGCGTTTCCCCGCTACCCAGTCCCTGGCGGCGAGACCATGGATAGCTTCCTCTGCAAGCGAGTGGAGGAGGGAGTGCTTCGTCGCTACGCACCGCAGCGGGACGCGGGACTTCTGAAACGCGCAAGGAAGCAAGTTGCGCACGAACTCGCGTTGATTGCGAAGCTGGGCTTCGCAGGATACTTTCTGATCGTTTGGGATATCGTCCAGTTTTGCAAACAGCATGACATCCTCATCCAGGGCCGTGGCAGTGCGGCAAATTCCGCAGTTTGCTATACGCTCGAAATCACGGCGATTGATCCGGTAGGCATGGAACTATTGTTTGAGCGTTTTCTAAGTGAAAACAGGGGCGAGTGGCCGGACATCGATCTCGACCTTCCGTCTGAAGAGAAGCGTGAGCAGGCGATTCAATACGTCTATCAACGTTATGGTGAACTCGGCGCAGCCATGACAGCGAATGTCATCAGCTATCGCGGCAAGTCCGCTGCGCGTGAGGTGGGGAAAGCCCTCGGCTTCGATAAGGAATCATTGGGACGTTTATCAAGTCTCGTCAGCCAGTGGGAGTGGCGGGGTAAGTCCGACACCATGGCGCACTCGTTTCGGAATGCAGGCTTCGACATCAAGCATCCGCGCATCGCCAAATATCTCGAACTCTGTATGCGCATACAGGACCTGCCACGCCACCTCGGCCAGCACTCAGGAGGTATGGTCATCTGCCAGGGACAGCTGAACCGTGTTGTCCCACTGGAGCGAGCGTCCATGCCTGGGCGAACCGTCGTGCAGTGGGACAAAGAAGACTGCGCCGATTTGGGGATCATCAAAGTCGATTTACTCGGTCTCGGGATGATGGCTGTGCTGAAGGATTGCCTGGAACTAATCCCCGCCCACTACGGCGACCGAGTCGATCTGGCACACTTACCAGAAGACGAAGATGTCTATCGCACCTTGCAACGCGCCGACACGGTGGGTATGTTCCAGATCGAAAGTCGTGCGCAGATGGCATCTCTGCCGCGAAACCACCCGGAGGAGTTCTACGACGTGGTGGTTCAGGTCGCCATCATCCGGCCGGGTCCAATCGTTGGCAAGATGATGCATCCGTATATGCGGCGGCGCCAGAACAAAGAGGAGGTCACTTACCCTCATCCCTCACTGGAACCGGTGCTGAAACGAACGCTCGGGGTCCCACTCTTCCAAGAGCAATTGCTACGTATGGCGATGACAGTTGCGAACTTTACCGGCGCGGAAGCGGAAGAGCTGCGTCGTGCCGTAGGAATGCGCCGCTCTTGGGAGCGCATGAAGAATCTCGAAAGCAAACTGCGAACCGGCATGACCTCGAACGGACTGGACATCGCAACCCAGGAGACCATCATCCAGAACATTAGTTCGTTTGCGCTCTATGGCTTCCCAGAGTCACACGCTGCCAGCTTCGCACTGATTGCTTATGCTTCGGCCTACTTCAAAGTAAATTATCTCGCTGCGTTTACCTGTGCCATCCTCAACAACCAGCCCATGGGCTTCTACTCTCCCGCTGTGCTGGTAAAGGATGCTCAGCGGCACGGCCTCCGAGTGAAACCGATGGACGTACAGGTCTCACAATGGGATTGCATGATCGAGCGCGAGGCAGATGAGAGCTTGTCCCTGCGGCTTGGTCTCGGTTACGCAAAGGGGTTACGCCGACAATCTGCCAACTCCATACTCGCCTCTCGCGGAGAATACGGTCTATTCCAGTCCGCAGACGACATGGTCACCCGTGTCCCAACGCTCAACAGAAAGGAACTGATGCTGTTGGCTCAGGTTGGCGCTCTGAACAGCCTTAATGGGATTACTCATCGCAGGGACGCTCTCTGGCAGGTCGAACGTGCAGGCAGGCTGGAAGGCCCTCTTCTTCATCAGAAGGTCGAAGCTCTCCGCGAGGAGACGAGCAGCCTCCCGCTGCACCAAATGAGCACCGAAGAGCGTTTGATCGCCGACTATGCCGGTACTGGCCTGACGATCGGCAAACATCCGATGGCTTATCGACGCGAAGCGCTGCGTCGGGAAAATATTCTCTCCGCCGACGAGCTACGGACACGAAGGGATGGCGAGTTCGTGCGTACAGCAGGCTGTGTCATCGCGCGGCAGCGGCCTGGGACGGCAAAGGGTTTCATCTTTATCTCGATGGAGGATGAAACTGGTATTGCTAACGTAATCGTGACACCCGACCTATATGAGCGCGAACGGCTGGTCGTTACACGCAGCAAGTTCATCGTCGTGGAGGGCCCATTGCAAAATCAGGACAACGTAATCCATGTGAAGGCTACCCATCTTCGACCTCTCTTCGACCAGACGCTGGAAGTCCGATCGCATGATTTTTACTAGCGAAAATCAATGGCCGGATCTTCCCGATCCGGCCGTGTCATAAGGTGTGGGTTAAACGAACACAGCTGACCTGACACTCCGCCTGTTGGTCTTCTCCAGCAACGTTGAGCTAAAAGCTGCACCGACAGACACTCCACCATTCCGTCCGCAATATGCTCGAACTTTCCCGCGTTGTGGGGCCGGACATGAGCTTACGATACCCACTTTGACGGCTCAATACCGCCTGTGCTCGTCGATGCGACCGGCTTCGAAAATGCGCTTCTCAACCTTTATTTGCGGAAGCAACTGGCGTAGCTCGTGCGAGAAACCGATGCCATTCATCCCGCCGGGCCTGATGATGTCCGTGATCGTCAGAGTTATATCTTTGTTCTGCTCGGCGATACAAAGTGCGGCGGGACCATTTCCGGCTAGATAGGTCGTATACCCCTGAGCCGACGAACCAGGTGCTCGTGGTACCCAGTCGCGCTTAACTTTCGACGGGCATCAGTCCAGGCGCGAACTGCGGAATTTAGGAGAGACGATCCGGGACGCACGGTCCGCGCTTCAGTAACTGACCTGAATTTTGACCTGCGTTGGGAGCTTCCCCGAGCCTAAGATCCTTATTGGCCTTGTGGCCCCACGGTTGTCCAGGATGGCTAGATTGAATCCATTCTTGCAAGAGATATTATGCGTCTTGGATGTACCTGAGTTCCAGCAAAGTGCAGTCGTCCTGGGCAGGATTGGGAGCACTGAACTTCGCGACTTTCTCAAGAATCTCGTCGCAACTCTGATAAGGCGCGCATGCGATCAGCCCCGTCTCTCCGAATTCCTGGCCGTTGCTGTCCTCCGCCTCAGTCAAGCCGTCCGTCGGCAGGAGAATTCGCTCGCCGGCCCGCAACTTGTAAACTGAAGGTGCATACTTCGCAGCGGGGATAAGACCGACGATCAGGTTACTCTCATCCAGTTTGCGGACCTCATTGCCCAGGATGGCGAGCGGCGGGACGTGGCCGCAGTTTATGTACTCGAGGTCGCCGTTCGGGAAGAGCTTCAGCAACACCATGGTGGCGTACTTGCCGACGTTGCGTGTGCAGAGAAACTGATTGAGCAGGTGAGCAATTTCCGGCAGACTCTGTCCGGCGAGAAACTGGGAGTGGATAATCCCCTGCAGAGTTGCCGCGACGATGGCAGCGGAGACACCCTTTCCAGATACATCCGCGATCGCAATGCAGAGGCAGTGGTCAAGAGCCGCGGCGTCGTAAAAGTCGCCGCCGATGGCCAGGCAGGGGACAGTCTTTGCGCGAATCTGCGCGTAGGGAAGCTCGGGCATCGTGATCGACATCAGTCCGCGGTGGATATTTGCCGCGACGGTCAGTTCTTCCCGCGCCTTCCGCGCTTTCAATTCTTCGTCGGCAAGTAGCGCGTGGTCGACCAATGTCGCAGCCTCGGTGGCTATTGTCTCAAGCAGTCGATGGTCGACCTCGGTAAGAACGCCAGTTCCAAGCTGGCTGTCGAGGTAGAGCAAGCCAAGAAGATGATCGGGTTCTCGTGCGGAGGCTGGTCTCCGCAAGGGAATGCAGTAGATACTGCGGATTCCTTTCTCCATCACGCTTGGCCAGTCCAGCGCTAGGTCGTCCCTGTGCGTGTCGCTGACCGAGAATCTGGCCTTGCTCTGAATGGCGCTTTGCATCGCCTTGCGGGAGATAGTCGAGTCCTCTTCGACGATAGTCCCGTCGGCCATGAGCCCGTGCGCAAGCTGCATCTGGCCGTCGTTCTGGAGAAAAACGAAACCGCGTTCAAGGCCCGTCAGCTCCAATGTCAGGTGGAGAAGTCCGAGCGCAATGTCGTCGACCGCTCCGCCCTCATTGAGTTGGCGCGCCGCGCGAAGAAGCCAGTTCAATTGCTCGAGCTCATGCGCGGGCTGGCGCGGCTGACCTCCAGGCCGAAGCTCAGTAAACGATGTCAGAAGGTCTTCCACCGAGGAGCGACGCCGGTGCGCGGGTGCACCGTCTTTCTGGATATGGAGCCTCGGAGCATCCAATGAACCCAATTGCAATATGTCGCCGAGCTTCAGCAGGCCCTGCTGGATGCGGACTCCATTCAGGAAGGTGCCATGGGTGCTTTTCTGATCGACGATTGTATAGTCCCCGCCTTCGCGCAGGATCACCGCGTGACAGCGGGAGACGCTGCGGTCAGACATCACGATGTCCTGATTGGCCGAACGGCCGATGGACGTTATCTCCCGTTCAAGAGATATCCCGTGCTGTCCTTCCGAGTCGGAATAGCAGAGTATCAGTACGTCCATCGGTCTGCCTACTTAGCAAAGCGTTCTACGCAACCGCGGGTCTAGCTGGAGAAAGAGGCGACTGCTTCGACCTCGTCGGGCTAAAATGTCGAATACGGTAGCCAGCTTTTTGATCTGCATGAGGTTATCGAGTGTCCGGATGAGACGAGAAAGCTTTACATCGCAGCCTCTGGCCTTCGCCGAGGTGTACGCCTTGGTGAGCTCTCCGAATCCAGAGCTGTCCATGTAGTTTACCCCGCCCAAACGACGACGATCTTCTTAGTGCCGGTCTTGAGAGCTTTCTGAATTGAATCGCGGAAGGTCCCTCCGCCCTCGCCCAGCAGAATGCGACCGGCCACTTCGAGAACGGTAACGCCTTCCATGTGACGCAAATCTTGTTTTTCGCGCTCAACATAGTGCCTTCATGATCAGGTTGAGTGGTCGCGGGTTATGGGGCGAGCAGGGGATTGGTTTAGAAGCCCGGTAATTCTTGAAGTGAACGGTCGGGCCTCAGAGGCAGCAGTTGGATGCGTGGCAGCACTGGCTGTTACTGAGAGCCACTTTCGGTCCTCCCGGCAGTCATGCCACACGCCTCTCCTTGTCCTTCGGTTAGACTTGGCCCGTGACCCTTTCTTCAGGCGACAAACTCGGGCAGTATGAGGTCCTCGGTTCTATCGGCGCCGGTGGGATGGGTGAGGTGTTTCGCGCCAGAGACCCTCGCCTGGGCCGGGACGTTGCCATCAAGGTGCTGTCTGCGGGTATGGCGCACGATCCGGACCGCCTTGCTCGCTTTCAGCGTGAAGCTCGCGTCGTGGCCGCTCTAAATCACCCCCACATTGTCACGATCTTTTCCGTGGAAGAAGCCAAAGGCCTCCACTTTCTCACCATGGAGCTGGTCGGGGGGCAACCGCTCTCCTCCCTCATCCGCGCAAGCGCCTTGCCGATCGAGCAGATTGTCGAGATTGCCATCGAGCTGGCGGATGCGCTGGCCGCCGCGCACGAGAAGGGCATTGTGCATCGCGACCTGAAGCCGGCCAACGTCATGATTACCCACGATGGCCGGGTGAAAGTGCTGGACTTCGGGCTGGCGAAGGATGTGAGCGGGGGCTCCCCGGATGACGTCACGCTTACCTCGCTCGGCAACACGCAGGCTGGAACCGTGCTGGGGACGCCGGCGTACATGTCGCCTGAACAGATCGCCGGCCGCCCGCTCGATCACCGCACCGACATCTTCTCGCTGGGTGTGGTGCTGCACGAAATGGCCACCGGACGCCGGCCATTCATCGGAAATTCCTCCGGCGAGTTGATTTCTGCGATCCTGCGTGACGATCCCAGCCCGGTGACCGATAGTCGTCCTGACCTGCCCGGCCATCTGGCCCGCATTATCCAGCGCTGCCTGGAGAAGGACCCGCGCCACCGGGTTCAGACTGCGCGGGATGTTGCCAATGAGTTCCGGGACCTGGTTCGGCAGATGCCAGGGAGAACGCCAGCCTCGGTCACCATTCCTGTACCCGACTCCGGCGCGGGCCGCCCGGAGGAGGGGTTCTGGATTGCGGTGCTTCCGTTCAAGGCAACGGGGGCAAGCGCGGAGATTGCGGCACTGGCGGATGGGCTGTCGGAGGAGATTGTTACCGGACTGTCGCGATTCTCGTACCTGAGGGTGATCGCACGGGGCTCGACCCATAAGTACGCGAACCAGACTACCGACCTGCGCACCGTCGGCAAGGAGTTGAGCGCGCGCTACGTGATGGAAGGCAGCCTTCGCCAGGCCGGAACTAAGCTGCGGGTTGCGGTTCGAGTGGCCGATGCGCTGACCGGCGTTCAACTGTGGGCGAAGAACTATGAGCGGACGTTTGCGCCTGAATCGATCTTCGAGCTGCAGGACGACCTGGTTCCCCGGATCGTCTCCACGGTTGCCGACGGCTATGGAGTTCTGCCGCATAGCATGAGCGAGATCCTTCGGAGCAAAGCGGATGACGAGCTTACTCCACATGAGGCGGTGATACGCGCCTTCGGCTACTACGAACGGTTCACGCCGGCCGAGCATGCGCGGGTAAGAAATATTCTGGAGATCGCTGTTCGCCGGGCGCCAGACCACAGCGGTGCCTGGGCCGCGTTGTCGCATATCTATCTGCAGGAGCATGCGCAGGGATTCAATCCTCAACCCGATCCGCTGGGGCGTGCGCTGGCAGCCGCACGGCGCAGCGTCGATGCGGCGCCCTCCAACCACATTGCCCATAACACGCTTGCTTCCACGCTGTTTTTCCAGAAAGACTTTCCGGCCTGCAGGGCAGAAGCGCGGCGGGCGGCCGAACTAAATCCCATGAATGGGGCCGCCATGGGCTGGCTCGGCATTATGATCGCCTACACGGGCCACTGGGAAGAGGGCTGCGCACAGGTCGAGTCTGCGATGCAGCTCAATCCGCATCATCCGAGCTGGTACTGGCTTCCTCTGGCCTGCAATGCGTATCGTAAACGTGACTATCAGGGCGCTTTGGACGTCGCTCTGAAGATCAACCTGCCTGGCTATTTCTATGCGCACCTGACGCGAGCGGCCGCCTACGGGCAGCTTCGCATGCAGGAGCCTGCGCGGAG
>Ga0302277_1001349_pt1 | contig 18292 bp, 12 predicted proteins | sample III_Bog_N3_1_FD_198759 | JGI IMG/M metagenome (GOLD analysis project Ga0302277, IMG submission 198759) | Peat permafrost microbial communities from Stordalen Mire near Abisko, Sweden - III_Bog_N3_1 | ecosystem: Environmental > Terrestrial > Soil > Wetlands > Peat | place: Sweden: Abisko... | reverse complement strand
GCCCCCCCCCCCCCCCCCCCCCCCCCCACCCCCCCCCCCCCCCCCCCCCCCCCCCATCTCTCTTTTTTTTTTCTCTTTGTAGCGACCGCGAGCCCGGTCTATGTTTCAGCTACTATCTTCTCTTTCGCCTATTGTCTTTGATGATCCTTCACAATCTGGGTCACCCGCGAAATTCTCCTCTTCATCCTCATCTTCTTCTTCGTCGGGTTCGTCTGCTTCTTCCCGTCCGAAGCGCGCGCGCATCGATGTCGCAGCAGAGCCGGAGGCGATTTCGATCAGCAGTGGGTATGACAGGACACCCAAGGGAGAAGTGACCCTGATCGAGGTCGAAACATTGGTTGATGCGAGGGCCGAATTGTTCCGTCACTTGGATCGTGTTCGCAATCAGGTTCGCGAGCGTGGTCGTGCATTCGTTGTGCGGGAAACCAAGAATTGGGTGGATACGGCACCCATACTGGAGAAATTAGGGCTGAACGACCGCCGCGCAGATGTCATGTCCCATCACCTCCTGAGGCTCGCCCATCACGGAACACAGGACAATCGAATGAGGTGGATTCAAAACGAAGTTCAATTGTATCGACTAAGGGCTGGTCGAGCGCCGGGTTATGAACTATCGTCCCTTATCGCTGAATTGGGTCTGGGCTACACCCCTGTCGACATCAACTCTATCGGTATGGACGCTGCTAATCGCAAATGGATCGGGCCGCAGTCTGTGGTTTACCGGGTTCCATTTGAACACGCAACGCACATGGTGGCCCGCCGATCAGTGGTTCTAATTCGGGGTTATGTTTATCTGCCAATCGAAAAAATGCGCCATATCCTCGAAAGGAAATACTTTGAGAAAATGCGCGACTCCATTGAGAAGACCGTTGCCCATCAGCGAATATTGGAGAGTCGAAGAGATCAATCTACCGGTGTGGCTCTCGTTATGAAGGACCCCAGTGTGTCACGAGCACTGATCAACTCCACTCAGGCTGTCGCTCCCAGCTGTGTGTATATCAACAAAAACAAAGTCGTTGTGAATATGGAAACATTATCAGCACAAGCCCGTCGCTCTTTCCCTCTGTGTATGCGTCTCATCCACGACCAAGTGGAAGCACGAGGTTCAACGGCCACTCATATCAAACACAATGGGCGGCTTCAACTCGGGTTGTTTCTCAAGGGGATCGGATTAACGCTCCGACAATCGATGGATTTCTTTCGTTCGGCCATGAAGGATGTTCCGGCAGAGAAATTCGACAAGGAGTATGCCTATGGTATCCGCCATATGTACGGAAAAGAAGGGAAGCGTGTGAGCTATACACCATATGGATGTTCGAAAGTGATTGAATCACAGCCAAACAAAGGTGATGTTTGTGGCTGTCCATTCCGACTGTATAGCCACTCCGCCATGGTTGACATGCTCGTGAAGCGGTCTATCGACAGGAAATCTGCTATCGTCATTGCCGATTCAGCAAAGGCCAAGCAGTTCACCACCGCGTGTTCTCTGTATTACACATACAAACACAAGAATGCAAACCCCCGAAGCGAAAAGGGTACCATCGAGATTCATCACCCCAACCAATATTATGACGAATCATTGAAACAATGGGCGACATCCTCATCCTCCTCCTCATCTTCCTCTTCCTCCTCATCTTCTTCTTCTTCTTCTTCATCTTCTTCTTCTTCTTTGCTGGTGTCGACCCCTCCAATAGCACCCCCGCCGCCGCCACTCCCATTCCGATCATTGCCCCAGCCTTCCGTAACCGAAGGGAAAGCTAAACGATACCATCAACGTGATTGGGCCGATGAATGGCTCGATGACATTGAATCTCAGAGCTTAGTGGAGCCTGTTCCAGTGCATCCGCCTATCCCTCCGCCGCTCGCCCTGCCACCCCCCATTGGGGATCAATACGTCGGTTCTACCGAGGGTTTATAAATAACGTGATTTTGATGTCCCCTCCACTCCCTTCCCCTCCCTTCCCCCCTCCCTTCCCTTCTACCCTTGCTCTTAAATAAGGTAAATCCATTTTTTTTTGTTCTGTTTACAGCGTTCATGGCTACGACCAGCGGTAGCGGCGGTGGCGGCGGTGGCGGTGGTGGCGGTGGTGGCGGTGGGGGTGGTGGGGGCGTTCCCGATAGCAGCGTTAGTCGTTCTTCCATGCTTTCGCGGAAGAAAGCGGAATTGGCAGCCGACGAAGAGGCGGTACGATTAATGATTAAGCGCCGGGAAGAACATGAACGGGGTGGTGGCGGTGGAGGTATTGCGGGGAGCATGCCGGCGGTATTCAATGAGGTGATGCGACCCGCCGCCCCTATGCGAAAGGAACACAAGGACGCGCCGCAGTGGAAGTGTGAGTCACCCTCCACAGTGTTTCGATCTGAAACATATGATCGCACGAAGGCAGCGATGAATACGGCACGGGGCCTTGCGATAAGCAACCAATCGCTAAGCGGTGATAGCAAGCAGGACATGGCTGTTTTATTCGAACTTCAGCAGCTCGCCAACCATGTATTGGACGACGATGCGGGTCATGGTGCATGGGCTGCATTCATTGAGAAGCATCGCGATCAGAAGAACATACTCGCCAATTTTTACATTGGTCGGTATCTGTTTGATCTGGAGGAATCTGCTGCTGCATTTCAATGGCTGAGTCTCGCATCGCATTCATTATATGACGACGAACTCCGCTGCGCCTGCACCAAAATGCTCAATTTATTGGGCGCATCCGTCAGCCTATCGCGACCGAGCAAACGCCCTATACCCGCATCCGAACCAGGCCCCGATGAACCGACCTACCGCTGCATGTTGTGCACCGAACGTAGAGTCAATGTGATCATCAAACCGTGTAATCACATTGCTCTCTGTGAGGAGTGTGCAATGACACTCCCACACGATTCAAACGTGTCGAAAATCTGCTTGATCTGCCGCCACCCAATAACTAACTTCGAACGCTGTTTTCACAGCTGATCGTTTTTTCTTTTCTTTTTTCTCTTTTTTTTTTCTGTATATTGATGTTGTTTTGCATTATGTACAATCCTTCACCGTAAAATTTTCCTGTATCTTTCCATTGGATCACCAAAGAATGTCTACCAAAAAGGGCGGGAGTGGTGACGCACCAACAAGTGAACGTGGTCGATTGGTAAAAGGGAGCAACTGCGATACAGACAAAGCAGAACCCGCCGATACATGGCTTGATCGAATTGGTGAGAAGGTGTTGCCACAAGGACCGAATGCGCCTGACAACAAATGGAATTCTGCTGCTCACCCTTGGCGAGGAGGTATTCTCGCGGTGATGCAAATCCTGGTGATCTTGTATGAAATCTTCTTGATGTGCGCAGCATTCGCCGAATTCTCAACCGACAACAATGACCACTATTGGTCGATTACCACCTGGTGGGATATCTCCCTGGCGGGTTTCTGTGCGACCGGTTGCCTGTTGCTGCTGACTGCATGCCTGCAACATGCAAAGAAACCCGTGGGTGACGAAAAGAAGAACCAGCAATATCCACCTCCGCTGCAGAGCTGGCACGGTCCCGCCTGTGCATTCGTTTTCGATGGGTTGGCATTCTTCTACATCCTCAATCTCAACAATCAATCGGCGCCCTCTGACATTGGCTACACGCGACAGTTTCTTCTCTCGATGTTGTTCATCGTCATCGGATCGTTCTCCAGTTTCTGCGTGTTCCTCATGGCGTTCCAGTGCACGATGCGACCCACCATGCCCCAGGATATCGACGAAGCGAAATGAACAACAACCGCCTCAAATCTCTCTCTCTCTCTCTCTCTCTTTCTCTCTCTCTCTCTCTCTCTCTCTCTCTCTCTCTCTCTCTCTCTCTCTCATGCATTCCCACCAGCCCGATTCCATTTTTTTCTATCACAAACTCTTTCTGTTATCGATGTGTTTTCGTGACCCAAAAAAAAAAAGGTTTTGCAATGACAGGAAAAATTCCTGTCATTGCTTTTATCCGAGAAAAGGGCCACCATTTTCTGATGACAGATCTTATTTATGTCATTGGGAGAAAAAAAATATTTTTTTTCTTTTTTTTTACAAACGACGCTTTTGGCCTAATGCGATGTAACCATCCGTGAGGTACTCCTGTGGGTGAAGCACGGAGTCACCACAATCGCTCCCATCGCCTTGCAGAATCGAAATCAATTTGGGGTGAATGATAGGAGACCACGCTTCTGGCGGCGGCACATATGTCCTGGTGAAACGCGGCACTGCGCCAGTGCCACCAATACCCGCCACCAAACCAACATAAGGCTGTTGGTTGGCTCCGAGATTGTTACCCGCGCTTCCTTTGATAAACCGCGAGGCGATGCTCACTGCTCCCTGGTAGCCGGTGGAATTGATGTCTTGCACTGCATCCATTCGTTCACCACCGGGGATGTACTTGGAGTTGTACACCCTCGGCATGCGATCACCGCGAGCTGACATTGCACCGCGTTTGACCGGTGGCGCGGGGTAGCTAGCGACGATCTTCCCGTCGGCAAAACGTGTTTCGCGGAGACCAATGTGGTGGCCGAATGGACCAAGAACCGCTTGAGATGACGACGAAGAGGAATATGAAGAAGAGGAGTGGGATGAAGAGGAAAGGGACGAAGGGGGGGGTGGTGACGTTTGAAACATCTCTGTGGTAGGATAGGCTGCCGACAGAGGCCTACCGTCATCCCGTTCTCGACGTGCTTGTAGTAAATGCAACCGGTGGAGTAACTCAGCTTCAGCCGATCCCCCTGCATTGCCAGTTGCCCCCCCGCCGCTGCCGCCACCACCGCCACCACTATTGCTATAGTTGGGTGAATTAGCAGCGATACGCGCAGTGGCAATACGCTGAGCTGCTTCGATGCTACCTCCGGCAATCTCCTTTTCAATTTCATGGGCACGACCCGGCGGGATAAGACCACCCTGTTCGTTCTTCTGCCATTGACCCATTGTGTGTTTCTTGAGCCGTTCCGTCTCTGTTTTGTACTGAGCGATCTCATTTGCGAGCGCGGCCAGTTGTTTCGCTTGCTCGGCCTCTTTGGCTCGCACCCGCTCGAGTTCCTCCTTCTGCTTCTCCAGTTCAAGGTGTTCGGCATACATCACCTTGAGCAGCTGCTGGCGCTTCTCTACCGAAATGCTACTGTTCGTCACAATGCTGTCGAGGGCGGTCTTTGATCCACTCTTCGCGAAATCAACGGCCTCCAATTCGTGCATATCTTTTTGCTTCGCAGCCTCCGACGACTCCTGCTTCACTGCTTGTTGTTGTTGTTGTTGTTGTTGTTGTTGTTGTTGTTGTTGTTGTTGCTGCTGCTGGTGGTGGTGATAGTGTTGTTGCTGCTGGTCTTGTTGTTGTTGCTGTTGCTGGTGCGCTAAGAATCGACCCTTCTCATCTCGTGACAAAGGCTGAGAGGAGGGTGGCAGTGGCTGGGAGGACGATGACGACGACGGCGACGACGAAGAAGAGGAAGAGGAGGAGGAGGAAGAAGAAGAAGAGGGTGGAGGTGGTGAGCTAAGCTGGGTCAATGGCGGTGCTTGGGCCTGATCCTGTGGTCCTTGACCATTTGCGAAGATTCCACGGGCCTCGAGTTGCAACCGCCGCTGGTCTGTGGCACTCGGGTAAACAGGGAGTGTGCCGAGGCCAGGGACCCGGATTGTGTTCGGGAACGCTGCCTCAGTTTTTGCATCGTTCCCATTGTTGTTACCACCCTCTGGGGTAGCCATGTCGTCTTCGGGTGGGAGTGGTGCAGGTGGAAGCGAGGCACGAATAATGCCGCTGTCGCCTTCGTTCTCAACCAACGGAGCACTGGCCTGGATGAAGGAAGCATGTGAACGGCGAAACTGATGCTTATACTCCGCTGCTTTCAATAAATCATTCATTGGAATAATTCCATCGGTAATGATACTACCTTGTCGCGCAGGTACCTGCACAACCGATACTTCATGGACCTTCATATTGGGGACGGAATGGGTCAAAGACAACGATCGTGTGTACCCCAGATCGATGCAGGCACAGCAATAGGCACCCGGTGAACCGGGATCCGCGTTGATCTCAAATTCGATGGGCCAATCCCCTTCGAATGAGAGGCCCCTGGATGCCCGCACCATTCCGACCTGGATTGGTCTTCTGTCGTCAAAATGCTCGAACATGATGGGAACGCCTCCAGCTCTTAGTTGGGGGTCGAGTTGTGAAACCTCGAGTTTATTGAGAGCATATTTCTTCAGGTGATTGGGCACATCGAGGTTCTTTTCTTCCCTCACCCCGCGTGCAAGATAACCCGAGAAATAGCGCATAACTCTGCGTTTGCTGTGGTGTTGTTTCCCTTTTTTTTTTCTTCGACACAGGAAACAAAAAAAAAAGACACATGTAGCAATCGAATTTATTTCCACAATAATAGGAACTGTATATGGCAATGACAGGAAAAAGATATGCCATAGGCATGTGTTCATTGATTTGGATGCCCATAACACAAAAGTCCCGTCATTGCAACGGTTCCCGCAAGCCAAACAAAATGGGACTGGGCGGCACTACTGGGGCAGCAAGACATGTGATATTGACAACCGGTCAATCCAATAGCGTGGATGATTACAATGAAGAAATGAACGCCACCCGCCACCGCAGCCATTGCAAACCGCCAAGTATCGTTTGTTGGATCCATCTTATGGGCAAAGAGGATAGCAGCAGCCATGTACATGGATGGGAACAATACACTGCATACAGCAACCGGAAGGGCGATCGTGCAATGAAACTCGCTAGTCTGATGCAAGAGAATAGAATCATCGACCTCTTTCGGGAGCCCGATTTCAGTTTCACTGTGGGGGTCATACTGTTCATGAGGGGTATGTAAAGTGCCCTCCATTTCGGGTACAGCCCCGGATACGGCAAACGATCGCACGTAATTGGTTGTCATATGCCACCACATCAAACACCAACCTGAGAATGTGAGGCTGCTCATCGAAGCAAGGCAGAATAGATCGACAAAGCCGATAAACACGAATCCAGTCGACAGCAGTACCGGGGTCAGTATCATCATCAAAACCACGAAACCCGGGTTATAATTACGACTGCGCATACACTGATGGTAATCGTACCAGAAGACCGTGCTCACCATGAAGTAATACACTAATGTTATGAGATGAATGAAGGCCATCATCCATTGGACGTTGGAAGGAAACAACAACCATGTGTATGGTTCATAAAGGGGAACCAGGCTCGTGGATCTCATCAAGAACGCGGTGATGCGCGCCGATGCCGGCTCCGGTGATACAAGTGCAAGATTGACAACGAATGCGATGGTGTGCGCGAAGAATAATAACATCGCCGAGCACTGTGAGTGAGCCAATAGCATGCATTTCCGCTTTCGATTGCCCGCTGCTGCCTTCTGTTGTGCCGCACGAATAACGGCTGAGCGTGCGCGGGTAGTGGTGGGTAATGGCGGCGGTGCACCTTCTTCGTCACTCCGAATGTCATCGTCATCGCTGTCATCCTCCACCGTTACTGTCCTCTTCATGTCGGTTTCGGTCAGTTCCACGCTGGGTGTCGGGGGTTCACCCACATGTGTAATAACTTGAGCCATCACCGCGTAGCTGATGATGGTGCTCCCTCTCACAATTCGCCTCCGACAAGTCGTCTTTCTGGTCGCAGGAATCCACAGCGAAGAAAAAAAAAATACATAGACTTTGATCAAAGGAAACCAAAAAAACAGAAGTATCGAACGAGTTTAAACAAAAAACAAAAAAACATCATAAATAACTTCAGGTGTTGCAGGCCGCTTCTTCTGCACGCTCCATAGCGGTGAAGAAATCCAATTGTTTGTGTAATTTTGCCCATTTACTGAACGATATGTGGATTGCCTGTGCATCGATTTCGCCACTTCGCGCCGATGCATTCACTGCTACTTCGCGCATGATCAACGAGGTTTGATCAGCTAATAGTTGCACGGCTCCTGGTTCGAATGTTACTGCGACGCCGGATGGAGATAGCTTCGCTGCGATCAATTGTAGCACTTTGGCGGCGGTGTCCTTTGATACAATGGGTAGAGAGTCAAATCCGGAACTCATGGATGCGGGGGGTGATGGGGGTATAGGATAGGAAGGGAAAAAATAAACAAACAAAACACACATCGAGGAAAACGATGTATGAATAAAATAAAGAGCAGACTGATACCACACTATACATGCACGCGGCGCGGAAAAAATGATTTTATTTGATCAACATGGGCTGGTGGGGAATCCAACAAGAGTATAGGGGGTGGTTGAGGGGAAGGCAACGGCTCGGCAAAGGCAACTCGTGGCGGTGGGTGTAGATCAGTGGGTGATGCAATAGCACCGACCGATACCCTTGGTTGAATGGGAGGGGTAGGAGGTCGCTTCACGGGATGAACAGGGGAAGTGCATCCCATGTTCACAACGAGAAGCGGATAACAGAAAAAGAAAAACACAACACGGGTCAAAAACAGTAGCAGGTATTCGTTTGAAGATGCATTCAGAGAGAGAGAGAGAGAGAGAGAGAGAGAGAGAGAGAGAGAGAGAGAGAGAGAGAGAGAGAGAGAGAGTTCCATCGCGTAGCTTAGGAGATGACAAATACGTTGATCACGAGGGTGGTCGATAATGTCGATGAGCTACCACCAGAGTTGGCAACATATATTGTGATCTGACCCACTGTACCAGAGAAATTAACCCATCCCAATGGGAGTGGGTCATTCGCGTTGTCCGATGTAGGGATGTATCCATTAATGGTGATCCAGACGGTTGAATAGACAGTGCTGATGAACGTATTATGCAGAACGAACGAATCATATTCCCCAAGACTGAGACTCGAGACAGTGAATTGAATCTGGCAGCTCGGGCTGTTACATGTTACCGAACTACTCGACACGGTCGCCTGAACTGTTGTGCCACTGTAGGATGCACCATTTGTGCCATTGAAACCCCTAGGTCCTTGAGCACCCGTAGATCCGGCTGACCCCTGAGGGCCAGTAGCACCAGTGGCCCCGGTCATTCCCTGCAGACCTATAGCACCATTGGTGCCAGGGGCTCCTTGTGCACCCTGAGGGCCAGATGGACCAGTTGACCCTGTGGCACCCGTTGTTCCTGTTGCACCGGTCATCCCCTGCAGACCAATAGCCCCATTGGTACCAGGGGCTCCCTGAGCACCTTGAGCTCCTTGTGGACCTTGGGCTCCTGTTGACCCGACGGCACCTGTTATACCTTGTGGTCCCGCCGGACCAGTGGCACCCGTGTGTCCCTGTGCACCAGTTACACCATCGGTTCCAGCTTCACCTTGTGCACCAATAGGACCCTGGGGACCCATGAGACCTGCAACACCCTGAGCGCCAGTTGCCCCTGTCTCTCCCTGAGCACCCGTGGCCCCAGTCGTTCCCTGAGAACCCGTTATACCCTGTGCACCTTGGTTGCCAATAGGACCCTGGGCACCCTGAGTACCAGCTGGTCCGGTTGCACCTGTTACGCCCTGTATACCTTGTGTACCCTGTGTACCTTGTATACCCTGGTCACCCTGTGAACCGATGGGACCCTGGGCACCAGCGGGTCCTTGTGCACCCTGTTCACCTTGTATACCCTGTTCACCCTGTAGACCTTGCATACCGATAGGACCTGTAGCTCCGGTTGCACCAGTTGTACCATCGAGCCCATCTTCACCCTGTAGACCCTGTGGACCGGGTGGACCATCAGGGCCTTCAGGACCCTGAGGACCCTGTGGACCTTCATCGCCGTCTGCGCCGTCTGCACCAGCTGGTCCCTGTATACCAGGTATCCCTTGTTCCCCTTGTATGCCTTGTATACCCTGTATTCCTGGCAGACCCATCATCCCCATCATCCCTTCGGTTCCATTGTAGCCACGCTCGCCCTGAGCCCCGCGTGGCCCTTGAGAACCCATTGGACCAGATGGACCAGTGCTTCCAATAGGACCGGCGGGACCTGCCGATCCTGTTCCACCAATTGCACCTGGTGGGCCGGTCACACCAGGCGGGCCCTGAACAGCATGTAGTAAACCAAAGTCGATGTAGGAACCAGCATAAGCAGCAACCGTATGGCCGCTCATATCCCCATCTGGGCCATTGATACTCATATTGGTGCGATCATCAAACACCACAGTCAGAAGCTCGCCTTGATGTGATCCATTTGCAAAAAACGCATCCGTTAGGTTGGCAACCACCGGACCAATGATTTGGACAGGACCGGCTGGTCCAGTTGATCCGGTAGAACCAGTGGCACCTGTCGCACCCGTTGCACCGGTCACACCGTTTGCACCTGCCATGCCATCTGTGCCATCCATCCCATCCATGCCCGCTATGCCTGGTTCACCTTGGATTCCCATCATGCCTTCCATACCCTGTGGTCCCACCGGCCCTTGTATCCCCTGTATACCCTGTATACCTTGTATACCTTGGACACCGGGTGGGCCAATTGGGCCCGTTAAACCATCCACGCCATCTGTTCCATTCGTACCAGCTGGTCCAGTTGGTCCTGTTTCACCCTGTTCTCCTTGTGAACCAGGTTCACCCTGTGCCCCGTCGGTTCCATCTATCCCATCCAGACCATCGGTACCATTCACACCGTCCAGTCCCGCTGGACCTGTTGCACCTGTTGCACCGGTTATACCTTGTGGCCCTTCCCATCCCTGTGGCCCAATAGGACCTTGCACACCATCCACCCCATTGATGCCATCGTTACCATTCATTCCGGGTAGGCCATTTGTCCCATTCATGCCATCCACCCCTGCCGGGCCCATTGGTCCAGTCTCCCCCATTGCTCCAGTCGAACCCATGGGGCCAATCGGCCCCGTTGGGCCAGCCGGTCCTGTTGGTCCTGGCGCCCCATCTGTGCCATTCAAGCCATCCAATCCATCATACCCATCGAATCCATCCATCCCTGGTTGACCCATTGCCCCGGTTGCACCCGTTGCTCCCGTTGCTCCCGCCACCCCATGAATGATGCCTAGGTCGTAGTACATACCCATACTGTAACCGATAGTGTGGCCACTCATGTCTCCAACTGGTCCATTTATCGACATATCTGTCCGAACATCAACGAGCACCGTCAGCAATTGGAGATCGGGATCATCGATGAAGGTAGTATCTGAGAGATTGGCAACCAGGACAGTAGGAAGTGTTTGAATAGGACCAGTAGGACCGGGTGGTCCTTGTGCCCCATCCATGCCATTCACTCCATCCACTCCCGCGGGGCCAGTAGCACCCGTCGCACCGGTAGCACCAGTTACCCCATCCAATCCATCGTAACCATCCGTGCCATTGATACCAGGCGGTCCCTCTATTCCTTGTGCACCCCATGGACCTCGACGACCTTCAGGACCCGGTGCACCCACTGGACCGGCAGGGCCCTGCGGTCCATCCATGCCATCAGTACCATTCATTCCGCTTGGCCCCATCGGGCCAGCGGGGCCAGTTGAACCAGTCGCTCCTGTTGCTCCAGTTGATCCATCACGTGGAGTAGCATCGCGGCCAGGCAAGCCCTGCGGTCCGGGCGGGCCCTGTTCTCCGTCTGTTCCATTGATACCATCTCGGCCATCCATACCGGTCACCCCCATCGGACCGGTTGCACCCGTTGCACCCGTTGCACCTGGAGCTCCGGTTGCACCCATTTGACCGGCTGCACCGGTTGTACCAACCGGCCCTGCAACGCCGTGTATTACACCCAAGTCATAGTACGCACCCATGCTATATGCAATTGTATGCCCACTCATATCACCAACGGGACCATTGATTGTCATATTCACACGCGTGTCGATAATGACCGTCAATAACTGTAGAGCCGGATCATTTGTGAATGTAGTTGCCGTTAGGTTTGAGACTAGAATAGTTGGTAATGATTGCAACGGACCAACCGGACCCATTGGACCGGTTGCACCTGTCGCTCCAGCCGGTCCAATTCCCCCGGTTGCGCCAGTCGCTCCAGCCGGCCCCACTGCCCCGGTTGCCCCAGTGGTGCCCTGGATGCCCTGAATACCTTGTTGACCCTGGGAGCCATCCGTTCCGTTGCGCCCTGCTGTTCCCATAACACCAGGTGGACCCATCGGTCCGGGTGACCCATCGGTACCATTGACACCGGGGGTTCCCTGGATACCTGGAGCACCCGTCGATCCTGTAGGTCCAGTTGCACCATTCCATCCATGGAACCCTTGCGGACCAGGTGGTCCCTGTGTGCCGTTGATCCCCGGCACACCGGGTGGTCCTATCGGTCCCGGTGGCCCAGTGACACCCGTTACACCTTCGAGGCCGCGAGGCCCTTGTGAGCAACCACCCGCATAGGCACCGATAGCGAATAGAAAGATGAAGCAGCAAAGAGATATGAGCAGTTTCCACCGCATACTTCAGACTAGCCTAGTTTTTTTTTAATTCTTTCGAGTATCACATGCCGTATATAATATGAGTTTTCTTGTTTCCTGCTTCTAATTCTTGTGTTCATAAACACGAGACAACGAAATACCATTTTGCTAGGGTATCATTGGTTTTTTTTACTATGGCTTCTAGCGACACTAGTTCGGGGCGAGCGAAACGACAGGCACAGATCGAGGTCTACATCTCTCTCTCTCTCTCTCTGTCTCTCTCTCTCTCTCTCTCTCTCTCTCTCTCTCTCTCTCTCTCTCTCTCTCTCTCTCTCTCTCTCTCTCTCTCTCTCTCTCTCTCTCTCTCTCTCATCTCTTTTTGTTTTTATAGGAACTCAAAGCGAGTCTCGTCGATGAGTCGAAGTTTCCCATTTATGGTATCTTATCGGCTTTGGGTACCGATGCATCTCCACCTGGCAATGGTCGTTTCGCTTTTAGCCTTCCAGAAAAGCGCCGAAAGAAAGATACATCGAATGGTGATGACGGTGCTCGTCCTGCGAGTGGTACCGATGCATCTCCACCTGGCAACGGTCGTTTCGCTTTTAGCCTCCCAGAACGGCGTGCTCGTCCTGTGAGTGGTACCGATGCATCTCCACCTGGCAACGGTCGTTTCGCTTTTAGCCTCCCAGAACATCGCCGAAAGAAAGATACATCGAATGTTCGCGATGGTGATGACGGTGCATCTCAGGAACTCGAGCGTTTCTCTTTTGGCTCTACTGAGATATCAGTATCGAAATCAGGAATTGTCAAGATGCACGACTTGTTGGCGGCTGGTTATATTATTCCTGTGTCAGACTGGGTAAAGCAGATGATCAAAGGATACCCCGAGCGATCATCACTTCCCGGTATGTCTGCTTGGATCAAACGATGGATGGATCGAGGGCGCCGTGCACGTTGGGTTGATTTCATTGATTCCATGTCGACTACCGCGCGGGGTGATGTTGATTACCCGAAAGGATGGCCGGCCTGGTATCTGTGTGTCAAATGGTTTCTCATGGCACATGGGGTCCTGCCCATCAACCGCGAACAGTACAGGGAATTCCAGCAGCTGTATTGGGATCTGATGGCAATCGAAAAAGTGCCATATGCATTTGTCAATGCATATGGCATGGCCGTGCGAAACCTGGCGGATAGCAGCATCGGCAGCGAGGAATTGGCAGCGCATATGAAGAAGGCTTATGAAGCCCTGCCCATATTCTTTCATCGTCGGAAGAGGCTACTGATGAGTATTGTAACCACCCGGGTTGATCCAGCGACCGCTTATGATCCTTTCACCGGGCAATCGGTGTATGACGAATACAAGAAGCTGGTAGCGGAGGCGAACGTCAGCAGCAGCAGCAGCAGCAGCAGCAGCAGCAGCAGCAGCAGCAGCAGCAGCGGCGGCGGCGGTGGTGGTGGCGGTGGTGGCGGCGGTGAAACAAAAGCGCCTACACCGGCGCTGGTACCGAAATCCATATTGCAATCACAAGCACCGCTTGCCATGGATTCGATGCAGAAGCTGCGCCTGGATGTGGATAACGCCGCGAAACGTCCTGCCAAACCAGGCAAGTGGCGCACCACTGCTGGGTGGTCTCACATTGCTCAATCATCGTTGCCACTACCCCCACAGTTGCAGACGAAGAATGGGCTAACTCGTACAGTGGACGAGATCTCGTTCCAGGTTGACCGCGACGGTCAGTATTGGTTCGATTACCTGGAGTTCATTGACTGCATGGGATTCACACCCGACAACATCCGAGGCAACGTTGACCGAGATCGATGGATCTCGGAATGTTTGACCAATCAACCTATCTCGGTCAAAGGAGACGGCGCGGTACAATTCCTGCAGGCATGGGGCTGGGTAAAGGCTGGAAGCAAACATGCATATGCCATTGGATTGATTGCCAAATGGATCCAACAAATGCTGATCGAATTACCTTGGACCATAGTGATCGCCATTGAAGATGGTACGGACGAGGAGAAAAAGAAAGCGGGAAATGGCAGTGCTAGTGGCGATCAAAAAGCGACATTGCCACCACCACCACCACCACCACGGCCACTGCCGCAGCCCAGCAAACAGTGGCAGAAGAAAAAGGATGCTTCGGAGTCCTGGTTCGACGACGACGATGACAATGACGATGAAGGCTCTAGTGAAAACAATACACCACCGAAACCATTCAACGCCACCTCGAGTGACAATGATGATGATGACGACGACAAGCAAGTGGTGTGGCAACAACCGAAGCGACGCGACCCCAAAAAATGAGCTGGTTGTATATTGTAATGAAGTGACGAATGTTGTGTGTAAATGATAATATTTTTTTCTTTCTGTTGCTCGTGACTCTCTCTCTCTCTCTCTCTCTCTCTCTCTCTCTCTCTCTCTCTCTCTCTCTCTCTCTCTCTCTCTCTATATGTCTCTAACTGACGGTCAATGGGGTCAACTGATCATCGACAAAAAGGCGAAGCGCGATGCAGCCGCAACCGCACGAGCCCTGCGGCGGCCCGCGAAACCCAAGCATGAAATGAAAGTGGCAAATTTTGTCACCTCCGCTAGGATCATTCGACAAGGGAAAGAATTCAGTTCGGAATTTCATTTCCCGACAATGGCGGATCTTCTTGGCGGCAGTTATGCTGAGCGGGGATTCGAGTGTGTGACCTTACATCCACGTCAACCAAAATTGTGCATGCATCTATACCGCTCTGGTGTGATCATTGTATGCGGGGCGAAGAGCGAACTCGACGCAGAAGCTGGCATGCATTTGGTGATGACTCGAATTCGGAAGGCATGGGGGTGGATTCTCCTTCTGGTCAATTACCATGTGAGTAACGTTGTGGCACATCGCAATCTCGGCTATCATCTCAACTTGTGGTCAATGTGGGAGGATGGCAAAGCCGAGTACCATCCGGCCTTGTTTCCTGGATTATGTTACTATCCTAATGGGTTCAGCGTCGAGCGCCCATGTGTGATCGTCCAATCGTCAGGTGCCATCGTTGTTGTCGGCGCGCCCGATTTCGAAACCGCATGCGCTGTCGATCGCGCCATTCCATGGCACAAATACAAATTGATTAAATAAAAAAAATCAATAACTTCTGTCGTTTTTGAGCCAATGACATATTATCTTCTGTCATTGGACATACAAAAAAAAAGAGAAAGAGAAGCCAATGACATGTTATTTTCTGTCATTGGATATACAAAAAAAAAGAGAGAAAATGTGCTTTTTTTTCCACTGACATAAAAAACATCGGATCGCGGGCCATCGATTTTTTAAATCGTTCTTGGGCCAAAAAAAAGAAAAAAGAAGAAAAAAAAACGCGTTTTTTTTTACAATGACAGAAAAAAAAAGAAGAAAGATTAATCGGCCCAGATCGCAGGCCATCGATTCTTGAATCGCTCTTCAAGTTCCTGTTTCTCTGGTCGATCATGGAAGAACCGCACAACACCAGCACCCGTGATGTGTGTGATCTTTCGGTTCTTCTGTCGAGAATACAATGATTTGCGCAGCGCCTCGGGAATATAGCCGATACCCTACAGAATGGGAACATGAAAAAAAAAACATTGAGAGAGAGAGAGAGAGAGAGAGAGAGAGAGAGAGAGAGAGAGAGAGAGAGAGAGAGAGAGAGAGAGAGAGAGAGAGAGAGAGAGAGAGAGACAAACACGACAGCCAGGAATTGCTCAACGGGGAATAAATATGTTCCATCACGAACTTCCACATCCAATGACTCGATTGACGCCGATCCTTTGGCATCGAGCTTGAGTTGTTCAATTCGGGCCGCTACTCGTTTCTTTTCCGCAAGGAGTTGTTCGAGTTCATCTCGCCCCGCAACCTCGGGTTGTTCTGTTCGTTTCTTCTCGTCATTGACAATGGTTTGAACAAGGGCTTGTCGTTGTGCTAACCATCGACTCTTGTTGTTACTCTTACTACTACTACTGCCACCACCACCACCACCACCACCACCGCCGCCGCCGCCGCCGCCGCCGCCGCCGCTACCTTTTGTTTCTTCCTCATCCTCCTGGCCGCCTTGTCTTGATCTTTTCGGCGGTGGTTCCATCTCGTCGATCGTCGCTTTCAATTCTTGGATATGCCTTTTGCTGCTCTGCGCGGCGGGGCCCATCAATAGAAGCAACGGATCCACCTCTTTGTCACGCGCTAGGAGGGCGATGACCTGTTGTTCCGGAGTCGGCTCACCTTCATCCTTATCTTCCTCTTCTTCATCATCGTCATAATTAGGTGATGCGGGTTTGAGACGATTGGTGAAATCCTGAAGACCTTCGTCTGCCCCGCCCTTGGGAATATCGTCATCATCAACCACAATGGCAGCACTAGCCGAACCACCACCACCACCGCCGCCGCCACCACCACTACCGCCGCCGCCGCCGCCCCTTGAAACAGCAACAGGCACAGAAACCGGTTCTGGGTCATCGAGAGGTTCTTCTTCCTCTTCGTCATCTGGGTTATATGTAACCCGACCAGCGTCACTCGTGGGGGTTAGATCATCAACAGAATATAGTCGCTGTTGACCACCACCACCACCACCACCACCACCACCACCACCACCACCACCACCACCACCACCACCGCTCTGAAGCTGCAGCGACGGCGCCTCGATTCCAATGTGATGTAGTATGACTCGAGGCGCACTGTTGTTGTTGCTGCTGATGCTACTGCTACTGCTACTGCTGCTGTTACTGTCGCTGCTGCTCGGTGCGTACAGTGCCACGATGCAGTCATTCACCCATTTCCACCACTCAAACGCAATGGAACGTCTCGTGCCCTTCTTGTGATCCAACGACAAGAAATAGCCAAATATACCATTGCCATGCCATGTGCAGACATTCGCGTTTTCCTTGGCGGCCTTTTTGATGAGCTCTTTCTCATCCTTGGACACATAAAGACGAAGCTGATCTGTACCCCACCAATGTTCCTCTGGTGTTGGAACACGGCGCACCCTCCAGGCTCGCTGGTCTACTCCAATCATCGAACGCAATTGATTCCAAAGATACAGCCTCATGGGTTCCCCATTGTTTCGCGAACAGCGAACGGTGGTCTCACTGAATGCAATGATCCCGATACCGAGCTCATCGGCGTGGGCCAAGGTCTGATCCGACAACTGGTCCATTTGAATATCGAAATCCATGTCAATGGGATTGCGATCCTCAAAGCCGGCATATAGCTGACTCATTGGGACTGCGATCCTCAATGCCTTGCGCTCCTTTTCGTCTGTGGCTCTGTACTTTTCTTCGGCAGCGACGAACATCTCGTATAGCTTATCCCAATCCGCCATTGCCGTCGGTATGTCAGGTAACCCGTCGCGATAGGTGGCAACAATGGTACTGAAACCACGATCAAACCGCGGCGTCGCTGGATGCAACCAATACCAACCGGGTCGTGCCATGACAAATTGTTTCATTTCAGCAGACAGGTACGCATAAGGGATGATGGAATGATAAGTAGCCCATGCCATTTCACGCCATATGTCTGCGTTCACTACCGGTATGCTCCTTTTTTTCGGTACCAATGGCCTGTAATGCCGATCCGAGTGTTGATAGTAGACAACAATATCCTCCGGAGCCGCCGTGATCGGTCCCTCAGATACCTTCTGATGAATGTAGCCACGGGTTGTGATCGAACGAACATAGATCTCGGCTTCAGGACCTTCGTCTGTAATGATGTGGATGTTCCTTGTGAGAGCAAAGGCGAATACATGTAGAACATTATCATCGAGCCAGCCACTCGTATCCTCCAGCTCGACCGCAGACCGGATGCGTGCCATGGCTGCATCATATTGTTCCTTGAGGATGAACTGTAATTCATTCCTGTGGATTGAATCAGTGAATTCGCTCGCCAACCACGCCTTTGGATCATTGGGTAGTTGCCAATTGAATGCTGCGATTGAATCCCATCCGCACCACCCATTGCTGCGTACGGGCACGAATTCCCGGCCGGGCGCCCATTGGTTTATCACATCGGTTTCATTTCTATTA
>Ga0302277_1001340_pt1 | contig 18342 bp, 12 predicted proteins | sample III_Bog_N3_1_FD_198759 | JGI IMG/M metagenome (GOLD analysis project Ga0302277, IMG submission 198759) | Peat permafrost microbial communities from Stordalen Mire near Abisko, Sweden - III_Bog_N3_1 | ecosystem: Environmental > Terrestrial > Soil > Wetlands > Peat | place: Sweden: Abisko... | reverse complement strand
CCACCAGCGGCGCCAGAGCGGAGCCAAGCGAGTTGAATGCCTGCGCCAGCGTCAGACGAGCTGGAGCGGTGCTCTCCGATCCAAGAATCGAGACGTAGGGATTGGCCGAGGTCTGCAATACGCAGACGCCCGTGGCCAGCACAAAGCTGGCGGTAAGAAAGAACGGAAAGCTGACCATCGCCGCCGCCGGGATGAACAGCAGCGCTCCAATCACCATGATGAACAGCGAAGTCACCATGGTGCGTTTGTAGCCAATCTTCTCAATCAGCTTGCCGCTGGGCACAGAGAAGACAAGGTAGGCCAAAAACCACGAGGTAGTCACAAAGTTGGACCACATGTGGTTCAGGTTGAAGATGTCTTCCAGCTTGGGAGAGAGATTGCTGTTCAGGTTGGTCAGGAACCCGAAGATACCGAAGAGAGCAGTAACCGTGATAAACGGAACAATGTAATTGGGCGCGCTTGAGGCCGCTGGCTGTTTGGATTGCGTAACCATAATTCTCTTCCCGCTTTCTGTTGAAAGAACTGCCTGGTCTTCTTTGTTTTCCCCTGGGCTTTGCCGCTGATGGTTTGGAGCCGCAATGAGCCATCACAAAGTTACAGCACCTGGTGAGCGCCTCCCGAGGCGTGGCAGATGTGAATCTGCGGCTCAATGCCGGTTCGCTCCGCATAGCTGCTGGCAAGCGCCTTGGCAAACGCGGCAGCCTGGCTCTGTTCCACCAGATTGATCGTGCATCCTCCGAAGCCTCCGCCGGTGAGCCGCGCGCCGATTATCCCCGGCAACTGTCGCGCCAACTCCTCCATGGCGTCAGCCTCGACGCAACTGCCCTCGAAGTCCTGGCTGTAGCTCCGGTGCGCCTCGGCCATCAAACGGCCCAGTTCAACGAGGTCGTTGGCAGCTAACGCCTCAGCGGCAGCCTGGGTGCGCAGGTTTTCCGTCACCACGTGGCGAGCGCGCTTGAGCGAGTTGGGCGTCATCTCGTGGCCCCATTTTTCCAGATCCTCGACCGTCGCATCGCGCAGGAAGCGAACTTCGGGCCGGTGTCGGGCGATGGTGGCGCATGCCGCTTCCACCTCAGCGCGGCGCGTGGTGTAGTCGCCGCCGGCAACGGAATGCTTCACCATGGTGTTGGCGATGACCAATGCAACGTGCGCGGGAATCGGCGCCAATTTAAAGCTCAAATCGCGACAATCGAGCAGCAAAGCATGGTCTTTCTGTCCGTTGGCGGAGATGAACTGGTCCATGATGCCGCAACTGGCGCCCACAAACTCGTTCTCGGCGCGCTGGCAAAGGCGCGCCAGCACAGGGCCGGGGTAGCTGGCGCCGATAAGAGACAGAACAGCCAGAGCCGTCGCCACCTCAACGGCAGCTGAACTCGATAGCCCCGAACCGAGCGGAACATCGCCCCACAAGCTCAGGCTGAAGCCGGGAATCCGATGGCCTTCCCCGGCCAAAATCGAAACCACGCCGAGCGGGTAATCGCTCCAGTGCTTGCTGGCACTGGCGGGCAACGAAGCCGCATCAAAACTCCGCTCCTCGCCATAATTCTCCGAGTAGACGACGATCTTGCCGTCCGAGCGCGGCGAGATGCCGGCCAGGGTTGCAAAGTCAATAGCCGCGGGCATCACAAAGCCTTCGGCATAATCGGTGTGTTCGCCGATCAGGTTGACGCGGCCAGGCGCGGCATAGACGGCCGGCGCGGCATGGAAGCGGGCTAAGTGCATGGAACGAAAAACGGCAGGATCGTGCATGGCAGGTCACACTCTAATTGGGTTGAAAATCAACAGTCATCGGCCAGAAGTCGGAGTGGCCCGGAAAAAGCACGAAAGTCGGCCGCCGCTATCAGAGTAACGCAGTAACGCACCATGCCAGTGAGGATTTCGCGATTCAAGAACCGGAATCTCCAAGTGCAGAGGATGTCATGGAACTGAACTTGAAGGGGGTTGAGCGGGGGCGTCTGGGAAATTGCCTCGAAATGGCGCAAATCCTGGCCTTTTGGTTCTGGCAAAGGCCCTGCCGGGCGCGTCCGGTTCTTTGCTGCTGGAACGAATGCAGAAAAGAAGGAAGTAGCGGCGACTGCCGGTATAATGGAATAGCCGGGAAAGTAAATTGGAAACTCCGGCTCATACTAATCCCGTATGGAAAAGAAGCGGTCGGTGGCTCGAAAAGGTACGCGCAAGGCAGTCGTGAAGACGCCCGATATTCGCACCGTGGCGGCTCTCGCAAAGGTCTCCATCGCCACCGTCTCGCGAACAATCAACGGCTCTTCGGCAGTGAGAGAGCGTCTTTCCAAGCGTGTCTGGAAGGCGATCGAGCAGTTGAATTATTTTCCAAATTCCCACGCGCGCGCCCTGGTTTCCGGCCGCAGCCGTTTTTTCGGCATCATCGTTGAAAACATTACCAATCCCTTCTTCCCTGAACTGATCCAGAGTTTTGAAGAGGTCGCGATCGCCCATGGATACGAGATCCTGATCAGTTCCTCGAATAGCGACCCAGCCATATTGGCTAACTGTGTCCGCCGCATGTTGGAGCGCAAGGTGGAGGGTGTGGCCGTACTCAGTTTTGGTGCGGAAGAGCCGGTCCTTGACGAGTTGGTGCATCGCAATATTCCAATCGTGCTTGCCGAGTTTCGTCTGGAAGAGTCAAAAGTCAGCACCATCCTGTTGGACTACAGCACCGGTATTCACGCGGCGATCAGGCACCTGGTTGAACTGGGCCACTCCAAGATTGCCTTTCTCTCCGGGCCACACAAACTGCATTCGGCGATCACCCGCGAAAACGATTATCGTTCGGCGATGAAGGCTAATGGCGTCGCCATCAAGCCAAGTTGGGTGATCGAATGCGACCACACGCTCAAGGGCGGCGTGGTTGGCTTTGGAAAGTTGCAGAACCTCTCCACTCGCCCGACCGCCATCCTTTGTTCGAACGACGTAACCGCCATCGGTGTGCTCCGCGCCGCTTACATGGAGGGCTTGCGCGTGCCTGACGACCTTTCGGTCATCGGCCTGGACGACATCGACTTTGCCGAATTTACGCTGCCGCCACTCACCACGATCCGGCTGTCCCGCTTCGATCTGGCGCAGGCGGCCTTCGAGGCCCTTCGCCAGCAAGCCGAGGAAGCCGGCAACCCCAAAATGCAGCGCGAATTCCTGGTTTCCACCAGCCTTGTCGTCCGCGGATCTACGGCCGCACCGCCATCACGCCTGCGATAACCGGCCCTGTCAGCAGTGACGAATGGCAGACATCGCTGTGTACCCGACTTGGGAGTATCTTCCGAAGCAATAAAACCCCTTTGATTGTGGAGGAGGATTGCTGCTGCGCCGGACTTGAATGTGCCGATAAAATGCGGAGTTGGGCGTGGTAAACAGATGCTATACTAGCGCGGTTTGAGAAAGAGAAGGAGGGACTTGCCGATGCTGAAAACCTTTTCATTCGCCGTCCTGGCTGCTACTGTTTCCGTTGTTGCTTTAGCGCAACCTCAGGTCGCAGAATCCCGCGTCAACTTCGATTCCACCAATAAGGTCTTCCGGCTGGATGGCGGCGGAGTGAGTTACATATTCGGCGTAAATCCCAAGGGGGAGTTACAGCAGATTTATTGGGGCGGGCGGGTGGCTGCGACGGATAGCATTCCGCAGGCCGTGCCACGGCCTGATTGGGCCTCTTTCGACAGCTCCTACACCACCACACCGCAGGAGTACGCAAGCTGGGGCGCGGGGCTGTTTATTGAGCCGGCGTTGAAGATCAGCTTTGCCGACGGAGTTCGCGACCTGGTGCTTCACTATCAGAGCTACAGCGAAGCGCCGGACGGCTTCGACGTTGTGCTCAAGGACATCCACTACGCGATCTATGTGACCCTGCACTATGCCATTGATAAGCAGAGCGGAATTCTGGCGCGGTCGGCAATCATTGAGAACCGCGAGCCTCAGACGGTGACCGTGGAGCAGGCCGCCGCCGCCTCGTGGTCTCTGCCGGCCGGTCACTACACGCTCAACTATCTGACTGGACGCTGGGCGGGGGAGTGGAACCTGACGCAGGAGAAGCTGCAACCCGGCGAGCGAGTGATCGAAAGCCGTCGCGGCTCTACCGGCCACCAGGCGAATCCCTGGTTTGCGATTCAGGGCGGCGATGGCAGCGAGGAGCAGGGCGAGGTCTGGTTCGGCGCGCTGGCCTGGAGCGGCTCCTGGCGCATCACGATCGAGCAGGACCAGTTGGAGACGGTGCGCGTCACGGGCGGCTTCAATCCCTTCGATTTCGGATATGTATTGCACTCCGGCGAGCGGCTTGAGGCGCCGGTTTTCTACGGCGGCTATGCGGCGCATGGGCTGGGCGAGGCATCGCAGCTGCTGCATCGCTTCGAGTTGGAGCACATTTTGCCGCGAACCGCGACCACTGCCGACAGGCCGCTGCCCAAGACGAGGCCGGTGATCTATAACTCGTGGGAGGCAACCGAATTCAATGTCAGCGAGGCTGGACAGATGGCGCTGGCGGAAAAGGCTGCAGCGCTGGGCATTGACCGGTTTGTGATGGACGACGGCTGGTTTGGCCAGCGCAAGGACGACCACGCCGGCCTGGGCGACTGGTATGTGAACAGGGAGAAGTTTCCTCACGGCCTGAAGCCGCTCATCGACCGGGTTCATCAACTGGGAATGGATTTTGGGCTGTGGGTGGAGCCGGAGATGGTCAATCCCGACTCGGATCTCTATCGCCAGCATCCGGAGTGGGTGCTGAATTTCCCCGGCCGTCCGCGCTCGGAGGCGCGCAACCAATTGGTGCTCAACCTGGCGCGGCCGGATGTGCGCGCCTACATTCTGAGCTTTCTGGACAAGTTGCTTACGGAAAACGATATTGCCTTTCTCAAGTGGGATTACAACCGCAACTGGAGTGAGCCTGGCTGGGATCAGCTTCCTGCGGCAGAACAGAAGCGCGTATATGTCGAGTTCACGCGGAACCTCTATGCGATCCTGGCCGAGCTGCGGCACAGGCACCCGAATGTGGAGATCGAATCCTGCTCAGGCGGCGGCGGACGAGTGGACCTGGGAATTCTGCGCTACACGGACGAGGTTTGGCCCTCGGACAACACCGACCCATTTGACCGGCTGACGCAGCAGAACGGATTCACTTACGCCTACACGCCGCAGATCATGATGGCCTGGGTAACCGACTCACCCCACTGGCTGAACCGGCGCAGCACTTCGCTCACCTACCGCATGCTGAGTTCGATGCAGGGTTCTCTGGGGATAGGCGCCAACATCGCCAACTGGACACCAGACGAAAACGCGCTGGCGAAACGATTGATCGCCGCTTACCACCAGGTGCAGCCGACGATTGTGCAGGGCGAGCTTTACCGGCTGATCTCGCCTACAAACGGCAGCGAGTTCTCGGCAACCCAAACGGTGAGCAAGGACAAGAGCCAGTCGGTGGTCTTCCTCTTCATACATTCGACCCAGGAAGGGCATCTCTTCCCGCTGCTGAAGCTGAAAGGACTCGACCCGGCAGCCAATTACAAACTCGTTTCCATCGAAGGCAAGGCCTCGCCAGGACAGTCGCAGGTGGCCAGCGGCGCCTGGTGGATGAACCACGGACTGGAAATGGACATGGGGTTCCGTGGAGACTTTCAAGCGGCAGCTTTCCGACTGGACCGGCAGTAAATCGCATTCGGATAAAGTTCAAAATGCAAAACGCGAGGTGAGCGCATGCTCTCCTCGCGTTTGTTCTGCGCGCCGAAGCTGTCTCACGCTGTTTCTGGTGGAGCGGGCTTGATGTCGAACTCGACGTACTGGGCGCCGAGATAAGGGTGATGGGCGGTTAGGCGCACGTTGCCGGGCTGCTCGCCGGCGCGAATCCATACGGCGCCCGTGCCTCCGACGAGCGAGAAGGGATTGTCGCCGATGAGCTGCGCCGGGCCGGTGAGCTCGAAGTGTATGGCATCGTTGGCGAAGGGACGGATGGCGTCGAATTCGTCGGTGACACGCAGTACGACGCGCGTGGTGTCGGCTCCGTCTGCAATTAACGCGGCGTCATCGGGCAGCAGAGCGAATTTTTGATCGATGCCTTTCCCCGACATGCTACGTGAGATGACCTTCTTGCCCTGGATGTACCCGTCAATGCGGAGATCGCCCCAGCCTGCGCGGACATCGTGAGCATCGACAGAGAAGGGCGCGTATTTGAGATGCGGGAACTGCTTGCGGTCGGGATCGGCTTCGGCTACCAGCTTATCGCCAACATAGAACTTGAGGTGATCGCAGTTGGAGCAAACCAAGGCCGTGGAGAAGCCGATGCTCTCATCGCCGCGCGCCCAGTGAAAGGCCGGCACCAGGACAATCTCCTCGTCCGGGTCGCACTGCGAGCGATAGAAGCCGGCGTCGACTTGAATGTTGTGCGTTCGGGATACATCGACTCTGGTTTTGCTATAGCGTCCCGGGCGGTAGACATTCCAGGAAGGTGACGCGATTCGGAGCATTGATTTCCAAGAAGTCCATCCCATGCGGAACAACGATGCGATCCAACTGCTTAAGCTGAAAACTTTGGTCCGCCGCGGCGATAGCACAGGAACCTTCCACGATCAGCAAAATCGTAAAGCCTTTTGAATACCATCGACTTCGCCCGGACAAGGTTGTGCGAAGCACATTGAAGCGGTCGGTAACACGTCCATCGACCAGTGCTTCTTGGTGAAGCCTGGCACTCTTTTCCAATGTTCTGGATTCGCAACGCCAACGAGACTGCACGGCATTTGCAGGCATCGGCTCAAAAGAAAGCATATCCAACGCGAAATCCACATCCCTGCCCATGAACCGAGATGGCTTAGGGACGACACGCCCGGCAACGTTGAATTCCAATCGCGCCACAAAGTCGGTAGGTTCCATTATTTCCACCATGAGCACGCCGTTGCCGATGGCATGTGGAAGTCCTCCGGGAACAACGTAAACATCGCCTGGCTTCACCGCAAGTTTGTCGAAACATAGTTCCATCGAAGTGATGTCCTGCTCCACAATCATCCGCTGCAAGTCTGTTCGGCTAGGCGGACGTTGAAATCCGAGATAAATGTAAGGCTCCTCCACTTCCGGCCGAGTGCTCAAGATGCAGTAAGCTTCCGTTTTGCCGCAATCTGAATTCAGATATCGCCGCGAGAAGTCCGAGGTTGGATGAACCTGAAATGGTAGACGTACAGCCGAGTCCAGATACTTGACGAGTATCATCGGGTTTGCGCCGAAACGACTCAGGTGCTGCAAGCCCAGAAAGTATTCAGGGTCGGAAGCGATGAGGTCAGCCAGAAGCGCTTCGGAGCCGGAGAAAGTGACTCGCGAGAGACCCTCGTTCTTCTGCGCCCTATTTGGATTGATCGCAAGCACCGTCGAGCCAATCCAGTCTTCAGGAAAGGCGCCATCCTCCGGCGATTCGCGGCCTTCCAACCGATCAAGCATCTGTCCGCCGGAGTATGTGCGCCACACGCGGTTTGGCGGCAGGTAGAGGATCTTCCCTCGATGCGCGTTCACTCGGATGCCTCCAGTTTCATCGATTCCAAGTTCGGTAAAAGGTAATGCAGTATGCCAAGCGCCACAAAGTAAGAACAAGATGCGACGCCGAATGGAATGACATAACTGTGCGTGGTATCCAAAACGAAGCCGATCAATTTCGCGTTGCACATGCCGAATACAGCGGCTGCCATGCCCCCAATTCCCACCACTGAACTGACCGCGTGTTGGGGAACAGTGTCGGTTGCTACGGTAAATAGGTTCGCAGAAAATCCAAGATGCGCCGCTGCTGCCAGACCGATCAGGAACACTGATCGCCATAGACCAATGTGAGATGAAACCAGAAATACCGGTGAGACGCACAGCGCACACCCTAGCATCACTACCTTGCGCGCGGCATTTGCGGTCCAGCCTCGGCCGATCAATTGCATTGATGACCAGCCGCCAAAGATGCTGCCGATGCTCGCCATCCCATAAATGGTCATGATGGGAAATGCCATAGCCGCGGCTGTGTGTGCTGCCGACTCGTTAGCGATGCCATATTGCTTTGCGAGGAATCCAGGAACCCAGAAGAGAAAGAACCACCAGACCGGATCGCTCAATCCCTTGGCGAAAAAGAAGGCCCACGTCTGCCGATAAGCGAATAACTGTCCCCAGGGAAGTTTTCCAAGCGGCGGATTGTGGTCGCTGCGGATATAGTTGAGTTCTGATTCTTTCAGCCACGGATGTTGTTCGGGAGAGCGGTATCCACCCAGCCACAATCCGCACCAGATCACGTCAAGCGTAGCGATGAACAAGAAGGTGAGTGGCCACGCCACGATCTTCAGAATTAGCGGTACAATCAACGAAGTGACCGTTGCACCGATGGATGAGCCGGCGTTCACCACGCCATTCCCCAAAGCTCGCTCTTTACTCGGGAACCATTCGCCGATTGTTTTTACGCAACCCGGAAATGTGCCTGATTCACCGAATCCCAAGGCAAAGCGGACCAGGCAAAAGCCCATGGCGGTGCTCACGAAGCTGTGACTGGCCGCGGCCAGGGCGCACATTCCTACCACCAGCAACATACCAACCCGCACCCCGATCCGATCGATCAGTCGGCTCACCGAAAGCAGGCCTATGGCGTAGGCTAGCTGAAAGCAGAAGACTACATTGGCATAATCCGTCTCTGTCCAGTGGAGATCGTGCATGATGGTCGGCTTCAGAACCCCTAGCAGAAACCGGTCAATATAACCAATGGTCGTGGCGCAAAACAGTCCCCCAAGAATTACCCAGCGAAGATGGCCAATCGCTGGTTGCAGAAAAACTGGCGACCTGAATCTGGTGATCGGGTTTTCAGTGGATATCATAAGATCTCAACATTCTGAGAAGGGACATTCCATCCCTCTGCAATCAAGGTGGATGCTTCCCCCCCAAGATGTATCTGCTGAAACTCGATGACAACAGTTCGAGCTTCTCCCGGTAATAATGAGAAATAGTTGTCGCTGTAAAACACGGGAAGAACGCGCACGCCTGAGGTCGCGCGCTGCACCTTGAGGCGAATAGCCAGTGCAACACACTGGGTTGGATTCGCGATGTGAACCGAGAGAAGGCAAGTCTCGATGTTCAGTGATCGGCGTGCTTTGACGGCAAGCGTCACAGGAGGCAGATGATTCAGTGCTTCACAAGAGGAACCTTTGGCGCTGCCCCAGTAGAAATTGTCGGAGACGATTGTGTCGCTTTGACGAAGTGTCAGTTTGACAAAGAATACATGCGATGAAGTCGTCGCGCGCGGGATAGGAAAACAATCTCTGACGCACGCCGACGGCAGGTCGAGGTCCGCAGAGCGAGTCCAAATCTCCTTTCCTGAAATGTCGTAGATTTGCGCTTTCGCAGTCAGACCCTCGCGGTCGGTCGGAGTGTTGTTCGCAACTTTGATGATGTCGGTGTTGGCATCCCAAAGAATGTGCAGTGGCTCGCATCCTGTCTTGGCACCGAAATACGCCGCAGTCATTTCAAAGTAGTGATCGTAAAGCTGACAGATCAACGAAGGCCACGCAGCCTGAGACATCCAAAGCAAAATGCCGCTGCCTTGATGAGATTGAAGACATTCAAAGATCGCTCTTGCCGACTCCAAGTTCACCATCTGAGCCTTGCGGCAATAATCTTCCACGCTTCCGGGTTTTCCGTATCGATCTTCAATTCTTCGCGTGTAGGCTGGGCCACGACCATTGTGGTCCTGTTCCGTTTGGTAATCGTGTACCGCCCACATGGTGTTAATCGGCCAAAGGTCTTCGGCAGGCATCATGGCCCGCAGGCTTTCCACCGGAGGGACAGCAACAATACCTTGTTCGCTGTGCAAGGTCTTGCCGCGATTTGCAAAGTACCATTCAATATCCATTAAGTTGTATGGTCCCCGGCCGGTCACCGTACCACTCGCCGAATCTGGTATGTAGTGCCGTGTGCCATCGAGAGAATCAACTGCTGCTCGCATTGCCGCATCGAGATCCTCCGGGGGCTGGCCTTCATTACGACCGCAGTAGAGTGCCACGCAAGGATGGCTACGGACGCGACGAATTTTGTCGCGAGCATTCGATATAAACATTCCGCAGTCTTCCGGGTCAGGTCCATCCACCGGATTTGCCAGCCAGAAATCGTCCCATACCAGTAGGCCGTAGCGATCACAGGCATCGTAAAACGCCTCGTGCCCCTCCATGCCAATCCAATTGCGAATCATGTTCAGATTTGCGTCGCGGTGTAGACGTACTCGCAAATCCAAACCCGCGCTGTCGATATTGAGCATTCCGTCGGCCATGCCCCAGTTTCCGCCGCGAATAAGGATACGCGTGCCATTCACAAAGACAGTAAGAACGTCATCGATCACGCGGCACTCAAGTTTCCGGATGCCGAAGTTGACCGTCTTTTCATCACTCACTATGCCACTCTGCTCGAATCGCAATTTGAGCAGGTAAAGCAATTGCTGGCCATAGCCATTCGGCCACCAGAGGCGCGGAGTCTCGAGTGAAAGATCACCGAACGCCGTTTTGTCGAGATCAAATGCCCGCGTCTCGCCGGGTCCAAGTGTTACCGGTCGATCTATAGCGATATCGCCGATAGAGCCAATCAGCTTACCCGATTGCGTCCGTAACGAATGATTGCAAAGTTCGAACTTTATCGTGAGATCGGCCCTGGAATGATCGAGCAACTCCGTGGTTACGAATGGATCGAGAATCGTGACGTCCCCAGTCGTCTTGAGCTGCACATCGTTCCAAATGCCGATGGCACGGCCGCGCACAATTGGGAGCCAGTTCCACCCTGCTGTGGCAAGAAAAGTTGGACTGTCATAACCCAGCAGATCGCCGTTCGTCGTAGGTGATCCGAGCTTCTTGTGGGTTACTTTTCCCTTTCCAGGATTCGGATGACTAACGCCGTGAATCAAGACGGCCACAACGTTGTCTTTCCCTGGTCGGATTTGCGAAGTGATATCGAAGTTTCTCCGTATGAAGGCGCCATCAATGCGGCCAAGGAGGGATCCGTTGATGAACACATCTGCTTTCCAGTTGATTCCGTCGAATTCCAGCCAGATACGCTTGCTGGCATAGTTGGAAGGAGCCACAAAGCTATTGCGATACCAGAAATCATGTCGCGAGAAAAAGTCCTCCGATATCTGACTCATCTGGTCGCCATAAAACGGATCGGGTATCGCGCCGAGTTTCAGGTAGCTACCCAGAACTGTGCCCGGCACGACGGCTGGAATCCACGCTTCATCATCGAAGTCGGCTTGGCAAATCTGTTTCGGTGCATGGCGGACGAACATGGCATTCTGGAGCTTCCAGTTGCCATCGATGAGAGCCAGAGTCCTATCCGGCCGCGCGGCCGTCAGCAAAGAAGACGTGAGAGGCGAATTGCGGACGCCATAGACTTCAATTTCATTCAATTGGCATCCGTGGTTTACGTTGGAAAAATCTGTAATGAGCAAACGGATATGACGTGCGACCGTCGAAGGGAAAGATACTGTTTGTACGTTGCCAGTTCCATCTTTCGCGACGAAAAGATCATGCCATTGCTTTGGAGGAAACACCTCGTTTGAAGCTTGAAGACGGAAGCCCGTGGCGAATGCCTCACGCCACCGTAAAGTAATTTGTCCAAATGTACATGACTCGCCGAGATCGACTTCCATCCACGCGCTTGCACCCGTTTCGCTCTCCCAGAATGTTTCAGAATGTCCATCTGTCGCGAGGTGGGCGGTATGGTCGTCGTCAACCGAGCCGGATTGATATGCGGCGCGATTTCGCGCGATGTTGGTGGCGATCACCATCAGCGGTTCTGTATCGGCAACTGTAGTGCAGGAAGCGAGCACGGCCGGAATGTCAGGCATTATTGCTGCTGCCATGGCTGCTTTTCCCATCGCGCCCAATAGCTCGCGGCGGTTTATGTTCGTGGTGCGCGGATCATCACACATGGGGTACCTCAAAGAACCGTTTGTGAAATCGAGACAGAGCAGCTTCAATGTCCACTGATGCCCCCCGCGGGACAGGTCAATACCACAGTTAGGCCACACCAGAGCAAGAGCAGAGGCTCTAAAACTGTACCCTTTCACCTTCCAGGTCCTGGCGGCTTGGTGCCCGCAGCAGTTAAAAGAACGAAGAGCGAAGTTGGCCGGGAAATGCGCTTGAAAGAAAAACGCTGATGCTTCGACTGCAAAAGTCACGTCTATGAGACCTGCTTCACTCGGCCCGTTGATGAAACCTGCTTTCACAGGCAAGATACTCGTTACTGGGCGATAGGAACTGGGTTCAGAATGGTCTCGGGCTGGTTCCGTGTGCCTGCGGCTGGACCGTGCCAAACTCCGCCACCGAATGTGGTGATGTAGATCTCGGAAAGGTAGACCTGTCCGTCACGGCCGGTTGCGTAGATCCAGACGGAGTCTCCGTATCGTGCTGCGTTGGCCGCCTTGAAGGTGGTCGGGATGTTGCCTAATTCAGTGGTGATGCCATCTGGGGCAATGCGATATGCCGCTGATCCGGAAATTGCAATAAGTCCTGAGTCCTGCGGAGTCAGGAGCAGTACTTGTTGTGGCAGAACCGCAAGACGGCTCCACGAAGCGCCTCCGTCCATTGAAGAAACAATAACCGTTGCAGGTGGGGAGGCACTGCCCTGACTCCTTTTTGGCTCAAACGAAAGATAAGGACGTTCTTTGCCTCCTCGTACGGTTTGCCCTGCCGCGGCGGGAGCTATGGCGATGGCGGAGATACTCCCACCGGGGTAGGCTGGATCGCCGGAGGTGAGCGTGTAATCGGAGTGATCGCCGTTTTGATGTTCGACGGTCTTGCGGTCGGGGCTTGGGAAAATCATCCTCCAGCTTTGTCCGGAGTCGCTAGTGCGCCATAGTGCGGCATTCCCAGCGAAGAAGACCTGAGGGTTTAGGGGATCAAAGGCGAAGGCCCGGTTGCCGCCACGTAGATTGAACATGCGCCAGAACAGGCCGCTGTCGTGCGTGATATAAGCGCCCGTCATATCGCAGTGCTCGACTACAACTTTGGAATCGTGAGGACTAATAGTTGGTGCAAGTGTGGTGCCGCCGCCTCCAGGGCCAATTACTTCCCAACGACTCGGACCCGATTTCTGGGCGGAACTGGCCAACGCCGTTAGGTAAAGCAGGATCACTAGGGCTGCCGTTTGTTTCATTTGTATACGCTGTTTTATCCGCATCTCTTTCGTCCCCACGCCTTTCGACTAATTTTGGCCGCGATGCCGGGCATCTGGTCTAAAAAGATTATAAATAGACCTATTGCGTAATGTATACTAATAAAACGAAACATCAATTTAGGCGTGATTCAGTTTGGGAAAACTTGCAATTCGACTCCAGATGCTCCAGGCAGAACCGCTGACGGCTCAACGAAATGGGAAGTCGCATGCGAGTGTTCGCATCTCATGGGGACTTTCAGTCCGAAGCTAATGGAGAGCCTCGATTGTAGTTCTGTGCAGCTCCATCGCGCGGAATCAACGCTTATCAAAGGAAGCCACCGGGATGACTTGGCGTTGCATTTGTATCGCTGTATTGATTGGAACGGTCATGGCCATACCGCTCCATGGCGCAAACGTTGCTCAACCGAAAGATTTGGTCGTTTATGGCGGAACGGCCTCTGGGGTTATTGCATCGTACTCTGCCGCGCAACAGGGGCTACAGGTGGTGCTGCTGGAAGAGGTCGCACTTCCATGGAGGGTCTAGGTTTTATGTATAATGGCTGGTCTGATCGACCGAGAAATCCCGCAGAGCGGGAAGGATGTGGCGCACAATGAAACTCCCTCGCTGGCTACTGTATGCTCTTGCGGTTCCCCTGCTGTGGGGCACGTGGGGCGCGCTCACTGAGCTTCCAGAGAAATGGATTACACCGCACTTTCCGGCGACGCTTGGATACGCCGTCTGGTCGCTTACCATGATCCCCGTTGCGCTCTATGCGCTCAGCAGAGTTGGATGGAAGCTGGAACTGGACGCGCGCTCCATCTTCTACGGCTGCCTGGTCGGACTTACAGGAGCCTCCGGCCAACTGTTGCTGTTCTGGGTGCTGGCCAAGGGGCCTGCATACATCATTTTTCCTATTGTCTGCCTCTCGCCCGCATTAACTATCGTGCTCTCCGTTACGCTGCTGAAGGAGCGAACCCGCGCGATGGCCACAAGCGGCATTCTTCTTTCGCTCGTGGCAATTCTATTGCTCGCCATGCAAGATCCCAACACGAGCCCTGTTCACGGGTATCTCTGGCTGCTGATCATTGTGGCCATTTTCATGTTCTGGGGAGTGCAGGCATACTTCATGAAGTCCTCGGCTAGCTCGATCTCTTCAGAGGGGCTCTTTTTCTACATGACCGTTACAGCGGTCGCTCTCAGCCCAATTGCACTGTTGATGACCGACTACTCCATGCCGATCAACTGGGGAATTAAGGGTGTGCCGCTGACGGCGTTGATTCAAAGCCTGAATTCATGGGGTGCGTTGCTTTTCGTTCTGGCGGTTCGTTACGGAAAATCGGTGATTGTTGTGCCCATGGTGAACGGTTTGTTTCCTATCGTGACCATTGCCCTCTCGCTGCTCTTCTATCGTAGTTTCCCCTCTCGTCCAAATCTTGCAGGCATGCTCGTCGCGCTCATCGCGATCTTGTTGATGGCCTATGACGAGGTCCGCGGCGACAACACCGCTTCATCGCCGGGGTAACAGCGCAATACGGTTCGCGGAACTTCCAGACATTCACAGTCGTTCTGGAAATGTCTAGGTAAACGCTCTTCCAATTTCAGGCCAGAATATCTCGTTGAGGTTTTGCATTATGAAGGAAAGAGTTTCGTGCACTGAATTACTTCTGGCAGTTGCAGTGGTGACATTCAGCATCGGCGGCATAGCGCACGCGCAGTCTGCGGCCCCACCGTCCAACGAGATCCACGGCGAGAATCTCACCGTTGAAGGGTTTGAAGATGGATTTTATGCTCTTCGGTCTGCATCGATTCCCGGAGATGTCCTGCGTGCAGAAGTCGAGGTGGATACGGCGGATCGGACACTCAAGTCGTCGCTTTATCCCCGGCATCTGAATTCGAGTGCATCGTTTACCGATGAGCTTGGATCGGGCAACTTGCTGACGGTCACACATTCAGGCTTGGCTGGACAGCCGGAGCTCGTCTGTGAGTTTCGGGTCTATGAAAACGAGCCTTGGGGCGATATTCGAGTCACCGTTGTCAACTCGACTGGTGAACCCATTGAAGTGCGTTCGATTCGCGTGCTGAGGAGCACTTTCGGTTCTGTATTGTCTCTGAATGGACCCGTTGAGGACGACCGAATTCTGTCTGACTCTTTCTCGGAGGGTCCTGTAAAATTGATGGATTTCAACGAACCGAAGAATGGTGTTCACCGAGCGTTCGGAAGTCAACTCATTTACAACCGAAAGAGCGGGCAAGGTATCTTTGTCGGCGCACTATCGGCCGACAAATTCCTGACAGTATTCCATTTGGTCGGCCGGCGAGAACCCTACCCGCATGTACTTTCGTACGATATTGTGGACGGCGGAACAACCGAGGCGCAAGAAGAACAGAATTCCACTTACCCGGCTGGAAATAGCGTGCCGCTTCGCATACAGGTATTTGCCGGGAAGAGCATCAAATCCGAACGACTGATGTTTGCTATTGGGTGCGATTACCACAAGATGCTGGAAAACTACGGGCAGGCTATTCGCGTTCTCCATAAGGCGCCTGTCTCTATACCGACCCCGATAGGCTGGTGGAGTTGGACGGCATACTACTATGGCGTAACGGAAGGCGCGATGTTCACGAATGCGTCGTGGCTCGCGCAAAATCTCGCGTCAATTGGGTATCGTTACTTCCAAGTGGATGAAGGATACCAGTATGCGCGAGGGGAGTATGCCACCGCGGATGGAGCGGCATTCCCCAGAGGCATGGCCTATGTGGGCGATCAAGTGGGGAGGAAAGGTCTTGTTTTTGGGCTCTGGGTTGCGCCGTTTCAGGTCTCGGATCGGTCGTGGGTCTATCAGCATCATCAAGACTGGCTAGTGCACGACCTGGTCGGTGATCCGATCCATATCGGCAAGGTCAGCAGCAAATTTGATCAACTGTACGCGCTGGACACTACCAATCCTGGCGCGCAAGAGTACTTACGAAAGACCTACCGCACCTTGGTAAACGATTGGGGCACACGTTTCATCAAGATGGACTTTATGGAGACTACGGCAGTGGAGGGAAATTACTACCGTCCCAACACCTCAGCGCTTGAGGCACAGCGCGTCGGTCTTGAGATCATCAGATCGGTTGTGGGCGACGACGTAGTACTCGACAAGGATGGCAGCCCTATGTTAACGCCAGTAGGTATTGTGAATACGGGCCGCATCTCGCAAGACACCGGACACACATTCGAATCCACTCGCGATGCAGCAATGGGCGTTGCAGAACGATACTACATGAACCGAAATTTCTATGTGTCAGACCCTGACGCATTTACTGTGTCGAAGCAGATTATTCCAGACCGAGGCTGGCACGGTAACAAGGTTCCGCTTACGATGGACGAGGCTGAGGCATCCATTGCACTCTCTGCGGTTTCAGGCGGCATGTTTGAAATAGGAGATGATCTGCCCGCATTAGGATCATCTCCGGAGCGCGTAGCTCTAGTGAAGAATTCCGACCTGCTCGACATGGCTCGACTTGGCAGGGCATCCGTACCCGTCGACTTGATGACCTATCGGTCGGAGGATAAGCAGCCAAGTGTTTTCCTATTGGAAGAGGATCCGCGGCAGAAGATCGTTACCGTCTTCAACTGGACTGAGGAAGCGCGCAACCACACGCTCGACTTGGAGGCGTTAGGACTGAAAGGGAAGGGGACATATACGGCGATCAATGTGTTGAAAGGAAGCGTTGTGCCAATTGGAAGCGGTAAGCTCACGATCACGCTTCCACCCCACTCCGTTCGCATGTTGAAGCTAACCGACACATCTGTGCCCGATGCGGAACCTGTCTTTGAAGTTCATGCCCCGCTTTTCGGGCAGGTTGGTGCTTGCGTGGGACTCCATGCCTCTGCGGGCAGGGCGGAGACTCCTGTGCTTGGATACCACTGGCAGTTCGGCGACGGCGTGAGCGCAGATGGGGCGGACGTCTGCCATGTGTACACGCAGTCTGGGCAGTTTACGTTGACAGTCACGGTCACAGGTCTGAATGAGCGCACTACGCAAAAGACACTGAGCATGTCCGTAACTGGTATAGCATCGACAGTGTACAACCCAGCTGCAAAAGAGCGGTATATCGGAGCCAGGTGAGGCTTTGAGTTGGTTGTCTTTCTGGGTAGCGCTCTACGCTAGAGCGGAACCAAAGTAGCTATATCCCGCATTCTTGACTCGGGTTACATTGGATTCGGCGATTTCCGCGAAGCGAAGAAGATGGCACAGCCCATTTCGGATGATTTGCGCACTCGGATTCTGGAAGCCTATGAGGCAGGAGCAGAATGCCTTCGCGTTTTGGCAACTCAGTTTCGCGTCAGTTGGGGATATTGCAAGAAGATCCGTATGCAGCAGCTGCGCAGCGGCGAGAAGAAGCGTCGGCCGCAACGGCGGCATGGTCCTGTCAGCCGCATGACCGCTGAGGTTCAGAGGCAGGTGCGCGACTGGGTGTGTGCGCAACCGGACCTAACCGAGTTGGAACTGTGCGAACGACTGGCAGGGATCGGTGTTCAGGCTTCCCGGAGTCTGATGGGTCGCCTGTTGCGGCGGATGGGCCTGCAGCTTAAAAAAAACTCTTCACGCGGCCGAACGGGACACTGAGGCCAACCTCGACCGGCGCAAGCAGTTCCTTGCTACAGTAGCTGCGATCCCGGCGGAAAAGCTGAAGTTCCTCGACGAAAGCGGAGTGACCACGCAGATGACCCGGCTATGGGGGCGAGCTCCGAAAGGCGAACGAGTGAACGAGGCTACTCCTGATGGCCGCTGGCAGGTATTAACCACCCTGGGAACCATGAGCCTGAACGGCATGGAAGCGGTGATGACGGTCCCTTCGGCCACGGATGGCGATGTCTTTCGAGCTTATGTCGAGCAAGTGCTGTGTGCTCAGTTGCACCCTGGAGATGTTGTCGTGATGGATAATCTGAGTGCGCACAAGGTCGACGGAATCCGGGAGTTGATCGAGGGATGCGGCGCGCAACTGCTCTATCTGCCGCCTTACTCACCGGACCTGAACCCTATCGAGAAGGCCTGGTCCAAGTTCAAACAGTTCTTGCGCTCAGCCAAGGCACGGACTGCCGAAGCCTTGGACCAAGCCATCACCGAAGCTCTCAAGGTCATCACTCCAGACAATGCCGCCGCATGGTTCCGTTCCTGCGGTTATCGGGATACAGCTACTGAGGCTTTGCTCTA
>Ga0302277_1001335_pt1 | contig 18376 bp, 15 predicted proteins | sample III_Bog_N3_1_FD_198759 | JGI IMG/M metagenome (GOLD analysis project Ga0302277, IMG submission 198759) | Peat permafrost microbial communities from Stordalen Mire near Abisko, Sweden - III_Bog_N3_1 | ecosystem: Environmental > Terrestrial > Soil > Wetlands > Peat | place: Sweden: Abisko... | reverse complement strand
GATCAGATATGTAACGAAGCAGCGGTGTTTTGTACTTACCACCAGGGTATACTTGAATTACAGACGAGAGAATCTTTTTGTGTTGATCTTCCGCAAGAATCTAAGAACACTTCTGTTCTGTTGGCGCTTGGGGAAGGCATAAAAAATCGATTAAATAGTCTACCAATTGGCGATGTTCATGTTGATCCTCTTAGTGCAAGTATCGTTTATACCACCGATGTTATTGGGCAAAAAAGAGTCCGCGATTATCTAGAGCAGCTGCGCCATGGCTTTCCTTTGGTATCTGTGCAGACATATGTTTGGGTTATTGCTCTCGATGACAAGAATAAATCGGGTCTCAATTGGACAGCGCTTAATATGCCGCATAATGACAATGTTCATTTGGCAAATGGATCCGGAATTGAGCCACCACCCCATTATGATGATAACACAAACATTAATGTGATATCATTAGATCAGTTCAATATGACATCTCTTTCAGGTTTTCTCTCACAACAAGGTCACTTGCAAGCTCTTGATAACTTCCAGTTAGCCTATGTGGCGGATCAGAAAGTGCACCCGAGTCCTTTCCTCTTTAGCGGGACAGATGGCTTTGAACAAAGAAAAGACTTCGAAATAGAAATGGGCGGCATCTATGATAAGGATCTTCTGACAATCAATCTTAAATGGCATTCCAAGTCTGATGGCGCCTTAAACAAGAATGATATCAATGTTCGGGCTCGTTTTCATCTAGGCGAAAATATGGTTTTATCACGATTGCTTGTGCCCCCTCCGTCGTCAACTCTCAATAATTTATCCCTTTTGGCAAGGCCGGAGGAAGTTGTTATCGCCTTAAATCCTTCGCTCTATTTCTTTTCTGATCAAGCCATAATCGCTCGACCGCGTGCTCAAACCTCAGATTCTTTACTTGAAAATTGGCCAGAGCCTATCCTCATTGATAAAGATGGTGTCCAGTCTTTAGGAGGACCAAGCCTAGTAGATGCCACTCCTCCGACCCCATCGGCTTTGTCGAATAATGCGTCTTTACCTGATTCAGTGATTGCGAATAAAACAAATGCATCTGTTTTGGAAACGGTCCCCTTATCTCCTGAAGAACAAGAGGCTGTTGACATCAAACTGCGAGAACATAGTCTTGCTCATACATTAGATGATGCGGCCGGCGTACATGCTCCACAACCCATTTCTAAATCCGGTAATGGCATATGAAAGTGGGACTTTCTTTTAAGATATGTTTTATAGCGAGTGGTGTTCTCCTATCGCTTGCTGCTGCGCAGGCGCGCGAAGCGTCGTTTTTGGCGCCAGTGCCAGCTTCGACCTCTTTGGGGGCGGCCTCTGTTCAGGTAACTCCGAATGAAACGTTCACAGGGAAGGAAGCGGTTCATGTGCCTACGCCACAACCAAGTCCCCCTTTTCAAGCCCATATTGATATTCAAGCCGTCAAAGATCTTGATTTGGGAGACGTTGGTCTCAAGATAGCTAAAAAAGCTACAGCTTCATTTGTGAACCGAGGCAATGTGTCGGTTGTCCTTGATACTGTCAATATAGCAACGAGTAGTAATGTTGATTACACTATTCTCCATAATGCTTGTGCTAAATCTACTTTAGAGATTGGGCGATCATGTGATATTGATTTTGAGATAACGCCAAAGAGTATAGGAAGCTGGGCTCTTGATCTGGCTCTTATGCCTTACGCTTCACAGGCCCTTGCTCATCTTCATGTCGCCGGACGATCGGAAGCTATAAAGACGGTTGAAAAATTACCGCTTAAAGGAGATGATGATCTCATCTTGAGCCAAAAAAAAATAACTCCCATCGATTTTGGGGATGTTGATGTTGGCGATCGTAAAATTGTTCGGTCGGCTCTTATGGTCAATGATAGCGAAGACATTATTACCCTAAATTCCATTGAGGTCGTAGCTGTTGATAGCAGCTTGTCGCGCCTTAATGAGGGCTGCATGGTTAATATGCAATTGCAACCCCAGCAGTCTTGCCCTGTTGTCTTGGGCTGGCAACCAACAGTAGAGGGTTCATTATCAACGGATTTGATTATACGTTATAATGGGCGTCCGGGATTCGTTGTTATACCTGTAAAAGGGGGAGCAAAGAAACGAGCATCACTCGCTTTATCAACACATGTTGTTGTGCCCGCTTCTTCAAAAAACACACCTGTTCATCTCGAGATTAAACCCAAAGTTTTAACGAGATCTCCAGCAAAGCTTGTAAAGAAAGATAAAGATATTGTGGATAAAAGAAATATGAGTGACCATGATGAGGCACAAGATGTCCAAGGAATTATTGGTGTTTTGCCCGATGTGTCATCCAAACATGTTTTGGGGTCTTTACCCTCAACAAACGGCATGTCTACGTTGCGTTTAATCGGCACAGTTGGAGAACGCGCGATTTTACTTAAACCAGATGGAACGACCATGATTGTGCATGGGGGCGATAATGTTATGGGAGGATTACACCCAACTAAAGTTTTGTCTGTCCATCCTCAATCGGTCGATATCGGTTTTGGAAACACTGTTCAAATATTGAGACTTGAAGTTCCACCTGGGCGAGACATAAATGCATCTTCTTTGCCGCGTGATGGAAGCGATAGGATGGACTCAAAAACAACAGAATTTGCTCTCCCCGGGTCATTATTGCTGCCGTTGCCGGCAAACTCAACACGGTGATATGATGAAGAATATTGATCGAATGGCGAGTATTCATTAATGTCAGATTTTCTTCCCCCTGACGTAAAGAAAATGATAAGCGCAACACCTGAAAACGTGCGCGGAGCCGATATTATAAGAGCAGCATCGCCGAGCCTCTCGACTATCCCTTTGCCATCTCATGTCCTGCGATCTCTTACACAAGCAGGGGCTTCTGTCCATGAGCTGGGGCTAAATCATGGTTCAAAAACATCGGTCTACTTCCCACTCGAACTGACAGGGGGTGTCTGTAAATGGGTTCAAGGTGAAGAAGAATATATTGTTTGGCGTGCCGCGGCGGCAGCTTGTGGCTCTGAACGCGTACATGTCGTTTGGCAAACGGCTCAGGATAAGATTTTTTATTTAGCCATCAAATCGGAAGAATTAGCTTCACATGATAATACGTGGTGTCCTTTTGCCACACTCCTTCCTGGAATGGTGGGAGCTTCAGCTCTTCCTGTGTGCTATACATATTACGCAAACGACTTTGCTGCTATGATGATGATATCCGATAAGGAGCTGCAAATTTATCGTGGAGTTCGTTTGCTAGCACGGGCGAAAGCCGAGCGCCTATCGCAAGACCAAAATAATGCCCCAATCATTGAGCTAACCCCTGAACGTATTACCCAATTAACACCTAAACCATGGATTTCTTTGTCTCTAATGGAAGATCAAGCACGGCGGGTGCTTATGATCCTTTTAATAAAAGGCGCTCTTTGGGTAACAGGCATAGCTTTTTGTGCGTGGGTCTATGCCGGGTTCTCGATGATGAATGTTAGTATTTCATCGGCGCGCATGGATATGAATCGAGTTAACCCCGCAGGTGAAATCGTCAAAACCTATGCCGATTTGAATAGTAAAACGCTTCACCAGGAACTTACGGATTTTACGAAGGTCAATGACGAGCTCATAGCGGATGACGGATTGTTATTAACTTATCAAATAAGTAAAAATGAAGTTTATTGGCGTGCAACGGTTCGACAGACGATCTCTCCAACAAACTTAGATCATATGAAGGCTGTCGCTATTCAACCGAACGGTGATACTCTTCTTGTTGGACGAGGAAGCGATCCAGGTCTTTTTTCAAGTGGAGAGCATGAGTGATGGATGTTCCTTCTTTATTAAGAGCCATTCGACTAAGAACCGTGATCAAAAGTTTTCAAAGCTTTGATCGGCCTTCTCTATGGGGTGTTGGGTTGAGTTGGGTTGTGGCTTTTCTTATGATGGCCATCGCAAGTTATACTTTTCATCTAGCAAGCGTCACAAAACGTGAATCTGCCATACAGATGGATCTTGTTTCCAGAGGTCTGCACGTTGAACAAGATAATATTGATTCCGAAAAAGCTCAGCTTTTAATTGATCAATTTAAGAAAAATTACCCGGAGTTGCATTTTATGATGACAGAGACCCATTCGCTTATTGTATCAACAAACGAAGGGTCTCATTTTCGTGAGTGGTTACTCGCCTTAAATGACCTTGATGCATCGAACCCTGATTTGCGCTGGTCGCTGGATGCTTTTTGTGTCGGAAAGTGCCCCAATCACAACCTTATGACGGCTGTCCTTTCGGCCCAAAACATTCATTTATCCAAACCCTAATCAGCCGGGCATAAAGTTTCACTTAGAAAATAAACTAAGAGAGTGGTTGGGCTCGCCAGTGGGAAAGCCATGCGTCAAACTCGTCACTGGGCATGGGGCGTGCAACATAATATCCCTGCATATAATCGCACTTCTTTTCCAAAAGCATATTCCATACATCGATATCTTCAACACCTTCGGCGATAACTTTAAGACCCAAATTGTGGGCGAGATCAATAATCGACTGAACGATCACCGCATGATCTTTGTTCGTTGTCATATTGGTGACAAAACTTCGATCAATTTTAAGTTCGCTAAAAGGCATACGTTGGAGCTCTCGTAATGACGAATACCCAGTTCCAAAATCGTCGATTGAAACACCGATATTACGGATCCGCATACGTAAAAGAACATCCATTGTACGTGTGACATCACGCATAGCTTCTGTTTCAGTTACTTCGAGGACCAATTGCTCGGCGGGAAGATTCATTTCTGCACATAAGCTTGTAATGCGATCGGGTAAAGATAGGTCGAGCAATGTAGAGGCCGTTACATTCATTGAAAGAGTTAAATTTAGACCAGCACGGTGCCATTTTGTAGCCTGGGCCAGGGATGTTTTGAGTACAAAATCCGTAAGGGCTTGCATGAGATTGTCATTCACGACTTCTTCAAGAAAGGCATTGGGAGGTAGCGTGCCTCGATCAGGATGCGCCCAGCGAACCAGAGCTTCGGCTCCTTTGACCCGTCGCGTTGCCATTTCAATAACGGGTTGATAATGAAGGGTAAATTGTCCTGAGAAAATAGCCTGGGCGAGACTTACGCTTGGGGCTTCGGCGCCACTTGCAATAAAAAGATCAAACAGCCCATTGAGGGCAGCGACACCTAAAGGTTTCTCGAGTGTTGTAACAACATCAAGACCATGAGCGCTTCCAAGACGGCGGGCGCTGTTGAGGACCCGGCTATCACTGCCGCTAATAAGGCAAAGCTTTGCTTGCTTTACATGGAGAGCAAGTAATCTTAAAAGCTCAACACCATCCGTTCCAGGCATCATAAGATCAAGAATGATCAAGTTGGGCTTAAACTCGGTTAATAATTGTGACACATTTTCGGAATTGCTAATGGTCTTTACTTGTATACCACGACGTTCAGCAAGTTCAGCAATCAGGTCACAGATATCTTCCTCATCATCAATAACCAACATGCGCATTTTATTAGCTCTTTTCTTTAAGTGGATTGCTTAATCGACGTAGAAACAACGGGAGTGACCGCATTTTTCTGAGATGCATGTTGGAGGGTGGTCGCCATTGCACGACGCACATCAACAAGACGGTATGGTTTTTCAACGAGATTCACGGGATGCTCATTCAAAAAAGATTGTACATGGGTGGATAATGTATCACCTGTAACATAAATTATTTTATCAAGATAGGAAGGTCTTTCCTTTGCGAGGGCTTCATACAAAGCAGGGCCATCCATGACGGGCATTCTAAGATCGCTTATAATAAGATCAAAGGGCGATTTACGTAGTTTATCCAAAGCAATAGAGCCGTTAGCGGCTAAGTCAATATAATGTCCTTCGGGTTCAAGAAGATCACATAGTGTTTGCGCGAGTTCAACTTCATCATCGACAATAAGTATTTTAAGATTGCTTGGCAAAAGGACCGATTCTTTAGGCTGTGATGATGGGGATACTGTCGCTTGAGTCATCATGGGTATGGAGATAATAAAAGTAGCTCCTCCACCCACTGTATCTTCAAGAGCAACATTGCCTCCGTGAGAGGCAACAATATTGAGACATAAGGCGAGGCCTACCCCCGTTCCTCCTTTGTTGCCTTTTGTTGTAAAGAAGGGTTCAAAGACGCGTGCGCGCAATTCCTGAGGAATACCAGGGCCTGTATCGCTGACTTTGATCATAACTTTATCATTGAGCGTGAAACTTCCTATCGTAATTTTCTTGGGCCCCATCCAACCGTCCATGGCCTGGGCAGCATTGAGGACGAGATTTGTAATAACTTGTATTAATTGATCGCCATCACCAATGACGGATGGGAGATTCTTATCAAGTTCAAGAAGAACTTGAATGTCATTTGTGCGAATTTGATATCCCAGAAGTTCAAGGGCCGACTCGATGACTTCATTAAGTTTAACTTGTTTGTGTTCGGGAGGTTTCCGGCGAGCCAGCGCCAGAAAACTTTTTACAATGCGCGAGCAGCGATCAGCCGCTTTATATATCTTTTCGGCACGTGTGATTACTTTTGGTTCTGTTGAACCTTCCATCAATAACGTCGCCTGACCAACAACGACTGAGAGCGGATTATTGAGTTCATGAGCAACACCAGCCAAGAGACCACCAAGAGCCGCCATTTTTTCGCTCTGTTGCAAAGCTTCTTGTTGTTGTGCAATTTGAGCTTCAGCTTGTTTTTGGTCGGTCATGTCATAGAGGCCTATAACCATGGCTTCTTCGTTTTGATAGCTAATGCGTCGAGCGGAAAGTGCTGTGTCTATTTTAGCTCCACTTCCTCTTATGAGTTGTACTTCGAGAAGATTAATGGCCTTTCGTTCTTCCATAGCACTAAAGAGATCGCGTCGCACTTGATCAGTTGTAAAGAAGCGTTCAAGAGATACATTCACTAAATCATTTTGTGAAAGACCCAACAGTTCTTCTGCCCCCGGACTTGCATAGAGAACGTTGCCTGTCCGTAATCCCGCGATAAGAACGGGAACAGGGTGCGCTTCAGTAATGCTACGAAAGCGCGCTTCACTGGCACGTAGGGCAACTTCGTTTTGTTTGCGCAAAGTAATATCATTTGTGGATCCTACGAGACGAATAATTTTTTTGCTCTGGGGATCGCGGAGCGCTACAACTTTTGATTGCAGCCAATGCTTCTTTTCATTGGCCTGCGTAATACGATACTCAACGTTGATGCTGTTTATATCGGGATTGTGTCGAAATCGTCGAAGAGCTTCACGCACAATGCGGCGATCGGTAGGGGCAATGAGGCGAAGCCATATCTTGAGGCTGTTATGATTGTTGTCGAGTCGGGATCCAAGAATTTTACGAAATTGGTCTGAAAAGAATACTTCGTGAGTCTTTAAGTTCCAATCAAACAATCCTTCGTTGGCGCCTCGGGTTGCCAACGTAAAGCGCTCATTACTTGTGGCGAGCGCTTTTTCTTTTTCTTCTTGGCGGGTGGCAAACTGGCCTGCAATGACGATAGCAAACATAAGGGCTGACATTGAGAAGGAAATATAAGTTAGATTATTAGTGCTGTGCATGCTTGAAATGAGCCCGAGGTCATAAAGCGGTTCGGCGAGGGCCCCTGTCAAAAAGAATAAGAACGCAATGATATGTGTAAAGCTTCCGCTTATACCTTGGCGCAAACTGATGACGCCCGCCACGAGGATAACAGAGATCGTAAGGGTATTAACGGTTGGAAGAGCAAAATGCGCGAGCTCTTGATCAACAACAGAATAAAGTAAAAGTAAAAGAAGTAGGCCGGCTAAAATAAACAAAGGTAACTTTAATTCGGGATTGTTGATGTCTATTTCTAAAAAATAATAGGTGAACACAACGCCAAGGATCGAAGAAAAAATCATACTGTTATTACTTAAGAGTAGTCGTTGAGTATTGCTGTTTAAGCCTACTTGGCTCATGAGAAGTTCATTCGTGCTGGCAATATTGATAGCCAGACAAATCAGAAAGAACATGAGGAAGATCTGTCCACGATCCCGAATGACAATCCAGATAAAGAATAGATACGCAGAAGCGGAAAGCATGACCCCCATAAAGAGACCAAATATGAGACTTGCTAAAGGATCTGTGGATGGGACAACAACGTCCATGGGATTAAAGGCTGTCGTCGGAGTATAGGCGTAGGCCGAAGTTGATCCCCAACATAAGATAAGCGCCAGCCATCGCCAAAAATGGCTTAAAGGTATGGTTTTCCGATTCGCGTGTGCGGTTGCGAGATGGCTGGAACCAAAAGAAGAGGATAATATGCAAAACAAAGGGAGCTCATTAAAGAGGATGATTTTTAGCGGCAGGTATGGAATCTTACCTCTATCTTGGTTAAAGGTTTTTAACTAAGTATTGATTTTAAAGGCAAGTCGCTAAAATATAGTCAAGAGTTTTACACGACTGCTGAAACCTATTCGATGCCACGGGTGCAAAACCTAAAATTGTTGGGAAAAAGCATCATTAGGGAGTAGGAAGACGGTTGTAATCCGCTTTGAGTCGTTATTAATTCGTACTTTCTAGCGGTCGTAGTAAAATTGTTAAGGAAAGGTTATGTCGATGTCAGATACGCGAGTTACCGATGAAGAAGCTTTGGCTTTTCATGTGCAAGGACGTCCGGGAAAATTACAGATTTCTCCAACTAAGCCTTTGGTAACCCAGCGTGATTTGTCTCTAGCCTATTCGCCGGGAGTTGCGGTTCCCTGCCTAAGAATACGTGATAATCCTGATGCCGCCTATGACTACACGGCCCGTGGCAATATGGTAGCTGTTATTTCAAATGGAACGGCTGTGTTAGGGCTGGGTGACTTGGGTGCGTTAGCCTCGAAGCCTGTTATGGAGGGGAAGGCTGTTTTATTTAAACGCTTTGCCGATGTGGATGGCATTGATCTTGAAGTCGATACGCGCAATGTCGACGAATTCATTAATTGTGTTCGTTATTTGGGGCCTTCCTTTGGCGGCATCAATTTAGAAGACATTAAAGCGCCCGACTGTTTCATTATTGAACAACGGTTGCGTGAAATTATGGACATTCCTGTGTTTCATGATGACCAACATGGAACGGCTATTATCGCCGCAGCCGGTTTGATCAATGCTCTCGATGTAACAGGACAGTCGATTAAAAATATACGTATGGTTGTCAATGGAGCAGGGGCTTCGGCCATTGCGTGTGTTGAGCTTTTTAAGGCGCTAGGGGTGCCGCATGATCATGTGATTATGTGTGATACAAAAGGAGTCATCTACAAAGGGCGAACCGATGGGATGAACCAATGGAAATCGGCACATGCTGTTGAAACAAAGCTGCGTACACTCGAAGAAGCCATGAATGGGGCTAATATTGTTGTTGGTCTTTCGGCAAAAGGCTCCATTACGCCGGCGATGGTTAAATCGATGGCGAAAAACCCGATTATTTTTGCCATGGCAAATCCAGATCCTGAAATTACACCTGAAGAAGTACGTAATGTGCGTCAAGATGCAATCGTGGCAACCGGGCGCTCCGATTACCCCAACCAAATCAATAATGTTCTTGGATTCCCCTATATTTTCCGTGGCGCTCTTGATGTTCGTGCTTCAACGATCAATGACGAAATGAAGCTTGCCGCTTCAAAGGCGATCGCTGATTTGGCGCGAGAAGATGTGCCCGACGAAGTGGATGCCGCTTATGGTGGTCGACGTTTGCGCTATGGGCCTGAATATCTCATTCCCGTTCCTTTTGATCCACGTCTCATTGTTAATATCCCTGTAGCCGTTGCCGAAGCTGCTGTTCGTACGGGCGTTGCGCGCAAGCCCATTACTGATTTTGGTGCTTATCGCCGTGCGTTGCGTGCGCGTCTTGATCCCACGGCGGATAGCTTGGATCTGATATATGAGGTTGTAAAACGTAATCCGCGACGTGTCGTTTTTGCGGAAGGAGAAGAAGAACGCGCTATTCGTGCAGCTGTTCAATTTAAATCCATGGGACTTGGACAACCTGTTCTCGTTGCGCGGGAAGAAGTTGTTCGTGAAAAAATTAAGCTTATGAATTTACCTGAAGACACGGAGCTTGAGATTCATAACGCTCGCTTGTCACAAAACAGTCGTAAATATGCCGATTATCTCTATAAGCGATTGCATCGTAAGGGCTACATGCAACGGGATTGCCAACGACTCGTCAATCAAAATCGAAATGCTTTTGCAGCAAGTATGGTTGCCACCGGTGATGCTGACGCGATGGTCACAGGTTTAACGCGTAGTTTTATCGTTAATTATGACGATATACGTCGGGTCATTGATGTGACGACGGCAGCGGGTGCGTTCGGTTTATCAATCGCAATTTCCCCAGGAAAAACAGTTTTTCTGGCGGATACGGCAGTTCATATTGACCCGTCCCCCGAACGTTTAGCTGAAATTGCTATTTGTGCTGCTGAATGGGCTCAACGCATGGGACATGAACCTCGAGTAGCGATGCTCTCATTTGCGAGCTTTGGTCAACCTCAGCGTAATCACTCAGAAAATGTACGCGAGGCCGTTCGGATACTCGACCAAAAAGCAGTTAAATTTGAGTATGATGGAGAAATGGCCGTTGATATTGCGTTGGACTATGATTTAATGAAGCGGCTTTACCCCTTCTGCCGTTTGACGGGAGCTGCCAATATATTGGTTATGCCCAATCTACAAGCTGCAAATATTTCCTCAAAGTTGCTTCAGAATATTGGGAATACGACGCTCCTTGGTCCGATTATGAATGGCTTTGAAAAACCAGCTCAAATTGTTCGAATGGGAGCTACGGTATCGGATATTGTGACGACGGCTGTTTTGGCAGCTTACCAGACGGTGAAATAAGTGACGACGCTACGGCCCTATATTCTAATAGGTACCCCTTGCTATGGAGGACTCGTTACCCAAAGTTATATGGAGTCCATACTTCAACTTATGGTATTTGCCTCGCGAAGCAATATGGATGTTACTTTGGCACTTAATGGGCATGACTCCCTTATTACACGTAGTCGCAATACAATTGTATCCAGTTTTCTGGATATGCCTCAAGCTACACATTTGATGTTTATTGATGCCGACATCGCATTTCAGCCTGAGTATGTACAGCGCATGTTGCAGTTTGATCAAGATGTTGTTGCAGGCATGTATCCCATCAAGAATATTGACTGGCCGAGGTTGCGTCAAAACGTAACACCTGGAAGTTCTGAAGCACAATGGGCTGAGGCCGGACTCAATTATGTGGGGCAACCATGTCAGGGTGTGGAGCGTGAAGAGAAAGATGGTTTTGTGACGGCAACGTATGCTGGGACCGGATTTAAGCTCATTAAACGCTCGGTTTTTGAACGGATGATTGAAGCTTATCCAGAGACAAAATATGATGTTGCTCAAGTATGGCCGCGCCGTAAAACACGCAGTGATAATCAATATGCTCTCTTTGACTGCATAATTGAGCCCGGAACTAATATATATTTAAGTGAAGACTTTGCGTTTTGCCGACGCTGGCGACAAATCGGTGGAAAAATTTGGCTCGATACTGAAAGCCGTCTTACCCATATTGGTGTCTATAAATATGAAGGATCACCTTCGGCTTCGCTTACACCAACGAAACTGACTTAACAGTCTTCAGAGTAATAAGATTTGTGCTTTGCAGCATGAGCTTCTTGACATCTCTTGGTCATGACTTAGATTTTCATAGAGTAGCTACGGACAACTTATCAAGAGAGCTTGTGATTGTTTACTTTCATAATCCTGTGATAGGAAGGGCCTCTAGACAAACGTATAATCTCTCTTCAAGGACGATATGACGATGACTTTAAGTGCATTAGCGGAATATTCAGACACATCCACTCTAAGTTTAGCCCAAAGAGAAATATTCCTAAGAAATTTTCTAACGCAGCTGAATGCATGTCCTGTGTCGCATCACACATCTCAAGGAGATGTCTCTTCACAATATAAGTTCGATACCGATTTAGTCTTCAATCATGTTCTTCATGCTATAAACAAAGGATCAACAACGGCAATGTCTCTGCTCGGGTTTGAGGTTGTTGGGGCTCTTTTGGGTAAGGTACCAGAACTGAAAGCAAGCTTATCTGCGTCCAGAGAACAGATGTTGCGAAGCATCGTTGAGAAGGGACTTGCCTTTTGGCATTCGGATGTTCAAGGCGCCAGTTTAAGGCTACTTGAAATCATTGTAAGAGAAAACATTCCACTCCAAATGACGCAGCCACTTGCTGTATTGTTGGCGAATATTGCCGCGGAGAAGCATGATTGGACAGGGCAGAATGGACAGGTAGCGGAGCGTTTACTGGAGTCCATAACTTTCAGCCATCCTCATCTTGCTCAACACCCCACCGTATTAGCTAAATTGCCGCCGGCTGCTGAGAGACCCGTCCATGATAGTTTCGGCCAAGACCGTCCCAGCAGAGCCTCTGTTCCTTCTTGGGCGTTATAAACGCATATAAATTATGGGATCGCGTAACATTGGGAGCACAGCAACAGGTTGTGATCATTACATACACTCTAATTATAATCGAGATTCAGTTTCTTTTAACTATAAATATTTTTCTAAAATTTAAGCAATAATTGATCATACTTTGATTTAATAGATAGATATTATAGAAGGAATTTTATGCCTGAACTACCGTCTGTCGCTGCACTTGAGGAGTCAATAAAACAAGCAACACGCGCGTTTTTTTCAGAGGGTCATCTTTCAGATAAGATTGTTGAAGCTTATATCCTCAGTCAAATGCAGGGGCTTGATTTATTCACCATAATTATTCCGTGGCGACTTACTTCCCCTCTCAGCCAACCCATATCCGGGGTTTCGGGAACACTCCAGTTTGCTGCGTCCGATATTCATGAGCAACTTATTGGTCTTACAAAACATAACCCACAAGATATATCCGTCAAAATTGAAATTGATGAAGAGAGATTGCCGGATAAGGCATCTCTCTTTTAATTTTCCTCAGATCATTGCTGTCGCCATACATCAAAATGAGATAAGATATTTAAATCTTCCAGGACGCCATTAAGCATATTACTAAAGATAATATGTAAGATCCTTTTAAACAGAAGCGGGTGCTTCACTTAAACGAGCGGAATAGAAAATGTATTTTAAGTGATTATTAGCAATACTATGTCGATAGTTTTACGTAGGTTATAGTTTGGACATTGCATCTGTGAAATGAATTTCCACCAACCAACCGATAAGTCTCTTACCATCAATTGGCATCTAGTATTGTTATTACTAATTGAAAATGTGAGGTGTTTTAATGAGATATTTTACTAATCTTGCCGAACAGTCATTTAAGACTTCTCCAACCGGAGAGAGATTGTTTTTTCGTAGTGGTCCATGGTCAAAGCCATTTATTGTACCAGATGAGGCGATCGAGCGGAGATTATTAAAAAAACAGATATGGCTAATGCGAATAATGTGCGCCTTTTTAGTTTTGGGTCAACCGATATTTTATCAGTTCATTCCAGCTATTACAAAAGAATCGCTAGCATATATTACTTATTTACTTTTCGTAATGTTCATGTGGTGCGGAGTAAGTTATATTTTATTCCGTCCAGAATTGCTTAACCTAGAACGAGCGAAATCGCGTACACCCATAAAGGTCTTTCTTAAAGACAAAGCTCAAAAGCATAGCATCAGATCTCTAGCACTAGGTGTTCTTGCGTCTATACTTCTTCTTGCAGGCGGTATCGGGTTACTTAATACGGAAGCAAATACTTTTATTATTATATTATGTATTGGATCTTTTGGGGCATGCTGCACAGCATGGGGTTACATGCTTTGTTATAAAATCAGCACGCGAAAGGTTGTCCATTAAAAGATATCAGATTGGTAGTTGTTAGCATTTTGGCCTCAACTGCGTCGTCTTTGAGGGCTGCTATGATTTGTTCTTCTATAAATTGCTTCTTCATAGGACTGCTCCTTCCTTAGGGTTATGCGCTCAACACCCTTTTTAGCTCAGTTTAAAGGGAAGGGGTGGAGGCAATCGGATTATTTGACGCAGTAAGATTAAAAAAGGCCTTGTATGAGCCCGTCACTATCAACGAAAATTTGTTCGGCGGCCGGTTTGCGAGGTAACCCTGGCATGGTCATAATATCTCCACAAAGGACCACGATAAATTCAGCTCCTGCCGATAATCGCACATCGCGAATAGGTAAAATATATCCGCTCGGTGCACCACGAAGTTCTGGGTTTGCCGAAAAACTATATTGGGTTTTGGCCATGCAGATGGGCATTATGCCATAACCCTCAGCTTCATATTGTTGAATTTTATATAAAGCTTCCGGCAAAATATCGATATCTTTGGCCCCATAGATTTGAGTGGCAATTGTTCGCATTTTTTCGATAAGGGACATGCTATCGGGATAGAGTGGCTTAAAGTTAGCCAGTCCACTATCCGCGAGGGCCAAAACAGTTGAGGCCAAATCCTCAGCCCCTTTCGCTCCTTTCGACCAATGATGGCAAACATGAGCTTTTACCCCTATGCGTTCACAAGCCGTTATGACGGTTTTAAGTTCAGACATGGTGTCGCTGGTAAAATGATTGAGAGCAACCACAATAGGGATGTTAAATTTCTTTATATTCTCAATATGGCGCATCAAATTGCTAAGCCCTGTTTCTACGGCCCTTATATTTTCTTTAGGAAGGTCATCTTTAAGGACACCCCCATGCATTTTCAAAGCGCGGATGGTGGCAACAACCACGGCCGCATCTGGTTTGAGCCCTGATTTGCGGCACTTAATATTAAAGAATTTTTCGGCGCCTAAATCCGCTCCAAAGCCGGCTTCGGTCACAACATAGTCGGCGAGATGAAGTGCGGTTTCTGTCGCGATAAGGGTATTGCATCCATGTGCAATATTTGCAAAAGGTCCACCGTGAACGAGAGCAGGGGTGTGTTCTAAAGTTTGGACAAGATTGGGTTGAAAAGCATCGCGTAGGAGTGCCGTCATAGCGGGAGCCACGTGAAGTGCTGCCGCAAGGATCGATTGATTGTCAAAGTTTTGTCCAACGATGACCTGACCGAGACGTTTTTCGAGGTCTTTGAGAGAGCGAGCAAGGCAAAAAATAGCCATGACTTCACTGGCAACTGTAATATCAAAGCCATCGTTACGCGTGGTTCCCTTCTTCCCGAGATCAACGACTATTTTGCGAAGGGATCGGTCATTCATATCCATAGCCCGTCGCCAGCGTATACGGTCGGGATCAAGACCCAGTTTGTTGCCCCAGTAAATATGATTATCAACCATGGCAGCCAGGAGATTATTTGCCGACGTAATGGCATGAAAATCACCGGTGAAATGCAAGTTAATTTCATCCATCGGAACAACTTGGGAGTGACCCCCACCGGTGGCTCCGCCTTTCAGACCAAAACAAGGGCCCAAGGAAGGTTCGCGTAGGCAGATAAGGGTTTTCTTGCCAAGGCAACGACTTAGAGCATCACCAAGACCAATTGTTGTTGTTGTTTTACCTTCCCCTGCGGGTGTCGGGCTAATGGCTGTGACCAGAATAAGCTTGCCTTTAGGTTTCGGCGACTGAGTTTCGATATAATCGAGGGCTAACTTCGCCTTGTAGGGGCCATAATGATAAAGAGCTGTTGACGGAATGCCGATCGAACGGGCTACGTCGTCGATTGGATGGAGAGATGTTTGGCGTGCAATCTCAATATCGCTTATCATTTGGGGCTTAGGGTCATAGCTTCACGGAAGAGCGACTTTAAAACGAGCTTCGGTTCGTTTTGTTATTTCATCAACCGTAACACCAGGGGCTATTGCCGTGAGCTTTAGTCCATCGTCTTCAAATTGAAAATCACCGAGATCAGTTATGATCTTATTGACAACTTTGGAACCCGTGAGCGGGAGAGTGCATTTCCGAACGAGTTTAGCCTCATCCTTTGCATTATGTTCCATTAAGACAATAACGCGCTTAACCCCCGCCACAAGATCCATGGCCCCTCCCATTCCTTTAACCATTTTTCCTGGGATCATCCAATTCGCAATATCCCCCGTTTCAGAAACTTGCATAGCTCCCAGAATGGCGAGATCAACATGTCCACCACGGATCATTCCGAAAGATGTGGCGCTATCAAAATAACTGGAATAGGGCAGCTGGGTTACGGTTTGTTTGCCCGCATTGATAAGATCTGGATCAACACAATCTTCTGTAGGAAAAGGTCCAATCCCCAACATACCATTCTCACTCTGAAGAACGACGCGCATGTTTTTAGGAATGTAATTGGCAACAAGGGTAGGAATGCCTATTCCGAGATTAATGTAAAATCCTTCGCTTAGTTCGGAGGCGGCGCGTGCTGCCATTTCTTCACGGGTCCAAGGCATATTAGGCGACCTTTCGGGTTGTGCGTTGCTCTATACGTTTCTCAAAATGATCGCCTTTAAAGAGGCGTTGAACAAATATACCAGGTGTATGAACTGCATCAGGATCAATGTCACCGATCGGTAATAATTCTTCGACTTCCGCAATAGTGATTTTACCACACATCGCGGCAAGGGGATTAAAATTACGTGCTGTCTTGTTATAGATGAGATTGCCTTCGCTATCGCCTTTCCATGCTTTAACAATGGCTAAATCGCATCGGATGCCACGTTCTAAAATGTAACTCTGTCCGTCGAACTCACGCGTTTCTTTGCCTTCGGCGACAATGGTGCCTACACCTGTTTTTGTGTAAAACCCTGCAATGCCAGCACCGCCTGCGCGCATGCGTTCTGCAAGTGTTCCTTGAGGGGCAAACTCAACCTCAAGTTGATTGGATAGGAAGAGTTCAGCAAAAAGTTTATTTTCACCTACATAAGATGAAATCATTTTTTTAATTTGGCCCTTTTCCATTAATTTTCCGAGACCGAATCCATCGACGCCGGCGTTATTGCTAACAAAAGTAAGATTCTTTACCCCTGATATTTTTATGGCTTCAATACAATGTTCAGGGATACCACAAAGACCAAAACCGCCGGCTGCAATTGTCATGCCGTCCGATAATAAGCCGGCAAGAGCCTCGGCTGCATTTGTGTAAACTTTACCCATAGAATAATCCTTTTGTGAAGCGAAGGAGATATATGATTCGACTAAGAAGGCCAGTCTCGGCAAGCGTGAAGCGAACGTCAAGCGGTAACCAACGGAAGAATCCAATGACAAAGGGGAATAGGCGAGCCCGCCAATGGGAAAGAAATTGTGATGGATGGGGGGGGGTGTCGAAAGCTTGGGGCAACTCGACAGGAGAAGAAGGCCTTAACTACTTCTTTTGATGTATTTTTTTCTCAATGGTGTTTAAGAGGACATCGACATTTTTATGCGCGACAGCTGATATGGCATAGACTTCTTTACGCGAAGCTTTTTTTAATTCCGCACATTTTTTCTTTATTGTTTCGGAGTCGAGAGCATCACACTTGTTGAGGACGACTAATTCAGGTTTACGTATAAGATTGCTGCCATAGGCTTTTAGCTCGGCACGTATTGTTTTATAATTCTGGACGACGTCTTCATCTGTACCATCAACCAGGTGTACTAAAACTTTTGTACGTTCGACATGGCCTAAAAATCGATCGCCCAAACCAAGCCCGTCATGGGCCCCTTCGATAAGCCCGGGAATGTCGGCGAGGACAAAGGTTCGTCCGCCGCGACCGCCAAGCTGAACAACGCCTAAATTGGGAGTAAGTGTGGTAAAGGGGTAGTCAGCGATTTTAGGTTTTGCCGACGTGACAGCAGCAAGAAAAGTCGATTTACCTGCATTAGGAAGGCCAATGAGGCCTGCATCGGCGATTAATTTAAGCCGTAACCATATTTCACGTTCCTCGCCCGGCCAGCCGGGTGCAAAACGTCGCGGGGCTTGATTGGTGGCGGACTTATAGTGAGCGTTTCCAAAACCACCATCGCCTCCTTTAAGAAAGACAATACGCTTATTCGGTTCTTTAAGATCAAGAAGAATAGTTTCTTTGTCATCTGCCAAAACTTGTGTTCCAACCGGGACACGAAGGATACAATCGCGACCATCATGGCCTGTGCGATTGCGGCCTGCGCCGCCGCGGCCATTGCTGGCTTCCTGATGTTGTTGATAACGATAATCAATCAGCGTGTTGAGGTTTTCAGCGGTTTCAAAAATGACGTCGCCACCTTTGCCACCATTCCCACCATCAGGTCCCCCATGCTCGATATATTTTTCACGTCGAAAGCTTACGGAGCCGGGGCCGCCATCGCCGCTTTTGACAATAATTTTTGCTTGATCAAGAAATTTCATAGGGACGTCTATAACACATAAAGGAGACAATAAAAAACATGCCCGCTTTCGCAGGCATGTCACTCAATAATGCATCCCATTTTCTATTTAAAAGAAGTCTTTTACTTTGCGGCTTCTGTGACAACAGATAC
>Ga0302277_1001328_pt1 | contig 18457 bp, 23 predicted proteins | sample III_Bog_N3_1_FD_198759 | JGI IMG/M metagenome (GOLD analysis project Ga0302277, IMG submission 198759) | Peat permafrost microbial communities from Stordalen Mire near Abisko, Sweden - III_Bog_N3_1 | ecosystem: Environmental > Terrestrial > Soil > Wetlands > Peat | place: Sweden: Abisko... | reverse complement strand
CACAATTTGCTACATTTATTCCTCCTAAGAGCGCGGCCACACATAACTCATCCTCCATTAGGGCTGTTCGCTTTTCGCTAATAAGCAACGGGAGATTACGACTCAATATATGCAAGGCTCTGTTTGAAAATGGCTCACTAACAGAGCTTGATCTGCGCGCAACACAAGTCTCAATCGCATGGGTCAGGGCATCAAACCCAGTCTCTCTGGCAACTTTAATTGGCATACTTGAAGTTAATTCTGGATCTATAATGGCTACTTTTGGAAACAGATCGTCGCCACGAATGCCCGATTTAAATTGACGCACGGTGTCAATTATAATTGCACCTTTCGAAACTTCAGACCCAGTCCCTGCTGTCGTAGGAACTGCTATAATCGGTAAACTTTTGTTAGATGGTGGCAAGGTTTTGCCAATAAGATTCCGTATAGTGTCATACTCATCATTAACTCCCACTGCCACAGCTTTAGCGGCATCTAAAGCACTACCACCACCAACACCAATGACAAAATCCGAGTGATGTTTGCGACCCATATCTATCGCGATATCAATCTCATCTGAAGCAGGGTCAGGGGAAATATTATCTGAAAGAATAAAATCTATCGCCTGTGCTTCAAGGGACTTAGTTAGCTTATTTAGTGTTCCAGCATTTCTGGCTGACGTACAACCGGATATAATTAAGGCTTTATTTCCATATGAACGACAATGACTTCCTAATTCTGAGATACGGCCACGTCCAAAAATAATTCTTGTTGGTAGACTGAAGTCAAAATTCATTTAAATGATCCGGATTACGTTGGTTATAGGATAGGGCTTCTAGTACAGGGCAAGTTCTTTCTACTAGGTAATGAAGCGCAGCTCCACCTCCGGTTGAACTCGGGCAATCCAGTGAAAGATCTTCTAATGTGTTACCTCCCATCATGAACGATTCCACATTGTTGTCTGAAATCAGCTGCAATATTTCACCTGAGGCAGTTGTAAAGCCATCTTTTGTTAAACAGGGAGTTCCAGCAATGATGGTACGCACATGGCATCCTTCAGATTGAAGGAATACTTTTCTGGCTTCGGGGCTCAAAAAAAAGTCCGCAATCATGTACTCATGTGGAACACCATCATTAACATTTACGACTTGGATATCTTGATAAACATTATTATTGTCTTTTCTCGCAACAACTAAATTTTTTGGCAAAAGAATAGAAGCTTGTCCTTCTGATGATAAAATTTTCTTTGTATGCTCGAAAGCCATATCTGGAACGTCCCCAAGGTAGGAATTGCCAATAGAAATTCCTTGAGCTTTGAGTATATTATTAAGAACGATTCCCCCGGGAATGATAAAGTCATAAATTGACTTAAAGAATTTAAGACCTTTTGTGATTTTTTCAATTTTCGTGCCTCCAATAATGGCAATCGATTTTGTTTTAGGAGGAACCTTAATCAGATCATCAAGCATCTTAATTTCTTGCAGTAATCCAGATGCAGCATATCCGGGAAGAAAACGAAGAATTTGTGTATTGGATGAATGACACCGATGTGCTTTTGAAAAACCCCCTATTGCCACATAATCACCCAACTTTGAGAATTTTTTTGCAAGCTGTAAGCTGCCCCGCTCTTCTTCTTGATTAAATCTAGTGTTGCCGAAGATTATAATTTCTCCGTCTTGCATAGACTGTACCCGCTCTAAAGCTGCAGGAGAGTTGTTCTCAGGAAAGTACTGTACGTTTCGCGATAAGCAATTACTTAAATAAGTAGCAATAAAATCCAAATGACAAGCTGAATGTTTCTTCCAGCTTCCTTGGTGCGATAAAATGGCGACGCGGGCCTGCGCTTTTGACAAAAACTCAATGTCAGGTATTTCAATGTCTATTCGCTTAGTATCAGTCAGGGATGGATCAACGTTAAAACCAGCTGAATATATCCATCGATCACCTTTTATAATTTTGATGTCTCGAATAGTTACTAAATTTTGAAAACTGAGGTCGACAGAAAAGCTTCTGTCCGGAGTCAACTCCACTTTTTCTTCTTTCTTCATTTTACCTCGAATTCTCAACGATCAGGTTTTTTCCCAAAAGAGCTAACGAACTCGGTTAGGAACCTCACGCCCATCAAGTGCTAAAGTAATACCACGTGAAATACATTGGCCAATGCGGTATTGGGCATCTTCAGTCATAGCTCCAATATGAGGGGTAAGAACAACATTAGAAAATTTATCCAAAGGACTTCTTCCTTTTTCATTAGGCAGTACATCTGTCGCCACACCCTTAATAAGGTTGGCATTAAGAGCTTCCACCAAATCTTCAGTATTGACTATGCTAGACCGCGATATATTTATTAAAATGGCTGTACGCTTCATCTGTTGCAACTGAGGAAGGCTTATCAAATTCTCTGTTTGGGCCGTTAACGGAAGAGCTAAACATACCACATCTGCATGCGTCAGAATTTCCTTCAGAGATACAAGTTTTATTCCATTTTCATCGAGTATGCGGCACCGCTCATCATTTGCATTTTGGACACTAGCCATAATATTCATACCGAATCCTTTAGAGATCCGTGCGATTTCAGAACCGATATTACCTAAACCAACGATACCGATAGTTTTTTTGTAAAGCTCTATTCCCACTAAATCATTCTTCTTCCAGATACCCTGCTTTACTTGGCAATCGGCAGAAACAATATGGCGAGCTAAAGCAAGTATAAGACCAAAAGAAAATTCTGCTACTGAGCGAGACGATTCTGCAGGAACCTTAAAAACAACAATTCCTTTTTTGGTGGCGGCTTTAATGTCAATATTGTCTGTGCCAACACCTGCCCTAGCAATGACCTTTAAATTTTTTGCATGCTCAAGTAAAGCAGCATCAAGTCTCGCACCACTACGCAAGACTACGACTTCAACATTTTCAATCAATGAAGGAAATTCATCAGAACTTGGATGAATATGTACAGTAACATCAAAATGCCGCCTAAGTTCATCCAATGCCTGCACATCTATTGGATCAACAACTAGGACTCTCGCTTTTTCTCGAACCGTCTCTTGCATAATTTAGGCGCTTAAGGTTGCAAGGTCTGGTGCTGCCAGTGGCCCTTTACGAGGTCATAGCGTAATCTTTTGTGGAATCGATCTTTACTGCCATGCCAGAATTCAATGGCTTCAAAAGCCAAATGGTAAGCATGCCAGCCTTCGGGACGCTCTATTTTCTGATTTGTTTGAACAAGGTCTTGCACCTTTCTTCGGAGAGCGGCCTCATCAAGCAAGGGAGCACTTTGTTTAGAAACTGCAGCGACAGCTTGGGCGTCACGTGTCCTTGCTTGAAAAACCTCATCAGAAACCTCTCTTGAGAGCTTGCTAACACGTCCTTGAAAATTGACCTGTTGAACTGTTTCACGCCACCATAATGTGCCAGCTGCCCATGGGTTTATTTCTAAATCTTTTCCTTTAGCACTATCCTGACCTGTAGCGAAGATGACGCCGTGCTCATCGCAATTCTTAAGAAGAACAACTCTACTCGAAGGCCGACCAGAAGTATCAACAGTCGAAATGACCACACCCTTGGGTTCACTAACACCAAGTTTTTCGGCTTGAGTTAGCCAATCTTGGAGTAAAGATAGAGGATTGACTGGCGGTTTATCAAAGCCAGAGTTAACAAGCGAGGGATTACCGGCAAGTGTCATTGTTTTCTCCATGAGTGGGTTTCATAAAATACAAAAATATTAAGATAAAACAGCAGATAAAGGTTGGATGTCTCCTGCTCTGTTAATTTTTTACTTGGCGCACATATTGTTTCTCGTCCCTGTCATCAGACAGATGATTAGATGGCGCAAGGGTGTAGCCATTCTTACTCAAACACTCAGTGACTCTTTCAAGAGCGTTACATGCATTAGCTCTGTATATTACATAATCTTTGTCAAGCGCGTCACTATAATGAGAGAGCATATTTCTTAGGTCAGAGATATCAAATTTACCTTGTTCTTCGCCTCTTTGAAGAGTGGCCTTCATAACTATTTTATCTTCCACTGACAGCACGTTAATTGTCAGTCCATCAATAGTGGCAGGCTTTAATCTCTTCCGAGACTCATTATCAAACCTCCACATCTGACCTTGCTGTCCAATTTTAATAGGACATCTCCGAATATCAACTCTTCCAACAGTGATAATTTCATCAGATTCGTGCACATCATCAAATTTTAATTTTCCAAACAACCAGGAAAAGTTCTCGCAGTCTGTAAGAAAATCCAGATCGGTTATATGCCTATCTGAACCATATATATTAGCAGCTAGACCCCCAAACGCACAGACAGCTATCGATTCTTGTCGACCAATCTCAATAACTTTCTGTATTATTTCTTTTTCTTTGTTAGTGATCATGGTGTTACTCCTTAAGGAAGATGGGCGACATAATGATCTAATTATTTGAATAATTTTATTCAAAACTTCGTGAGGCTCTTGCTCGGCATCAATAGTAAAATCCACATAACTTGGTATTGGTTTTTTCGCCATTTTTTGCCGATCAACCAACTCTTCTGATGAAAGACCATCATCCCGGCTCATAAGTCGGCTGTATATCGTTTCAGAGGATGCAACAAGCATACATATTTTGACATCATGCGTTGATGCTAATTTCGTCTTTAATATACCACCTATATCAGGGTGAGCAACTTGCGCGTACACAATGCGTTTACCGCTAGATTGTTCATTTTGATGCCGTTTATTACTATGACGGAGGCCATACTTATACTCGTGAGCCTCAAATTTTAATATGAGCTCATCTTTTCTCTCAAGTTCTGCAAATTCATGGGGGCTGACGCAATAAATCTCTCGGTCCTTATCGGATAGGCGTCGTGGCCGAGTGGTAATAAACTCTGGCGACCAAGTTCTAATCTCGTAGTCTTCTGAGTTTGGTAAAATTGCCATATTACGAAGAAGTGTTGTCTTTCCAACCCCACTTGCACCCGATATACCTATAACAATATCCCTATTCATATGCATGTTCCCATCATTTTACAAACCATAGGCAGACAAGCCTTCGTCTTCCTTGATGCCCAACATGACATTCATGTTTTGAATGGCTGAACCAGCAGCTCCTTTCACAAGATTATCGATAACAGAAATAATTTTTATAAGATGTGTTTCATGATCGTAATCAACGCCTATATGACACATATTTGAGCCCACAACACGTGCTAAGCTGGGATAAATATCATATTCTTTGCCATGAGTATCATCAACGCGTGAACCCTGATCATTTACAATAACGAACCGCTCACGAAGATCCCCTGATCCATAATAAGTCTTATAAACATTAAGCAAATATTTTCGATTGACCGTTTCAGCCACTTTAGGATTGACGGCAATACTAGCTAGCACAACAATTCCTCTTGCAAAATTTCCATGGATTGTCGTGAGGTCAATATCGATGTGTCTACTCGTTGTTTCTTCAATTCTTTTTTCTATCTCCGCTCTATGCCGATGCCCATTTAAGTTATAAGGCAACATTGAACCAAAAGCATATGCATGATGAAGATCACGCTTCATATTGGCCCCCGCACCGGTAGTTCCGTTGATAGCGCAAATATGAATGCGCGAGTCATGATCTATGATCTCAGACTTTAATAATGGCATAAGCCCAAGAATTGAGGCTATTACATAGCATCCTGGATTTGCTACAAGTTGCGCATTTGCGATTTTTTCCCTGTATAGCTCAGTAATTCCACAAACAGCCTGACCTAACAGATCCACTGCCAAATGTTTTTGTTTATAGACATGTTCATAATCACCAGCAAATTTAAATCTGAAGTCAGCGCTCAAATCGATTACGCGCGTCCCAGCGTTCATCAACGAATGCGCATACTTCATTGCTTCTCCTGACGGTGTGCAAAAGAATGCAACATCCGGAGCGGGAACTGATTTTATAACGTCTTCAATCTTATGAAAAGAAATCCCAGAGCCTTGTAAATTTTGATGGACGCGTTCAAATGGTTCATCACCACGAGAAGTGGGAATAATCGTGCCAACCACTGGGTGGCCAAGGAGAAGCCTGCAAACTTCGCCACCAGTAATGCTTGATCCGCCAATTACAACAGCTCGAATATTAGATGGTGTTTTATTCATTGGTTTGGCCATCTGATAGCATCAACATTATTTTACCAAATGATTCTGGATTCTGAATCTTTTGATGAATGACCTTATCGGCATCATCCAATGCAGCAAAATGTGTAATGATTGACATAGGGTCAATACTCTTTTCTTCAATCCATTTAATGACATCTTGAAAATCCTGGGGAGTGCATAGTGCCGATCCCTTGATTGTCATTTCTCGCCTTACACAGGTGTTCATATCAAATTGAAGACTTTCTCCAAAATAACTTACAATTACTATTAATCCACCGCTTTTGGTCACGGCCATTGCTTCGTCTAGAGCATTTTCATGGCCTGAAGCAATGATAGTTACATCGGCCATTCCATTAAGCTTATTGAATATTGATGATTGAAAATTTTCACCTAATGCATCGACAAAACCGTCGGCGTGAAATTTATCTGCTAGATTAGCTTTTATGCACCCCACATCTGTGATTAGAACATTTGTAACATTCAGGTATTTTGCAAGCACTAAACAGGAGAGGCCAATTGATCCTGCCCCTAGTATAACGAGCTTGTTAGGATTGGCTATCATAGCTAATCTTACGGCGTGGAGACCAATTGTAAGGGGTTCGACGAGAGCACCAACATGAAACTCAACATCCGAATTAATTTTATATGTCATATTTTCTTTTAATAGAACATATTCAGCAAAGGCTCCGTGCCAATCTAAATGAGAAAGTGGCTTTTTATTTGAGCAAATATGATAGTTCTTGGCCGAACAATATTCACAGCTTCCACAATATGAATAAGATGCGCAACACACTTTGTCGCCAGGAATAAAGTTTGTAACATTTTTTCCAATGCGCTCGACAACACCACACATCTCATGACCCAATACTGTTGGCGGTTTTTTATAGGGGTGCTCACCCTTAAATACGGCAACATCAGAACCACATACCCCAACAGAAACAACACGAACTAAAAGATCGTCATCCTTAATATTAGGCACCGAAAGCGTCGTCGACTCTATACGGCTATAGTCAACTAAGAGGGCTGCTTTCATATTTGCTGTCAAGAACCCCTCCTGTGTTTCATATAATCACGATGCGAGACGTTGAGTAACACTGTCTGATTTATCGATGATTTCTTCCCAAAAGTCTCTAAACCAATGCAATATATCTTGCATGACGTGATGATTTTTATTGGGACGCAGTGCTCCTAACTGGAAAAACATTACCCCCTCGGTTGGTGGGCCAAGAAATGTCAGGCGACGATCTATATAACCATTCGCACGTATGGGATGAAAATCGGGTGTTAATGTTAGCCCACCAGGCCTAAAAGAGGTTCCATCAGAACTTGGATTTTCCCACTTTTGTATTAAACCACGCCGATATAAGTTTGGATATAAATGGCGTATATCTTTTTCCGGATCAAACGCATGAACTTTTGCGTCAATTAGACAATCAATTTGATAATGCGCACCCGTTTGACTGCCTACAATGTGAAATTTACCTGTAGAGTGGTCCGTTTGCACTTTTGCATCAGGCCCCACCGAAGCATCAAGTAGTCCCACTTCAAGAAGAGCTAATATTTTCTCCATTACTTCCAGGGCCGCACCATTACATAAGCGGTTGTGATGATGCATGTATTTTTCAAGAAATACTTGGTGAGATTTTGCACTTAAGCCACCAAAATCTGCCGCATGTGCTAGTACTGGCCTCAGATCACGCCAAACTCCGTCCGCGGCTGCTTTTGCAGGATTATCAAGATTGTTTTGTGCGGCCCAAAGATGATCCTTATGCATAAACTGCAATAAAGCTGTTTGGTATTGTTCCGGGCTTTTAAAGCTCTCAGCCCCTAAGGGATTTATTTGGCTAATCCAAGAAAACTTATTTTGACTGAGTAGTAAGAAATGACCAAATGGCGATTTATAGTTTGCCGTTATATCTATAACCTTAGAAGACGCAGCAAGGTCACCCTTAATGGTCGCACTAGTATGATTTCCGTACACCACCTCAATAAAACGATTGAAGGTCTCACGAAATCCCCAGACACACGTCTTGTCAGACATGCTAGAAATATCCTTCTGTCCAAGAAGTATTGGATCAACTAAGTCCGAAACCTCATCGACGCACTTTTCCATAGGCACGAGAAGCTCGCTAATAACTTGGGGCATATCTTTACCATCCCCTCCACTCGACAAGAACGATCGATACCCCTCCAACATTTCTTGTTGCGCGTATTTAGCAAACTTATTTCCCAATAAAGTCTTATAATACAGATGGGACATTTCCATGACCATAAGCGGCCAAATATGTCTCTCAAAATCCAGTTGATTCCTTATACCAATATGCGGGATGGAGATCGGAACTCCGACAGTTTCTCTTAATTCATCAATAGCTTGGTCAGTTAGAAATATTCCTTTATGTTCTAACTCATCAAGATTCTTTTCTTTGGCATTAAATGGGCGTGCAAAGGTGAATAATCCTGATCCACTAAAAGGTATAATGCGAGATGGCTCTAACCCAGAAGCTTGATATTCAAGTTTGCCATATGAATTGCGTTCGAAGACACCACCGCGTCCCTCAGTTAAGTATAGGACGATATCTATCGCCGTTAATCCCATGCCATCACATCCGACCACGGTTTCTGGTCCAATTTTGTCAGACGGCAAAGCATATTCCAACGGATATGCTGAGGGGACATACAAGGCAGGATGGCTATTGGAAAACTCAACATAAGATTTGGTCGCTTCGCTTCTTGTCGGATCATTGAATGAATGTCCGGTAGCAAATAGAATATGAGTTGCAGGTACTACGGCCAAACTTGGGGTATCAGTGACTATTTGGTATCCGCTATCTATCTCTATTACATCCACAACCTCTGCATGGTGGATATTTAATTCTATATAAGGGCATTGCCTTAGCATCTCACAATAACGTTCAAAACTGTCTTTAAGAGCCATGCCGTGTATATATCTCTTAGGCCAATCCTCAGCTTTAAGATTGAACGCTTCATCATTTGTACGCTTATAATATTCTTGACACCACTCATGCAGTGCCAATCTTTGATTTTTGGGAAGAAGAGGCCCAGAATTTTCTATTGTTTCGTCTGCTGCAAATGAAACTTGACCAGCAATCCTGTTTAGAAAACTGCTTTTAGGTTGCTGTGTACTATGCACTTGGCCAGCTCCAAACTGGCCACTACGTTCAAATATAGTCAGTGTCAGGTCAAAGGGTTTGGCAGAAGATGTCGCATACGCAGCAATGCGCTCCAGTACATAAGTACAACTTGGACCAGCGCCTATAATAACTAGATGTTCAGGTCCCATAGATTGCATCCCTTACATCGGTATCAGGAGATTCACCTTTTAATGCTTCCAAACTTTCTTCGAGGCTAAATAAGAATGCTTCAATATCGGAATCTTCCAGTTGTCCTATGGTGGCTACTCGAAATACAGGATTGGGATCATCCTGACCCGTATATATAATGAAACCTTTGGTTTTGAGAATATCATGTAACTGAGGATATGTAATGCCTTCTGGAAGATAAACAATAGTAACAACACATGACATATGCTGCTCAGTAATGAGAAAATCAAATCCCAGCTCTTTTAAGCCTTCTCGCATACGCCTGGCATGTCGAGAATAACGAATATTTCTATTTTCTACGCCTTCGGCGATTAACAACTGCAGGGCACGTTCAAAAGCATAGAATGTTTGAACGGACGGCGTAAACAGTGGTGCTTTTTTTTCATACTGCGAGACATAGTTTTCCCCGAGATCCAGATAGAATCCTTTAGGGGGGCGACTGGCAAGAGATTGAAATGCTTTATGGCTAGCGCATACAAATCCAAGACCTGGAGTTCCCTCAATACATTTATTAGAAGAACCAACACACCACGTAACATTATCATCCACAATATTGAAGGGTTCACCCCCCAAGCTACTAATTGCATCAACCACGACTTCTTTATTATATTTCTTAGCTAGTTGCCCTACATCATTTAACGGGTTAAGCATTCCCGTGCTCGTTTCATGGTGAGCTATACCGATTGTGGTTATTGTTGGATCAGATTCTAAGACATTCTGAATTTTCTCTAAATCAAAAGGCTGCGCCCATCCAAACTTTAAATGCTCAATAGCTATGTGATGCGAAGTTGCAATTCTGGCTATTCTCTCTCCATACCTTCCATTATCAAGGACCAGAATTTTACCACCCTCAGGAACAATTGATATGACAGTCGATTCAAGAGCTGCGGTTCCTGAACCGGTCAGAATAACAGCAGCATGATCTGATCCTCCTGCGCACACGTTTACGATTTTGTCTCTCGATGAACATAGCAGCTCAAAGAAATCGGGCTCTCGATGACATATATCAGGCCCAACCAAGGCTCCCTTAACACTCTCATGCACATTTACTGGTCCAGGATTGAGAAGAACATACTGTCTTTTCTTGGAAGCTGACAACAAATCATGTTGTTCTTGATTATCATGACGTTTAAGTTGTTCCATTCCAATTAAAGTCAGAATTTCAGATACACTGCTTATATTTTTTTCTACTTGAGCCGTGCTATTCGCAGAATTTATGCTGTTGAACGTTTCTTCGACTGCCTTCACTGAGGCGCGCAATGCATGATTTGCATAAATGACCGCAGATATACCTGCAGCATGAAGATTAGGAGATGAAACTGAATAATATGTTGTCGGAACCACAATAATTGGCATGGCTGTTCCTACTTTCTTCCATAGTTTACAGAAAGAAAATATTTCGTCTGGCGTGCTTGCCTTTGAATGTATCAAAAGCGCATCTGCTCCGGATTGTGCGTATGCAATTGATCTCTTTATCGCATCAGATAATCCGGTGTCAGCGATAAAAGACTCTACACGGGCTATAATCAGAATCCCATCTTTTGATGCTGCTGATTTTGCAGCTTTAATTCTACCAGCAGCTATCGCTATTGGAGCAAGGCTCTGTTGACCAATAAAGCTATTAGTTTTTGGAAAACATTTATCTTCAATGCAAACCGCGGCTATACCAGCACTCTCATACTCTCGTACCATATGCACTACATTATCAACATCTCCAAACCCAGTGTCACAATCTGCTATCACGGGCAATGAAGTACTGCGGTTAATAACAACTGCCATAGCAAGTAGCTCTGTCATTGTAAGTATGCCTGCATCCGGCAAACCCATCGTGGTAGAGATACTCAGTCCGCTGGCCCAGACAGCATCAAAACCGGCCTTTGAGGCCAGTATACCGCCAATGGCGTCCCCACAACCAACGACTCTCGTTAGTTTACTTTGCGTGAGAAGATTTCTCATAGTCGTAAACTTTGAATTTTGAAGATTTAATGGTCTAGCAAGCATGGTTTTTGATCTCCACAGTGAGTTCCACGACATGGCGACTTAGAGAAGAAGCCAGTTTATGAGCATTATAATAAGTGCCATTCCCAAGAATGATTGAGCGTATATAATTGGAGTAGAAATGCTCATGAAGATCATCGAACATAAACTCAATATCTGGAACGCAGGCATCACCCTCTATCCTTGTCCCCGTTGTCTGAGCGTATTTTTCTAAATGGGTATTTGCATCTGCATCAAATAATTGTGTGATCACTTTATCCTCACATAATTAATGGTTAAAAATTGAGGCATATTAGCGAGATGCATAGAGACGCAACAATAGTTGTATCTATATATTTTATATATTGCAAATAGCTTATTCCAACACTTCATAGCGAAACAGTGATTATCGCTATTGTCAGTATATGTTTTTCTATCCCACCTTCTTTCTCCCTGTTTGTCGATTAATGGGTTACCGTATCGTCGCAGAATTTCCTGCTTGGCAACTTCCTCGATCAGATTGCATGCTTTTTGTAAATCCAGTTTCAACATACGTAGTTCCCTTAAGTTTTCTTCTGAATTGGTCGACAGGTATGTAATGCCCCAGGGACTGTTGCGGCGGGCTGCTTAGATAAACCAAAAAGGGTTGTCATAGGTATTACCCGTTTGGGTGATGGTCCAAAGGTCAGAATTCCATGCACTAAAGCAATCGCTGTTGCATGTGTCTTATTGTTTGCATTCAATTTTTTGCACGCACTCTTGATTTGAGCCCTAACAGTCTCTTTTGATAAAAACAGAAAGCTGGCTATTTCTTCGCTTGTTTTGCCACAAGCCGTCCATCTCATAACTTCGGTTTCACGTGGTGAAAGCAAAGGTTTATCAATTGAGTTATTATGAGTATTCATTTCAGCACTTTCTTTATATTGGTTATGGCGCGCTCCATTGCTTGTTCTGATGAAAATGTAAGCCCGTCATTTTGAACAAGCTCTAAAGCGTTCATCGCGTCCTGAAGAGCGCATTGTTTCTTTTGATGCTCGTGGACAATAGATAAAATATACTCAGCCATCGTGATGTGACTGGCCCCAGAAGTTGAGCGTACATTTAAAATAATTTCCCATTCGCCGCTGGCTTCAACATATGCTTCAATTTGAGAATATTCCGATTGGTGCTGTATTACCCAAGGATGAATTGAATAAAAATTGATTGGCTTTTTAACAACACTTTGTTCTTCCGGTGTTTTAGACATTATTTCCTCCGGATTATAGATTTTAGTGGTGTGGGATTTTCGTTCATGAGATTCATCTCAACGTTGGCAAGCGAATAAGCCATGTGCCCATATTTCTTAACTTCATCATGTGTGAAGCCACATTGATGAAGATCATGATGAAGGCATTCATCCTGCTTTCGTGTAATCTCAATAATAGATGTGGCCATACGACCAGCCAAAGCATACTTCTTGTCTTCGTCCGTTGTTATGAGATCAACTACATGCACCATAGGGATGTTTTTTCTAGGGATGTTTTTTCTCTGGGCTATCATGACTGACAGTCCTCAGATTCTTTTGCTTCGGTCGTGATTGTTGGTTTGGTCGTAATAAGCGCCACACCCCTAACATTCAAAAACGGCAAACTAAAGAACTCGACGTTATGACGAGAAAAGGTTTGGAGTAAACTCTCGCAGGTTGGTTCCGATGGCCGAAAAGTTCCATGTTCAACGTTCTTGATTGTTTCGGGTGATAGTTGGGCAGCCTGGGCTAATTCTGTTCGGGTCCAATCCAAGAGACCTCGTGCCGCACGTAACAGGTCGGGTGTGATCGTATGAATGTGAGTCACCGTAAGAGATGGTGATATAGAACTTGTTGGCGGTTGAACCTGTTCCGAATATGCTGGTGATTTAATATCTCTCAAAAATGACCGCTTCATTTTGTATTCCTTCAAATATCTTTATGAAAGTAATATATTAGTATAAGTAATCTACTTTTTTATGTTATTTCAATTTATTGACTTAATATGAGATATATATTCTTATGGAGAATATATGTCAATATAATTTTTATATATTGTTATATATTTTATGCGTTATATTAAATTTATATGAGTTTAGTTAATACTGGAGGGAACGATGAAAAATCGTATACGCGAAATCAGAGAAAGCCGAGGGTTGTCACAGAAGGAGCTCGCCGTTTCACTTGATGTAACGCAAGCTATCATCTCAAAGATTGAGTCCGACAAGCAATCCATGACCGATAAACAAATGTCGGCTATTGCTAAAGTCTTAGAAGTTCATCCTGCCGATCTTATTGATGACCAGGATTGGAACAGATTACCGCTATCCCGTCTAAATGAACCCTTGTTGAAAATTATCTGTAAAATCATCCTCAAACTGATGAAAAAAAATAGTGGCATAGATGAGAATATGATGTCTGAAGTTATAACATCGCTTTATCGACGTTACGCTTCACAAGCTGCTGCCAGCAAAGACCAAACCAAGACTATTGAAGATGTTGCTGATATTCTTGTAGGTCACGAACTCGCCAAACGCGATTAGACAGACCTTGGTCCTGCTATCATGGGCGTAAGAAATTTTATAAGACGCAAATAATCTTGACGTTTAACGTCATGGATTCCTTTGATATTAAATTCGTTTTGCAACAGGCAATGTACTGTTTCTTCTTTTAAACCGCGGGTTTTTGTAATCATAAAAATAAGAGCATCGATAGTGGCCAGCTCTTCTTTAGTAAGAGGATCAAGGCCTAACATTTGGATCATGTGGTTAAAAGCAGCCCCATCATCCAAACAATCATTTTTCTGAGATTGATTCATGTTGGCACGATATTCTTGGGATCTCTTGACTAACGCCTGAATTACCCCTTCGGCCATAACGGTAATTTCTTCTTCCAGCTGGTCCATTTTAACTATGCTAGACATGGTCAATACTCCTGAAATAGATTACGCGGCAAAATCAATATCTGACAGAGCCTTCAGCGCCCGCTCAAAGCGGGCGTCCATATCCATCGAAATGACTTCATGTTTTATTTGTGCCAACCGTTCAATACACTTCAAAAGAGAGTGCGCTGGTCGTTTGCCGTGACGTGCGGCTAGATCACTATAGGTAACGTATTTCATGATCTCTCTCCTTAGGCCGCAAGACGTATATCAGAAGCATCTTGAGCAAGAAGCGCAGTAGTGAGGCGTATCTCAGGATCACGGCCTACCATTTGACGCGGAGAGATGCCAGCAGCCCTCTCGATTTGTTCGAGATATTCATAAGCAACAATTTCGCCAAAGTGGCTGGACATTTGATCAAAGCTGATATCGTAAGAATTAAGCATTTTAATCGCCTCAAATATGATTTTATGAACTACCTATATTTGGGGAACATACAGTTTGGGTGCCTTGAAAGCAAAGGTAATTTGCATTTAGTACAAAAATAATTTGCATTCCGTTACGTTTGAAAGTATTGCAAACGCTCTATTTGCCCCATATAAGCATCTTATTACTATTTTGTGGTAGTTATAACTAGATTTTGCTTTAACCATAATTGCTGCTATTAAGAGAAAACCGTAATCCGTGGAAAACAAAAAAGTAATTTTAGGAAAAATATGATTACTGAACGTCAAATCCGCGCCGCTAGAGGCTTATTAGGTTGGGATGCTGCTGATTTGGCTGAGAAGACAAATCTAACACGGGCAACTCTTAGTAATATTGAAAACAACCTCGTGCAAGCACGTGCAGGTTCTATTGAAAAGATTATGCGTGTTTTCTCGGAAAACGGCGTGGAGTTTTTAGGAGATCATGGGGTTGAGCTTAAGAATGATCGAATAGTGACACTTAAAGGCGAAAATATTTTCTTTCGCGTTCTTGATGATGTAATTGCTACCTTACGCAACGTTAAGAATTCAGAAGCTCTTTTTGCCTGTGTAGATGATAAGCTATCCCCCCCTGTTGTAATAGAAAATTATAGACGTTTGCGTAAAACAGGGATTGCTATGCGTTCTCTTGTTCGAGAAAATGATACACACCTAATGGGTAAACTAGACGAATATCGCTATTTGCCAACAGCCTTTTTTCACAACAGTACAACAGTTATTTATGGCGATAAATTCGCCACCATGATTCTTGATCCCGAAACAAAAATTGATGTTGGGGCAATTATCATACGCAATCCTCATGTAGCTGCTGCACAAAGAAATTTATTTAACTTGATTTGGTCCAATGCTGAGAAACCCACTAAAACTAAAGCAGAGGTCAGTTATGACCAATAATTTTGATTATTCTGTGCGTGTCAAAAACGGTGCCAGTTGGAGAAAGTATAGCCGCATTCGTTTAATGATTAGCGTTGGCAAAGAATATCATGAAGCAAAGAAACTCACCGCTGTCGTTGATTGGATAAACCGTAATCCAACTATCAAAGAGGTACATATCAGTGTAAATGACTTATTACAGCGCCATAATTATGAAGCCGCCGGAAAAACTAGAGAAGAAGCAGCGGCAATAGCTAGCGCTGAAGGAGAAGCATGGGTAACTCGAAACAGAGAGACGTTAGATAGAATTAAGCCAACGAAAATTTTTACTAATTGGGCTGATTGGTTCAAACGATCAGACTTTCAGACAGTTCAGCGTGAGATTCTTTCTCGCGCCAAAGCTGATCCTGGCTTTGGACATGCTATGGCACAAGATGCTCATTCTCTTGCTGCAAGAAAAACAAAAAGAGGAGAGATTGTTCCTCCCACTTTAATTACACATAGCCAAAACTACATTGAAGAAGAAATGGCTGTATTTGCTATGCAAACTGCCGCATTGCCCGCAGCAGAAGTTTATCCCGGCAGCAATTTGCTTGGTGCTGAATATATGCTCAATTTAAAGGAAGCAGAAAAGGCCGCCCTGCCAGAAGCAATAAGGCCATTAGCTTATCGCTATTTTGCGCGAATTGATTTTGACCGCATTAATGTCGCAGTTGCAAACGCTCCTGGTTCCCTTGCCGTGTTGCAGGCCGCATAAAAGTCTGACTTCCATAATTATCTGATTATCAGCTATAGTCGGGTATGATTGATTCTTCTAATATTCTGGGATTCGCAGGCGTTTCCCTCATGCTTTATAGCTATATTTGCGTCCAAAGGCGACGTGAGTATGTGAAAACATTGAGTTATTCTGTTGGCAACTTTGTTGGCGCTGTCCTTTTATCAATTTCGTTATGGTATAATTGGAATCTTCCATCACTAATCAGCAATATAATTTGGGCAATTGTAAGTGCCTATGGGATTTTCCGTTGCCTAAAGTACATGCGACGATCATCAACAAGTGTTGAAGTTGTTCCCGACAAGACATAAGGAAGGACGTTCTGTGAGTAATAAACTATTTGCTGTATATCTTGGTGGGCGGGCCCCCAAAAGCAACACAGAACTGCATGATGTTGTATTTGTGGTTGGAGAAACAATAGAAGCGACCTACGAACAACTTATGGACAAGTGGTTTGGAACTCCTGAAGGTCTCCATCTTGATTCATATATGGAGCTCGATGTTGTCGATGGTTATGAAATATCAATAGCCGATAAAGTGTCAGAAAATGGCGCAAAGTTATTTTTTATAAATCTGGGCGCTTATTCGGATGGCCTATTCGCAGAAATTCATGCAAACAAATTTATTGTTGCTGAAAGTGCACAAGAAGCAAAAGTTAAAGGTAAAAGTGCATTACTCAAAAACTGGCCAAGTCCCGCTCATGTCGACGACCTCTATGAGCTTGATGACTGTTTGGAGGTTAACGAAGTTAACTCGTATCACGTTATGCTGGAAAAGACCGATAAGAAAGAAGACCTAAAACCTATCAACGGATATCACATTGTTCCCAAAGGCATCGTTCAAGAATACATCAGCCGCAAGTTAACGAATGCAGCTTAATAACCTATATATTCGAGCGTAGGAATCTTTGGTTAGCTACTGAGCCCTTCCCTGTGCATCGACTAAGCCAACTATTATGACGAAGCAACAAATCCAATAAGAGAGTTTGATTTTCTATAATTGCCGGAAAGTCACTGTCTTTAAATGTTGTTTATATTCTAGTTCAATAGCAAGCCAATAGTATCAATTAAGTAAAAATTATCATCCATATAATAACCTATCGGGATCATTAATATATTTAGGTAAGGCCTATTATGGCGATTAATATCGATATGAGACATTTGCGAAAATTTCCGCATTGTCCGGAGTGCGATAATGTTGAAACCATTATTAAGGAAAGCCTTGTCGAAAGTGAGGTATTTTTTCCTAAGGGTGTATTTGGCGGCCCTATAACTGTTGAAGTATGCGACAGTTCAATTTGGCCACAAATGAATAATACCAGCTGGGGTATCGGGGGTTATTCGCCTGAGAGCGGGCGTATATGGATTTATATTGACCGTGGAAACCCTCATCTTCGTGACAAGGAGTTCACCACTCGTCTGAAATCGACAGTCAAACATGAGTTACATCATGCAGAACGTTGGCGCGAACAGAAATATGGCAAAACGCTAGGGGAGCAATTAGTCACCGAAGGATTGGCGCAAAGCTTTGAGCTTGAGCAAGGCCATCTCGAATCTTACAAGACTGTTTCTTCTTGGATAACCAATGCTATGCTTATTGGCCTCGCTGAACGTGCCTTGCCAAAGCTAAACAAAAAATGCGATTATGGTATTCATAAGGCATGGTTTTATGGCGACGAAAACAATTATGAAGAATTCCCCAAGCTTGGTGGCTACGCCTTAGCGTTGGTGTTAACGGAGCTTTGGCTTGAAAAGAAGAACGAAACTGAGACCACAACGGCGTCCCAATTAGTTCACATTCCTGCCCAAAAAATTCTAGACGCATGGCGCAATGGTGAAATAGCGCCCACAACAATGATCACAAAGCCTCATAGAATAAATACATCAATGAAGAATGTGATTACCCCTCCCATCAGCGTTCTATCAAAGCAATGATAAGGGGAGAACTTATGAAAGCAGCAGTTATCATGAAGTTGCAGGAAGCGATTGCACTTAAAACAGAAATCGCAAAGCAAGAGGTT
>Ga0302277_1001324_pt1 | contig 18491 bp, 22 predicted proteins | sample III_Bog_N3_1_FD_198759 | JGI IMG/M metagenome (GOLD analysis project Ga0302277, IMG submission 198759) | Peat permafrost microbial communities from Stordalen Mire near Abisko, Sweden - III_Bog_N3_1 | ecosystem: Environmental > Terrestrial > Soil > Wetlands > Peat | place: Sweden: Abisko... | reverse complement strand
AGCGACGCCATCGCCGGGAGTGTGGAACTCCGCCTCGAAGATTTGCGCGCGCACGAGTGGATTCTGCCCGCGCCGCACATCAACCCGTATATCACCGAGATGATTCAGGCGGAGGCCTCCGCAAAACACATCATCGCGCCCGACACGCATACTTTCACAACGGCTGAAGAGGCATCGGCGCTTGTCTTGGCGCACAAGGGCGCAGCATTCCTGACGCGCGAGGCGGCGTGGCGAATCTCCAGCGCTGAAATCGCAATCAGGCCATTGACGGCGGAACACCCGAAACTTGTAACCAGATTGGCGATGCGAGCCGACGATAAAAAGCGGTTGACGAGCGAGTTCGTTCGCGCCGCTGGGCGCAAGCTGGTCAAGATGCAACATCCGCAACGGCGAAGCACCGCGTCAGCCTGCTGAACCGCTGGGGCCAGGATCATTTGTGCCAGTCGCGGCGGCATCCACGTCTCGAATGACGATATTGAGCGGTCCATCATGGCCGCACTTTGTGCAGGGATAAATGCCGGTGGCGACAGCCGTACCGTCGAATTCATCTCGACGAGAGACGCTGCCACAATGAACGCACGCATGAAAGTGCGACAATTCGCGTTGAGACCTATCCGAGTCGCTTGCCATCTTTCCCTCGTTTCTTTCCAGTGTCCCGCTTCAACGGCTAGCGGTATCGTGTTTGACGCATGAGGGTGAGGATAGCAACTGAAGGTGCCGGGAGAAATCAATAGAGCGGCATTAAAATGATGACGGTCGGGCCACTGGGCGGGAGCGCGAATGAGGGCGGGAAGACCGGTATTGGGAAGGACGGGAATATCCTTCAACCTGACCAGCCACTCATGATTTCTGTCTCAATCGAGTTTGAACCGCGCACCAACGTACTGTGCCAATCAGTCTTGCAATTGCTTATCTCTGGTTGATACGCTGAACGGATGAGCGTGCCTTTCGAGTTTCCAACGATCATGGACGACAGACCAAAGTGCGTCTACAAGTATCTTCACTCCGAGCGCGCTGGTAGCATACTTGAGAAATTATTGATGCGCTTCAGCCAGGCCTCCGTACTCAACGACGCCTTTGAGTTCAAACCTGCGCTCAAGGGCATGGGCACACGTGCAGAGTTGGAGCAGGGTGTGCGTGAGATGCTTTTGACAAGGTTTCCGGATATTTTCGTTCGGATAGAGGCTGGCTACGCGCCCGAGAAAGCGGCTCAGATCATCTCAGATATAGTGTCTGAAGGTGCTGACCTGATGGAGTCACATGCAAATTATGACAAAAGCGTCAAAGATGTATACAGGCTGCTAGACGAAAACTTTGGAGTCTTGTCTCTGTCCGAAACCCCTGAAAGTGCTTTAATGTGGTCTCACTATGGGGATGGAGGTCGGGGATTCTTGATTGAATTTCACCCTGAGCACACCTGGTTTTGGGATAAGAGGGAGGAGCGAGACTCATTTCGCCATCTTCGGCGGGTGAAATACCTTGAACGAGCACCAGCATATTTTCTCAATCTTCCGGATGAGATTGCTCTATATACCAAGGGCATCGAATGGAGCTACGAGAAAGAATGGCGCATTATTCGCAACTTTAACGACGCTGCCGTTAAAGTCGGACCTGACGGATACGGCAAGGATGTTATGTTGTTTGCAGTTCCCCCTTCCAGTATCAAGAGTGTTGTTATTGGGTATAAGGCCACAGAGGAATCTGTCCAGCAATTGAAGAGCACCGTAAGCGTGAATACTGAACTCTCTCATGTCACGTTTCAGAAGGCGATTCTCAATGATGACGGCGCAATCGATATTCTGCCAGAGTCTTAGCTTAACGCAATAATCCAGGCCACTTCCCCGGCATCTGAAGGTGCCAAGTGCGCAGATCGTAGCGCAGAATTACAGTTGCCGAAAGAGGTCCGGGAAAGCCGCTTACAGCCCTTTGCGGCTCACGTGGGACCGGACGGCGTTACAATCCCTTCAGCAGTTCCGAGAGCGTTGTCTCCAGAGCAGAGGCGATTTTGCTGAGGGTGCGCAGCCCCGGCTCCCGTGTGCCACGCTCCAGGTCCGAAATATGCACCTCGTGGACGCCGGACTGCTCGGCAAGGTCAATCTGCCGCCAATTCCGGGCGCGGCGCAGCTTCCTGATCCGCTCACCCGTCGCCGCGCAGATGTCCTTTGCCATGTGTTCATCATCGGGTTAGCCCATGCGCTATATTTAGTGCATACACTCTCCGGGCTGGAAAGGTGGCCAATATGCTGTTGCACAGAAATATTGCCTTCGCGTTTCTTATCTCGATCGCCCTACTCGCGTCCGGTTGTGGCGGAGGTTCGGGCGCTACCAGCGGCGGGGGCAGTACGCCCGCGATCACGTCTGTCGCGGTGGCATGTTCGCCAGGCTCGATCAATACGAATCAAACGTCAACCTGCACGCCGACGGTCAGCGGGACTGGAAATTACAGTTCGTCGGTCACCTGGTCTGTCAGCCCCACGAGCATAGGCACGGTCAGTAGTGCTGGCGTCCTAACTCCGGCAGGTACGGGGACGGCGACTATCACCGCTACATCTACGCAGGATTCGACCAAATCCGGCGATGCAACGGTGACAGTGACCGCGCCGTCCACAATCACTTCGGTTTCAGTGGTCTGTTCCCCGACATCCATTCTGACCACGCAGACATCCAATTGCACGGTAACCGTGCAAGGGACTGGATCATATAGTTCGGCGGTCACCTGGGCCGCATCGGATGGCATAATCACGACTTCTGGGGCATTCACACCCGCTGGCATAGGCACCGCGACCATAACGGCGACCTCGACACAGGACACCTCAAAATCAGGCACCGTGTCTATAGGGGTTGAAAGCCCCGCTACGAATAATGAATGGACCTGGATGAGCGGAAGCAATACTGCGGGTGCGAATGGCGTCTATGGTTCTTTGGGTGTTGCCACTACAAGTAATGCTCCTGGAGGCCGAATAGATTCCGTCAGTTTGATCGACACTAGCGGGAATCTTTGGCTCTTTGGAGGCTCTGGCTACGATTCGACAGGAACGAATGGCGTACTTAACGACCTATGGGAATTTAACCCCGATAACAAGGAATGGACGTGGGTGAGCGGTAGCGACACCGCAAATATAAATGCTGCCTCTGGCACAGCGGGCATCTACGGTACGCTGGGCTTAGCCTCAACTAAAAACCTACCTGGAGCGCGAGTCGATTCCGTCAGTTGGACGGACACTAGCGGGAATCTTTGGCTCTTCGGGGGTTATGGCTTCGATTCAACTGGGGCAGGAGGCTCTCTTAACGACCTCTGGGAGTTTAACCCCACAATTAAAGAATGGACATGGATGGGCGGCAGCAATTCAGCCAATGCAAGCGGTGTCTACGGAACACAAGGCGTCGCCTCTGCGAACGATGTCCCACCCGCGCGGTACGGTGCTACGGCTTCGACTGACAGTGACGGCATATTTTGGCTCTTTGGAGGCAGTGGATACAATGACCTCTGGAAGTTCAATCCTGTAACAAAAACCTGGACATGGGTGAGCGGCGCTAACTTTCAGAGTGAGAACGGTACTTATGGTACGCAAGGTATCGCCTCCACCAGCAATTCTCCCGGAAGTAGGCAGTACCCCGTCTCTTGGATTGACAGCAGCGGAAACTTCTGGCTATTCGGAGGCAGCGGTCTCGATTCAGTCACGTTCGGAGTGGGAGCGACGGTTGGTTGTCTCAACGACTTATGGAAATTTAATCCAACAGCGAATACCTGGACCTGGGTTACCGGCAGCAATCTTGAAAATGCAAGCGGCGTTTACGGTACACAAGGCATTGCTGCTGTAAACAACACACCTGGATGCCGGGAGAACGCAGTCAGTTGGACTGACAGCAGCGGTAATCTCTGGCTCTTCGGAGGCGACGGCAATTTTTCGACAGGAGCTAATGGAAACCTCAACGATCTCTGGGAGTATAGCCCCGCGTCTGATGAATGGGCGTGGGTGGGTGGTAGCGATACAAAGAATGCAAAGGGTGTTTACGGAACACTAGACGAAGCCTCGACAAATAATGCCCCTGGAGCACGAACTAACGCAGTCAGTTGGACAGACTCTAGCGGCAACCTGTGGCTCTTTGGTGGTTATGGCTACGATTCAACCGATACATGGGGCGAACTCAACGACCTCTGGCGTTACCATCCCTAGCCAGCCCATATTCAGAAAGGCGGAAACAATGCACTTGCTCAGAAATCCGTCCATTCTGTTGCTTGTCGTGACAGCCTTGCTCACAACAGGTGCGGAGGCCCTTGCGCAGACGGCACGAGACAAAGCTGCAATCGAAGCGTCAGCCGAGGTCTGGGCCGATCAGGAAACTGGATTGATGTGGACGAAGAAGGACAACGGCAGTGACGTGACTTGGCAGCAGGCGGCAGATTTTTGCAGAAATCTGCAACTGGTCGGCCACTCTGACTGGCGCTTGCCGGCGCTCGACGAGTTGCAGCGCGTTTACGATTCCAACGTCAATGTCCCTGGCCATTGCTGCGGTGGAAAAGATGCCACTTTGCACGTGAAGGGAAACATGCAACCGTCCGGGTGGGAATGGAGCAACTGGAAGGAGAATATTTCTCTTGAGAACGGGGCTTGGGCTTTCAGCTTCACGATGGCTTCAACGTTGCATAGCCGCGCCGGCCTAAGCCACTTCCATCACGCGATGTGTGTCCGCGAACCTGGAATCATGGACGGACCTAGCCTCGGAACTAGCCAGCGGGCTCACGCTCTTTACATCCAGGGGCGCTATTCCGAGGCTAATCCGCTTTTAGATCAAGCCTGCACAGCCGGCAGACCGGAGGCGTGTAGGGATCTTGGCTACATGTACGCCAATGGCGACGGCGTCGAAATCGATCTCCGTCGGGCAGTAGCTCTCTTCTCCGAGGCTTGCACCGCAGGCTATGCAAACGGGTGCACGGCTCTAGCCTATAGGTACGAGGTTGGCGACGGAGTTGTAAAAGATGAGCACCGCGCATTTGCGCTTTATTCCAAAGCGTGTAGTGCAGGCGACAGCGTAAGTTGCAACTCTCTAGGCATTAAGTACCAAGATGGTGTCGGCGTCAGAAAGGACCTTTCTCAGGCAGCGGCCTACTTTTCCAAAGCCTGCGACGCTGGAGAATCAAGCGCCTGCGCTGTCCTCGGCGATATGTACGAAAAGGGAGACGGCGTCCAAATGGACTCTTCTCGCGCAGGCACCTATTTTGTCAGAGCCTGCGATGCTGGCGAAGGCACAGCTTGCTGGCCTCTCGCATACATGTACTTGGACGGCGAAGGGTTCCCTAAAAACGCTTCGCGGGCAGAGCTCTACTTCCTCAATGATTGCGATGAAGGCGATAAACGCGCTTGCGACGTCCTCAGTGCTTTCGACCAGAGCGGCAATGTCGTTTCCATGAACTACTCACGGGCAAATGCCATCTTCGCAAAAGGATGCGACACGGGCACTGCTCTATTTTGCAGCGCACTTGGATGGAATTACCGAAATGGCTCGGGAGTTGGCCAAGACATAGAAAGGGCTAGAGAACTTCTGAGAAAGGGTTGCGCGATGAAGGACTATTGGGGTTGCGGCCAGTTGAAGAAGATACCGTAACTCAGAATTTCCCGGCTTGGACCGCTACGGTAATCCTAAAAATAGAGCGACTCGCCAAAGACGGCGGACGAACAGGCCAGAGAAGGAGGAAGGCGATGAATTTTGCACGATGGACGACCACGCCCAACATTCCAGGATTGGAAAATGCCGAGCAGTTTATTGTAGAAATCCCTGAAGGAACAAGTACAGAGGAGGTCGTAGCCAAACTGTGGAGCGCTCTATCCGGCACTATAGGGGAAAAAGACGGACTCGGTTTTCAGGAAGCGTGGCCCGCAGCGATTCAGCGAGAATTCATTTCCCTGGAAGCTGACTCACAAATAAGGTGGCGCTGGGACGACCTTTAGATTCCTCCCGTAGCGGGATGGCCTAGGTTGGGGCATCGGACATCCGAAGAATCCGGTCTTTTCTTCTTTGCGGGCATGGAACGAAAGTGAGACTACGGGCTATGAATAGTAATGTCGAAAAGCTGGTGAGGCTGATGGTCGAGGGGGTGGCGACACAAGCCGCAAGAGCCGCCTTGTTGAATAATCTCAGTTCCGACGAGCGGAAACAAGCGAATGAAAGTCTCGTGTTCATTAGCTTTGCTGATGCGACGAGACTTATACCCGATCCGTTTAAGCACAGCAATGAGAATCCGGAACGGCCTGATATTCGCACCTCCATTGATGGTCTCGACTATTACTTTGAACTCGGGGAGATCACGGACGAAGCAATCCCCAGGGGCGTCGCACATTCAATCAAAACGAAAACGGTCTCCGGTTGTGCGTTCTCCCAAGACGATCCGCTTGCGAAGATGTTGGAGCAGAAGTGCGCAAAAAGGTATGAGACAGGCGGCTCTCCAGTGGACCTATTGCTCTATTACTGGAGACAGAGTCCGTACGAGGAAATCATCGACGAATACCTGCTCAGAAATAGCCGAGAAATTGAAGAGCGATTCCAAAGCAGCCAATTTGACAAGATTTGGATATATGACTGTGAATCTAGAAAAGTTCTATGGACGAAAGAGAGAAAAGGAGGGCAGGTGCCCCTTGATCCGATACAGACCAGCGATGGTTAGCCAGATCAATTCCTACGGCTTGGGCTTAGGAACCCTCCAAGGCGTGCAAATTAGGTGCCGCAGGGGGTTGCACGGAGCTTAGAAACATGAACAACGGGCAGTAGGCCGCCTTGCGGAATGGAACATCGAGAGGGATCATTTGAGATGGTCACAAGATGTCAGTTAAGGAGCTTGCAAGTGCCACTTATTAAGTATGCAGGGATGGCGTTGGTACTAGTGTTTGGAATCAGAGCATCGGCTTTCTCGCAGGCCCCCCACGTTCATTTCAGTGTTGATCGGACCAGCTTCTATGCCGATGGAAGAGAGTCCGAGAAATCCCTATTTCCTAGTGAGACTCAGATTAACTGCGATCGGCAAAGTAAAACCTGTATCGCGGCAACCGCAGAATATTATTCCGGCCACCCCCACGTTTCAATCGAATATTTCCAGCTTTTGAAATGGGACGCAGACGGGATCATCGCCACATCTGATGCACTCTGTATGCAGAGAACACTGCTCATCTCCTCTCCCAATAAGGCCATTTCTATTTCAGGGATGTTGAAGAGTTTGCCAAAGGAGAAGACAGAAGCCTGCGAAACATGGGGGGCGAGTAAGCCCTATACGGACGTATTTGTTCTCAAGAATTCGCCGGAGTGGAACAAGGATCCCTACGGCGAGAGCAAGGGTAAATGAACGCAAAAGCCGCACACTCCAGCCTTGGCTATGCATACTACAACGGTCAAGGTGTGCCGCAAAACTACGCGGAAGCATATTTTTGGCTGGACATTGCCGCGTCGAGCAAGCTAGAAGATTCACTGATGAAACATCTGAGACAGGATCGAGATGATGCTACTTCGAACCTAACCAAGACGGTATTATTGCAAGCGCAAGAACGTGCGCGCAAATGGTTTGAAGGACGCCCCGTCCAGACAAACCCACAATGACCATTTCATTCGTTCAAGAGAAGGGAGAAGAAAGACCCATGAAACGACTTGCCTTTATGCTTGCATTGCTTGGCATCATCGTATCTTTGTCCTCCGCTGCTTATGCAGGCACTCCCAAGTACCGAACAGGAACACATGCGAAAACCTTCAGCACGGCGCGTCATCCCTCGTCTAGCCGACCGTATTATGGCGGGGGCATGCACGCAACACCGCACGGTGGCCAGTATCCCGGCGCAACGAATTCCCATCACCGGAACGGCCATTACAACAACTGGCGAACTGGCAACCGCTACGGCGTTCACAAGCTGCGGTGAATCAATTGGTAGATACGACGACGATGGAGAGGACCACTTTGATTGAACAACGAGAGAGTCCGACATTTCCACCAAGACTGATCGTCGGCAACCGCGTGTGGACCGCAAGCGGATACCGCGATCACGGACCAGAATACGGTCCAAAGGTTAACATCGCCCCGAATCAGGGCGGCACAATTACAGCCTCTCAAGAGAACAGCTACACGAGACTTCTTGGCGACCTTCTGCTTACGGTGCGGTGGGACGACGGTCAGGTTTCAAAGCACTACTCTGGAAAACTCTTCTGTATTGGGAGGTTTCAGAGTAGAACCGAATTTGACCAAGCAATCAAACCCGTTGGGGTTGCTGAACTTACTGTAGGACCGGCTGGTGGGTTTCGTCACGCCCTGCTGGAACTTGAATACGATGGGAAGTACCAGACAGTTGAGTTATATGATGGAGCTTTCTGGCAAGAATGCGTTGAGCCTGTCGTCAAGCAATCCGGCTGCACCATTTCAATAACTAGGTTGCCAAGCAAGAAAGAAATCAAAGCGAATAGGTGAGTAATGTCAACCCGTGTTTGGGGGTGAGAAGGGGAATTCCGCATGAAGCCTGCAATGAAGAGGGTATTCGCCATTGTTGTTCTTCTGAGCTTACCGCTGAGTGTCCATTTACTTGGACAAGGGCAGAGCGAACAGAAAATAATCTTCCACGTCACAGTTGTTCGCACTGGAGACGCGAGCAGTGACCAGTGTCCGAACAATGATTGTGTTTCAACAAGGTTCACGGTAGAAGGTTATTCCGATGTAAAAGGGGATTCGCGCCTTACAGAGTATGTGCTGGAATGCGTTCAGAGGATACCAATACCTGTACGCGAGGATTCCGTGTTAGTTAAATGTCCCCGATTTCATCCATATAGCGATTACGAGGCAAGCCTCGGCTCCGGCCCAACGGACGAGCACATCTGTTCTGGGATCGGACTTTGTTACAAGATAGTGTCAGAGAAGGAAATCAACAAACAAAACAGGGACGCTGATCCTTGCGCATCTAAAAAGCCGCTGGCGGGTTCAACGCGGCCTAAGTGAGAAATTGTACATCCTGAGAATGGGTAGCCTCTCGGATCGAGTGTGTCCTACATTGGGTTCACACTGTGCAATTGCCCGCATGGGTTAACATTTCCTTAATTCGTCTAGGGTCGCTCCTGAATGGGCGGGTTTTCCCGGCCTGCCCCGCCGATCATTACTACCGGGATGCCTCTCGGGAGGTAGTAGGTGAAGAGCAAACATTCGTGTGTTCTGCCGAAAGGGCTATCCACACAGCAACTTCTTTGGTTTCATTGGCTCCGTAGTCGAGAACGCCTGAAGGCTCTTTTAGGGACTTCAGAGAATCGCCCTCCACTGAATCAAGACACTCCATACTCGTTAGAGCGTGAGCGCCAAGCTAACGCGATTGTTCTCGGAAATGAGTTTCTTACAGTTCGTATGCGCCTCATTCAAAGCTATCTTTCGCCGGGCCAGAATCAACCTGTTTCGGACACTCTATCCGCCATAAGCGCAGCGCAATTGATTCGCACAAATATCCAAAGAGGTGACAGCGACGAGGCGATTGCCTTGTTTCTCGAAGAGTGGAAAAAGCCTAAAAAGAAGCGTGGTCGTCCAAAAGGGTCGAATGATTCCGAGAGCGTGGCCGTACTTGCGCTTCAATTGCACGACAGCAACCCAAAGTTATGGACCTGGCCGAAGGTTGCCGATCAACTGCTCAAATGCAAGTCGCACAATGTGCACAACTGGGATTCCGACTGCACCGCTAAATTAAAGCAGGCCGTTACTCGACTGCGTGCGTTCCTGAAGGAGCTTCAATCCGATTAGGCGGCTCCGCCGCAACATTAATGTTCCCCATTCTTATCACTGGCTATTAGTGTTCATTGCGCTCTACTCTTTATTCGTGGCGGGAAAAACGGCCCGACCGACTTCACAAATGGAGAAAAAGCAATGACTGAAATTGCAAGCGAATGGAAGCGTCTGCGAGAGCATATTCGGACCATGGCAGAAAGCGGGACTAATGATTATGTGTGCACTCCTTCGGGCAGCCTGCAATTGGAGCAAGTTCGTTTGCGCGCCGTTGCTGCGGGACTCAGGAAATACGCGATCGCATTTGCCCGTCTGCCGTCTATGAACGTGTCAGACGATCCTGACAAGGTGATCTGGCGATTGGAAACCAGAACGGCGGATGGTCGGCTCGTTTCGTTTGTCGATCAATTGGGAAAGACATTGGTCACAGAGGAACTTGCCAAAATGATTCTGACTCGACTCGATATTTATTGCGCTGAGTACGAGGATCAACTTCACTTCTAGCGGTGCAGGCGTGTGCCCGTCGGGCGGGACCAAACTGGCGCTCCTGCTGGATGGCAGGAGCCTCATGCAGGGCGGGAAGACGGGCAGGAAAGCAATAAAAATGGCGGAGCCTATGGGGTTGACTCCGCCGGGATGCTGGATGGGGTTATGCTGCTTTGGAAGTTTTCGCCGCCTTTGCTGCTGGCTGCGGCGTGGCATTCTTTACTGTCTTGGCCTTGTCTTTGGCGGCGAACTCCTGTTTGACCTTTGCCGTGATTGCGGCCACGTCCACCTTGTAGAACTCGGCGGCTTCGCGCAGGGCTTTGCTTGATTCGTTGGGCGAGTGCGCCGTTTGCAGAATGGCCACTTCGACCAATAGCCGTCCGAGGGTGCTTTCGTCGGACTTGCGAAGAAAGGACGCAAGCAACTTGGCCGGGGCGTCTGTGGCGCTGTCGGGTTTGCCGAGATTGTGCTGGCGGAGAACGATGGCCAGACGGCGCTCGTCCAAGACGGCGGCAAGGCGCTCGGTGACAAAGAGCAGGTCGCGCTTCATCAGCCGGACGGGAACCGCGTCGCTGGTTGCTTTCAAGACGCGAAGGCCGGTTGCCTGGGCGATGGCCTCTTCGCGGCGGCGCTTCTCCTGCTCTGCTTTGAATGCCGCATCGGTCGCGGGCCGTTGCTTGCTGGCATGGTGAATCGGGCAATCGGGATTCGCGCACACCTTGTGAATGGTGCCGATGTCGCTGCCTTCGGTGATGATGGCATCGGTAGCGAACTTGCACACCTTGAACTCGGGGCGCTGGGCATCTTCCTTCTTTTGGGGTTTGTCGTCGCGGATCGCGGTGTACTTGTTGCGCGGCAAAACGGCACTGCCCTCCTTCTGCCCGCCATAGGCCGTGCTGATCTGTACAAGGCTCGGCTTGGCGGCAACGGCTTTCGCCACGTGCGCCGCGAGTTTTGCCTTATAGCAGCGGGGATCGGTGCATTATGTGGAATCTGGGCAAATTGCAAGTCTTTCCTGCTGGCCCTTCGTCGCCGCGCAGATCGCGTGAGCCGCTTTGAGTGGGATTGCGAATGGTTGTACGATGACCGTTAAGACTCATACTGCTCCCGGTACTCCGCTCGTCGGAATGTTCTCGGTGTGAGCGACTGTAATAATGGGGTTGCTGCCAATCCGTGAGCAAGGAGCATCGAACGTGATTCGCAAGTCGTCTTTTTGCACTTGCCTTTTCCTCGGGGCGACGATGGTCGCGCTGGGACAGAGCAGGCAAGAAAACCAGAACAATTGCCAGTCGGTTGACCCAGACGTCAAGATAGCTGGATGCACGGCGCTCCTCAAGGCAGACCAAGAGACGACCAAAAATCGGGCCGTCATTTACGGCAGCCGCGGTGTCGGTTATTACAGCAAGGGTGATTACGATCGCGCAATCCAGGATACCGATCAAGCGATTCGCCTAAACCCGAATGAACCATCGTTCTATTACACGAGTGGCCTGGCATACAAAAAGAAGGGAAACTTCGACCGGGCGATCCAGGATTTCGATGAAGCAATCCGCCTGAACCCGGCTTTTGAAAGAGCCTACTACGATCGCGGCAACGCCTACATAGACAAGGAGGAATACGACCGCGCAATTCAGGATTTAAACCGAGCGATTCAACTGAACCCGAATAATGCAAATAACTACAACAACCGCGGGGTAGCCTATACAAGGAAGGGTGATTACGGTCGTGCGATTCAGGACTATAACCAAGCGATCCATTTGAACTCGAGCGACACAGTCGCCTACCTAAACCGTGGAATCGCCTATTTCGCCCAGTCCAACCTGACTGCAGCCATAGCGGACTTTGAGCACACGATCTCTGCCGCGCCATCTTCAAGTGCGGCGGTGTCCGCGGCTCTATTGCTGCACGTGGTAATGAAGCGAGAGGGTCACGATGATGCGAAGCAGCTCGCGCGAGTGGCAGCGGCCGCGGATCTGTCAAAATGGCCTGGGCCGGCGCTGAAACTAGATCTGGGACAGATGACAGCCAATGAGGTAATGGCGGCAGCGGCCAGCGGCGTCTCTGCTTGGCAGAAGTGGCAGGTTTGCGAAGCCAACTACTACATCGGCGAGGACGCGCTGTTACATCATCAGCGAGCGATGGCGCTTGCACACTTCCGGGCCGCGCGCGATAGCTGCCCAAAGGGCGCGACCGACTACGCTGCGGCGATGGCAGAGCTGAAGCGGATTGGCGAGTCGGCTATTCCGGCTAAATAGTGGCGCGAGTTGTGATCTGGCCAAGCGTGGATGTCTAAACATCAACGAGTATTTTGGGGATCGTTGGTCTAACAGCGGTGATGTGCACCAAGTCAGCACCGATCTGCCTCGGCGTCGGGCCAGCCGGAGTGGGCACATCGGATAGCTTCAACAAGAGATTTTCGTAGGCAGCAACGCCATCTTCGACGGCTGCTTGCTCCGCCTCACGAAGTGGAATCTCCTGCAGTAGACGCAACAGATGCGTCTTGCCTTCCAACAACAGGGCGGCCGTAGACTCCTTCGGCATGTAGAAATCGCACTTCGCACACGCCATGCGGTGCTGGCACTGCTCAAAGAAATCGTAGGTGCAGTACCCGTGTCCGAGATCATAAAACTTCCATGGCTCAGTCGCAGCGCGCCCGCTTCGCACCGCATCCTGATCGACCAGAACCTCGATAGCCCGAAGGTTGCGTGCGAAGTAGCCTGCATCGGCGTAGGACTTGGCAACCTTCAATGGAGTGATCTTGGCGTAGTGCTGGGTGGCTGTTGGAGTTGCGTGGCCTAGCCACTCCTGCAACTCGAAGAGCGTCATCGGTTCGCGCGCGTTGTAGAGTTGTGAAGCGATAGTGGACCTGGCGCGGTGGCTGGTGATGTTGCCGCGCACATCGGCAAGAGGGACACCGGCCTTTTTACAGAGAGCCGGGATGAGCGTCTTGTTGAGATAGTTTATTCCTACCCTGGTGAGGCGAATGAGAAAGAGAAAATCGACCATTTCGCCAGTCTTCGGATCGGGGAGTTTTGCACCTTGTGGACGCACCTTTTCCCACGCGGCGATGGCCTCTCCGACAATCCGATCTACAGGCTTGGTGAAAGCAGTCGTGGTCTTGTTGACAGGAACATCGAGCAAGCAAACGGCATCCGCAGGTAGGGAGTCGCCGGTGCCCGGCACAGTGACATCGTCCCTCTGCCAGCGAATGCAGCCAACGCGCAGACGAACGATCTCGTTACGGCGAAGGCCAGCAAACAGCCAGGTGATGACAAGTGCTCTGGTCATCTCAATCGGATAGGCGGTTGATGGAAACGGGACACGGTGAATATCGCCTTTTTTCGGAAGATCATCGACGGTCAGGTTAAGGCCTGCCCACATGAGCTTGGCCCAGACATCATCAGCGATGGCACGCGGGTTGGGGCCAATGAGCGCAAGGAGGCTTTTGGGTGTGACCATGCTCCGCATCGGATCGAATCGCCGCGGGATCAGTTCCCACTCCTGGAGATCGCGAAAGAACACACGAAGAATGGAAATGCGGCCAGCGCGTGTGCTGGGCGCAAGAATCTGGCCACGGCTCTTCACATGAACCGGATCGACGCTGCACCAATCGCCTCCATGCCACTGACAGACGACGGACACCGCTTCCGCGGTGAGTGCCCTGGTCCAATCAGCGGGCGAAGTAACCTCTGGGTGTACCTTGCCGAGCCATCTGCCGACGTTGAGGAGGAAATAGTAGCTCTTGTTCCTGTTCTTAAGCGAATACGTGGCTCGGTCGTACCAGAGGCGACTGAGCCGGCACCACTCGGCCGGCACACCGATGGTGAGCGCTGGCGACAGCTTTTTATCCTGAACCGGACGCTTGATCTCCATCGCTTCGGGAACAGTGCCCATGCTGGCCAACACACGCGACAGCGCGACCACGCAATAGCTTCCGGTGCGCGGCGGTCGGCGCGCGATCACCTCCTGGAGGTCCTCAATCTTTAGCTGATCGAGGTGTGGAGAGCGTCTATACAGCAGCCCCTCGAAAATGGTGCGCAGGACGAGGGCCAGCGTACCTGTTCTCAAATAGCCCCACTCTCTCAGCAAACTCTGCACGCGATCTCCGACGACCTTCATGTACTCGCGGCCGAAGACTTTGCGGGCCAGGACGACGTAAACGATGTGATTTTTACTGAGCCGATGGAGGTCTGAGAATCCGCAGAGCAAGTACGCGACTGCGATGACGTGCTGGTACTCCACCTTCTTCTGGCGCTCAATAGTCTCGATCCACTCATCGGTTGTCCACCCCCAAAAGGATCGCTTGCGTTCCGCCATCTCACGAAGAAAGTACAGGAGCACATACTTGCGGAAGAGGGTTCTGATGCCGGTGTAGTCGAGCGCATCGTTCAGAGGCTTCACTAGCCGATCAAGCGTCTCTCCGAAGTCCATGGTTCGACCGTAGCGATAAAAGCGGTAGGCCTCGGCATAGCGCGCCAGCATGTCTTCTTCGACCGGAGTGAGGCCACCAGAGCGGTCATAACGATCCAGATCAATCGGCCAGACCCAGGGCCCGTCATCGGCCTTTTTTGGTTCCTTCTTCTCCGGACCCCACTGTGCGCGCGCCGCGCGCTGAAAGAGCTGGGCACGCTTCTCGGCCGGCAACCTCTCTAACCATGGGCCAATGTTGTTCGGCCAGGGCTTGCCGTTCTTCCTGGCTCCTCGCTTCCGCTTCATGTTCATACGTTCATCTCCGCGAGCATCTGTATGCGACGCGCGTGTATCTGGGCCATACTTGCTGCGAGCTTCGCGGAAAGGTCCCGGCCGCTGAGGTGGATATAGAGCAATGTGGTCTGAATGCTGCGATGGCCGGCGAAAGCAGCGATCTCATGGATGTCCCAACCTGCGCGCGCAAGATCCGTCAGACAGAGATGGCGCAACGTGTGCGTACTGAATCGCTCGACCTGGGCACGTCGCGCGAGTTGGAGGACCACCTTCGACCAGCTCCAGATGGAGATCGGCTGGGTGTAGTTCCGACGCGACTCTGAAAGGAAGAGCGGTCCGCGCCTCTGACCCAATGTGCGCCGATGCAGGAGGTAACGGTGGAGCAGTTCACTGCTGGAGACCGAATATGGAACCACTCGTTCGCGGCGCCCCTTGGTGGTCTCCGCGCGAATCCTGAGTGTACGCCGCGAAGGATCGATGTCATCGCTGCGGAGACTGCACAGTTCCTCACGCCGCAACCCGGCATCGTAGGCGAATGCCAGCATGACGCGGTTGCGGATCGGCTCATGACAGGCCGCGGCAAGAACCGAGTGCCAGTCGTCCTCGTTCGGAATCCACGGCAGCTTGTGATGCCGCGCAATCAGCGGCCTGCCCGTGTGACTATGCGCGGCCGGGTTGTTGACGCGCACTCCTTCTTCCATCAGATACACATGGAACAATCGTATGACCGTCAATAGCTGTTGCATCGTGGCGTTCGAAAGGCGGGAGCCATCGGCCTGCAAACTCGCCAGGTAGAGTCCAACTTCGGCGCGTGTGACCGATACACAAGAGAAATGCAGTTGTGTCAGGAATCGGAAGTAACGCTCCAGGCCGCGTGAATAGGCATCGAGCGTGTTATATGCGAGGCCGCGATGGGACTGGAGAGTGATCCAGGCGCGGGCATGGGAGTCGGCTGCGGCTAGTGGGCAGCGATCCCAACGTATAGGGTGGACGACAAAATCACAAGGCAAATGAACCTCCTGTTGGAGGTTCCAGAAGAACAGATGACTGGATGGCCGCGGCTCACGCGATCTGCGCGGCGACGAAGAGCCAACAGGAAAGACTTGCGGTTGCCCAGATTCCACATAACTTACATTGGTCGCCCTGCTTGCCGAGGTCGTCGCCGAAAAGCAGCTTGTTGTGGCCAGTACGCTTGGGGCAATCGGCGCAACTGCCCACCGTGGAGACAAGCTGCGCGTCGCGCTTGTCGAAGGGCGCGTCTTTCAGAATGAGCAATACATTCGTCTCAATCCAGAATTGCAGATTGCGCACGGGCAGAAGAATGCGCGTAGATGTTGCTCCCCCTCTGTTGTATGCTTCCTTGAAGCAAGCCGAGAGTGCCTGTTGCTGCTGGTCGGCGGGCAACTTCGCCAGTAGCAGCGCGTGGCCCACACCGATTTCGTTGGCGTAGAAAGCATCGACCGCACCGGGTACAAGGTCAACCAATTTCAACCTTGAAGCCACAAACGAAGGCTGCTTGCCAACCTTCGCCGCGATTTGCTCGATACTGTACTTCGGCTCCTCCAGCGCCAAAAGCCGTGCGAAGCCTTCGGCCTCTTCCATCGGGTGAATCTCGGCGCGAATCAGGTTTTCGACAAGCTGCGCCTCCAACACTTCGGCGTCGTTCATCTGCTTGATGCGCACTGGTACGGTGACGGCCTCGGCCATCTGCGCGGCGCGATACCGCCGCGCACCGGCCACGATCTCAAAGCCGTTTTCGGTGAGTGGACGGACGAGCAAGGGCGAAAGCACACCCTGACTGCGAATGCTGGCGGCGAGTTCTCGAAGACTAACATCGTCAAAGACGCGGCGGGGATTGGTTTTTGATTCGTTGAGCAGAACGAGCGGAAGCTCGCGGTATTCGGTAGCATTGATAACGGTCGTTTCCATGATTCATTGCTCCTTTCGAGCGGTTGAATGGTGAGGGCGCACGGAGCGGGGACACATCGGGCGTGGGTCCGCTCCGCAGGGAGCGGACTAGCCGCGAATCGACTTGTCCGAAAATGCTTCGAGAAAACCTTGACTGCGAAGATTGCGGTCCCACTGCCGCGCAAAGGTTTCGTGCTGCCGGTGGAGGTCGGGCACAAAAGCGTAGTTCTCGCCGTCCCGATAGCGCGAATACTCCTCCACTCCGAGATAGTCATTCCGAAAATAGAAACTCGATAATGACACTCCGCAGAGCGGCGGTTTTGCCAACTCGAAACACATCTCCGGGTCGCGCATCAGGTCGCCGTTCTGTTCGCCGTAGTGCGCAATGGAGATTGCAGGCAGTCCGGTCGGCCCTGGCTCCGGCGTGGCCTCGATGACAAGCGCCATGTAAGGCAGATTCTCGATCTTTAGGTAGAGCGTGGGCCGGTAGTCTCCGGCCCGCTCCAGAATGCGAAGGATGGTTTTCATTACGCCACCTCCGCCATTTCGTTCTGCACCTCGGTCGTTGTCACCGAAGAGGCGGTCAGTTTGCCGGACGGTTCGCCGGTGATGGCGTCGAGGATGACCGCCGATGTGCGCTGGATGACTTCGAGGCTTTCGGCCAGAAGCGCGGCATTTCCTGCATACATCTGGATGTAATCCGAAGAGGCTTTTCCCATCTCAAGGCCGATGGATTGGCCTACGATGAAAGCGACCGCCTCGGCTTCCGTCTCGCGCACGGTGGCGGTGGTCATGGTGCGGCGGTCACTTTTATGCAAAAGTTCATGCGCCGTTTCATGGACCAAACAAACCAGAGTTTCAGCGGGCGATTGGCCGGGAAGTATTGCGATTTTTCCGCCGTAGCTGACGCCAAGAGCGGGCGCAATGTTCTCGGTGTATTCGAGGGCGATATTCTGCGAATCGAGAAAAGCGATCAGCCGGTCGCGGTGCTCGCCCACTTCGCCGGTGATGTTGTGCTCGAACTCGGGCAGGTCCGCGCCTTCGGTCTGCTCCACATCGAAAACGTAGACGGCGCGGAAGCCAATCAATACAGGCGCGTGCTTGCCGCTGTCGTCCTGCGCGCGGTTGTGGTCGGCGTCGTCTTTCCTGCGGCGGTGTCCGACCATCGGGGCGAGAATCTGGATACCCTTTTCGCCGCGTTTCACAAACCGGCCCAACTCCTTCCACGTGTGGAACCCGGCGACTCTGGTCGCCGTTGGGCGCTGCCGCGCAATGCTCATGATGTTGCCGAAAGAGTAACTATGGAAACGGGCCATCGCCGCGAGATACGCGGTCAATGTTTCGCTCTTGCCCGCTTCAAGCTGCTCAAGCAGGTAATCCACGGCTTGCTTGATGAGTTGCTGCGTGGGGTTGTCGCGCTGCGTGGTGCGCTGCTGGTAAGGGGATTCGCTGCGGTGCGCCGCATTTTTGCTGTGCGGCGTGGTGGTGGCTGTGTTGCTGTTGGCGTAAGTCATGATGTTCGGCTCCTTCGGAGTGAGATTTGCCGTTTTTCAGCCCTGGGAGGGCTAAAAAAAGACATTCATTTCATGACTGGCGAATTGGGCGCAGAGAGGCGCTGTCAACTCCCGAAGCCCGCAAGGGGCGCGGAAGCGAGCACGGCGGT
>Ga0302277_1001317_pt1 | contig 18555 bp, 9 predicted proteins | sample III_Bog_N3_1_FD_198759 | JGI IMG/M metagenome (GOLD analysis project Ga0302277, IMG submission 198759) | Peat permafrost microbial communities from Stordalen Mire near Abisko, Sweden - III_Bog_N3_1 | ecosystem: Environmental > Terrestrial > Soil > Wetlands > Peat | place: Sweden: Abisko... | reverse complement strand
AGGGTAAATTTCTGAATAATAACTTTTATGCGGAATCAAAAACGCGTCGCCGATGGTCACGCCGTTGAGTTCGGGAAGCGTGTCAGTGTATTTCAATCCAGAAACTTCAACCAATTTGCGGGCCAAAGAATAACCGTTGGTATGGAGAGAAACTGACGGCAACCCGATACAAACGTCTCCGGGCTTCACATTTTGCCCCCGGATAATTTTTTCTTTTTCAACAACACCCACTATGGTTCCGGCGATATCGTAATCCCCTTCTTTGTAAACCGAAGGCATTTCGGCCGTCTCGCCGCCAATGAGCACAAGACCTACCTTCTGACATTCCTCAACCATACCGGACACAATTTGCTCAACAACCGAAACATCTAATTTACCGGCCGCCAGATAATCCAAAAAGAAAAGCGGTTTGGCACCCTGAACTAAAATGTCATTAATGGAATGGCCTACTATATCTTGACCCAACCCTTTATATTTTTTGAGCGCCACGCCGATCTGGGTTTTTGTGCCGACGCCGTCGGTTGAGGAAACCAAAACGGGTTTTTTGTACTGGGTCGTATCAAACTCAAACAAACCGCCGAAAAGACCGATGTCCGCCAAAACCGAAGAATTAAAGGTTTTTTTGACCAGACCTTTAATCCGTTGAACCGATTCGTTGCCCTTTTCTATATTAACGCCGGCGTCTTCGTAGCTGATTTGACTCAAGTAAACCCTCCAAGGGCGTGTGAAATTTCGTGCCTATCGTAAGGGTACCTCCAGGCAAGAACAAGCATTAAAAACGGATATCAACAGGCTTATAAATCGATTTCATGTATACAAATCAGGAAGTGCTGGCTAAATTAATCTCATCTCTTTCCTGAGGAATATCCGTGTCCGATAAAGCACGCTGGGCCGGCATCTATCTTTTAATTTGCGCGATTCCGCTCTTTGTTTATTTTCTCCCGCCTTTAAGCCCCGAAATTATGTCGCATAAGATGTTCACCAACTTTTTAGTGTTGGCGCCTTATCTTGGCCTTTTTCTTATCGCCATCTTGGGCTGGCAAATTAACCAAACTCGCATTTTTTGGTCGGCGTTGCTATTGGTCGGACTTTATCATTTTTTCTTACACTCATCCGAGTTTTTTGAAATCTCAACCACAAGGGCCCGAAGCATTGAAATTATCACCGTTTCATACCCATTAGCCCTGTCCATCATTTATGTCATGCGGGAAAGCCAGTTGTGGAGCGACAAAAGTTTAACCCGTGTTTTGCTGGGATTATGGCCTTTTCTTATTTTCATCGGCCTTTATAACTGGGCCCCTGCCATATACCAAAATCTTCTCTTTTGGTCTCCCTCTAACACAGCTCAACTTTTTCACGTTCCCGCTTTAACCATTTTGGCCTATGGAATTTTTTTACTCGTTGTGATCTTTGAACCGGACTCCAAACCCAAATCCTATTTAATCGCTTTGGCTACCACTACTGTCCCTTTTCTTTTTTGCGCTCAAATCAGCCTGATTACAAATGATTCCACCACCAACACCTTGAAAAATTTTAATGTGATTGTGGCTTTTAGCGTTAGTACCGGCATTCTGCTTCACGCCATTTTGAGGCTCTACTGGCAAAAGGTTTATTTGGATATCCTGACCGAAATCCCCAACCGCCAAGCCCTCAACGAGAGATTAATGACACTTCAGCATCCCTATGCCTTAGCCATGATTGACATTGATCACTTTAAGAAATTCAATGACGTTTACGGACACGCCCAAGGGGATAATGTTCTTCGCATGGTTGCTTTGACCTTAAAGGAGTCTCTGGGACAAAACGTATATCGATATGGCGGTGAAGAATTTTGCGCGGTTTTCACCGACGAACAGGCAAAAACCGCCCACATTCACATGGAGCAAACCCGGCGGTTACTTGAAAAAAGGGATTTTCATTTAAGATTATTTGAACGGGAAAAACCGAATTTTATTAAAGAATTAACGCAAAAAAGTGAACCCAAAGTTGAAAAAGGCGTTCAAATTACGGTTAGTGTGGGAGTGGCTTATTCCATACCTAAAACGAAAAGCCACGAAGAAGTCATCCATTCAGCGGACAAATCACTTTACAAGGCCAAGGAAAAAGGACGAAATCAGGTCGTTTCGTCCGAAGAAAAAGATTAGCACTTAGGCTCAAGACTGTATTTTTCAGTTTCCATATCAAATGGAACAGGATAATGAGCGGTAAAACAAGCCGTGCAATGCTCATTCGCTTTTCCTTTAACCGCCTTTAACATTCCTTCTACCGATAGATAACTCAAGCTATCCACTCGGAGATAAGTTTTTATCTCGTCCAAAGTATGGGTCGCCGCGATCAATTCCTTACGGCTGGGGAAATCCATACCGTAAAAACAGGGAGAAATAATCGGAGGAGAAGTAATCCGAAGATGCACTTCCTTGGCCCCCACATTGCGGATCATTTTGACTATTTTCCGCATGGTGGTTCCCCTGACAATAGAATCGTCTACCAGAATAACCCGCTTTCCTTCCATCGATTCCCGGACAGCGTTGTACTTTAAACGGGCGCCAAAGTCGCGAATCGCCTGATCCGGCTCAATAAAAGTGCGACCCACATAGTGATTGCGAATAAGCCCCATTTCATATGGAATTTTTGACTGCTCCGCGTAACCTGTCGCGGCCATGTTTGCCGAATCCGGAATGGGCACGACCACATCCGCGTCGACCGGATGTTCATCCGCTAAAATTCTTCCCAATTCTTTGCGGACTTTTTGAACACTGGTGTTATAAATACGGGAATCAGGCCGGGCAAAATAAATATGCTCGAAAATACACATGGCGCTGGAGGTTTTCTCAAATGGCTTTATGGATACCAAACCGTTTTCATTAATTAAAACTATCTCACCCGGTTCCACATCACGAACATATTTGGCGTCCACAATATCAAAAGCGCAGGTTTCGCTGGCCAAGACCCAGGAATCTCCCAATTTACCTAAACAAAGCGGCCGGAAACCATGGGGATCTCGCATACCAAACAAGCCGTCGTCAGCCAAAATTAAAAGTGAATAAGCTCCCCGAACTTTTTTCAAGGAATCGATCATCGCCTCAATGAGTGTATGCGCGGAAGACCGTGCGATTAAATGAACGACAACTTCTGAATCGATGGTGGATGAGAAAATAGATCCTCGGGCTTCCAGTTCATCCCGAATGCGGCGTGCATTAACCAAATTACCGTTGTGAGCCAAAGCCATCGAGCCTTGGGCATATTCAACCGCAATAGGCTGTGCGTTTCGAATTTGGCTGGAACCGGTAGTGGAATAGCGAACATGACCAATGGCGCATGAGCCAGGAAGTTCTTTAAAGGTATCTTCACGGAAAATATCCGCGACCAAACCCATGCGCTTATAGTTATAAAGATGTCCTTCTTTCATTGTACAAATACCGGCGGATTCCTGGCCCCGGTGTTGAAGGGAATGGAGGCCCAAATAAGTTATCTTGGCGGCTTCAGGGTGATTGTAGATACCAAAAACACCACACTGATCGTGCGGCTTGTCATCTTCTATCCATTGCTCCAAGGGGTTCCTCCGGTTTGATTAGGCCATCATCTTTTCAATGCTTGTAAAAAATAAATCCGACAACCGGCTTATACCGACCTTCACTTCTTTTCCAATTACAAGAGCGTCCCCGCCAACCGTTCCAATTTTTTCAAAAGGAACCCCAAACTTTTTCAACACTTCTTCTACCTTTGCGGCATTAACCGCCTTAAAAGAAACAATCACTCTCGATTGAGCTTCCCCAAATAACTGTCCGTCCACCCTGCCATCACCCGGCAAAGTTACCACTGCCCCTAAAGACTTTTCTTCGTGCGTGGCACCCGTGAAACAGCTCTCCGCCAATGCCACTGCGAATCCACCATCTGAACAGTCATGGGCGCTTTGAAGAAGCTTTTGATCGGCTAAGGCTTTGAGGGACTGATGAAGCTTCAGTTCCGCATCTAGATTCAATGTAGGACACAGACCAGTCTTTTTTCCATGGGTCACCGCCAAGTAACGGCTTCCGCCAATGGATTGACCAATAGAACCCAGCAAATAGATGAAATCACCCTCGTTTTTGAACCATTGCGTGATGCGATTTTCAACGTTTTGGAAAAGACCCATCATTCCAATAATCGGCGTGGGATCAATAGCTCCGGTGGGGTTTTCGTTATATAGCGATACATTGCCGCCCGTAATCGGAATACCAAACGCTCGGCAGGCGTCGCCTAAACCGGCCACTACCCGATCTAGGTAATAGAACACTTCTGGTTTTTCCGGACTGCCGAAATTAAGGCAATCGGTCATGCCAATCGATTCAGCGCCAGAACAGGCAATGTTGCGGGCCGCTTCCGCCACTACAATCTTAGCACCTTCATAAGGGTCAAGAGCACAGTAAGAACCCAAACCATCAATCGTCATGGCTAATCCCAATTGAGTACCCTTAACTCGAATCACAGCCGCGTCAGATCCGGGACGGATCAGTGTATTGGACCGAACCATATGATCGTATTGACGATAGACCCAACGCTTACTGGCAATCGTTGGATCTGAAATAAGTTTTTCAAGCACTTCTGAAAGATTGGTTGGAATTGGAACGCTGTTTTCATCGAACTCTTTGTGCTTTTTCAAAATAGCCGGCTCGCTCTTGGCTGGATAATAAACAGGAGCCTCTGTTAAGGAATCCGCCGGAACATCAGCCACCACTTTTCCATTTTCTTTAACCACCATACGGCCAGTATCGGTTACCACACCGATGGTAGCAGCGTGCAGATCCCACTTCGCTAAAATGTCATGAACCTTTTGTTCGCACCCAGGTTTAGCCACCAACAACATCCGTTCTTGCGATTCAGAGAGAAGAATTTCATAGGGAGACATTCCCTTTTCACGCTGCGGCACTTTAGCGACATCAATTTCAATACCCGCCCCGCCACGGCTAGCCATTTCGCAAGTCGAACAAGTCAATCCCGCAGCGCCCATATCTTGAATACCGATTAAAAGATTGCCGTGAATCAATTCGAGCGTCGCCTCCATCAGAAGCTTTTCCATGAAAGGGTCAGCTACCTGGACCGCACTGCGTTTTTCAGTGGATTCATTCGTAATTTCCGTCGAGGCAAAAGTAGCTCCATGAATTCCATCACGGCCCGTGGTGGCTCCAATATAAATAACCGCGTTACCCACGCCAGTGGCTTTACCCTTGATAATTTGATCATGTTTTAAAAGACCGACCGACATGGCGTTGACCAAACAATTTTCAGAATAACTTTCATCAAATACCACTTCACCCGCTACGGTTGGTATACCCATGCAGTTGCCATAATCCGCGATGCCGTGTACCACCCCCGAAAAAAGACGTTTAACTTTCGGGTCTGTTAAAGGGCCAAAACGAAGTGAGTTGAGATTGGCCACGGGCCTGGCCCCCATGGTGAAAATGTCCCGTAAAATACCGCCAACACCGGTAGCGGCCCCTTGATAAGGTTCAATCGCTGAAGGGTGATTGTGAGACTCCACTTTAAAGGCCACGGCCCAACCTTGACCGATATCCATAATTCCGGCATTTTCGCCGGGACCTTGAAGCACCTTGTCTCCTTTAGTGGGAAGTGTTTTTAAAAGAGCCCTGGAATGCTTATAACCGCAATGCTCGCTCCACATCACCGAATAGAGCCCCAATTCCGTTATGTTCGGTTTACGCCCTAAAATACCGCAAATTTTCTGGTATTCATCCGGCTTGAGACCATGCTCCTTAATGACTTTATCGTTAATTTCAACGTTCATAATGGAGGATGTCATTGAACACCGACCTTGGTCGACAAGATCGACTTCCAGATGTAATTTCCGTCGTGACTGCCCAGAATATCCTCGCCCGAACGATCAGGATGCGGCATAAGGCCAAACACATTACGATTAATGTTACAAATACCGGCGATGTTTTCGAGTGAGCCGTTGGGATTGGACTCAGGGGGCAATTTTCCTTCAGAATCACAATATCGAACCACGATTTGACGGTTGTCCTTGAGGTTTTTTAATCCATCGGCATCGATGAAGTAATTTCCTTCGCCGTGAGCGATAGGAATTTTAAGAACTTGATGTGGTTTGCAGGCATTCGTAAATGGTGTATCGGTTTCTTCCGTCCGCAAATAAACAGTCTGGCAGATAAATTTTAGATTTTTATTCCGAAGCAGCGCTCCCGGTAATAAACCTGCCTCGCACAAAATTTGAAAACCGTTGCAAATACCAATGACTAATCCACCCTTGGCTGCAAAATCAGCCACTGACTTCATGACTGGCGAAAAACGGGCAATGGCGCCGGTACGCAAATAGTCGCCGTAAGAAAAACCCCCGGGAACCACCACACAATCCGGATTTTTAAGATCAGTGTCCTTATGCCAAATCATCTCAACACTCTGGTTTTCAACATTCCGCAGAACATATTCGCAATCGTGATCGCAATTAGAACCAGGAAAAACCGGGACAGAAAATCTCATTTTTTCTCCACAGTAAAACGATAAGACTCAATATTGGGGTTTGCCAAGAGCTTGTCACAAATTTCATCGGCTTGTTTTTTAACGTCAGCTTCGGAAAGACCCGCCTCGAATTCCAGTTCGGTAAACTTACCAACACGAACATCGGTTACCGCTTTATAACCCATTTGATTCAGCGCACGTTGTACCGTCGCGCCCTGGGGATCCATTACAGAAGGTTTTAAGGTTACATAAACACTGACATGCCAAGCCATGAGTCTCTCCTTTTATTGAATCCCAGCTCGTTTTAAAATGAAATCCACATTTTTAAGGTGATAAGAAAGATCAAAACATTTTTCAATCTCCGCCGGATTTAAACTGGTAATCACCTGCGGATCTGCCTGAATCAATTCTCGGAAATTCAACTCATTTTTCCATGCGTTTAAAGCGTTTTTTTGAACAATGGCATAAGCCTGTTCACGGGTAAACCCTTTTCCAACCAAAGCCAATAATACCTGTTGGGAAGAAACCAGCCCACGAGTCATCTGTATATTCCGCTTCATTCTCTGCGGGTAAACATTCATTTTTTCCACAACGTTAATGAATTTTTCCAGCATGTAATGCAGCAAAATGGTTGAGTCGGGGAAAATAACTCTTTCAGCTGATGAATGGGTAATATCCCGCTCATGCCATAAAGCTACATTTTCTTGGGCGGTTAAAGCGTATCCACGAATAACTCTCGCCAACCCAGCGACCCTCTCGCTGGTTAAAGGGTTTCTTTTATGCGGCATGGCCGACGAACCCTTTTGTCCTTCGGCAAAGTATTCTTCCACTTCTAGGATTTCAGTGCGTTGAAGATTACGAAGTTCGGTGGCGAATTTTTCTAACGAAGAGGCAATAACAGCCAAAACTGACAGGAAATAAGCATGGCGGTCACGTTGAAGCGTTTGCGTGGAAACTGGCGCCGGTTTTAGTCCCAAAAGCTTGCAAACTTGTCCTTCAACTCTCGGATCAATATTGGCAAATGTACCTACCGCGCCCGAAATCATCCCGACCGCTATTTGTTCCCTGGCTTGTTTTAAACGCTCAATGTTTCTATTTACCTCGTCATACCACAAAGCCATTTTGAGTCCAAAGGTAACTGGTTCAGCGTGAACTCCATGGGTCCGTCCGATCATCATGGTATAGCGGTGGATTTTAGCCTGTTTTTTAAGGACTTGGGCTAACCGTCCCAAACTGGCTAAAAGAAGATCAGCCGAATTGGTCAATTGAATAGCCTGGGCCGTATCCACCACATCAGTGGAAGTCATGCCCAAATGGATAAAACGGGAGGAAGGCCCCACATTTTCAGCGACCGAGGTTAGGAAAGCGATGAGATCGTGATTGGTTTTCTTTTCGATTGCCTCAATGCGCTTAACCGAAAACCTGGCTTTTTTCTTGATGATCGCCAAATCTTTTTTAGGAATACGGCCCAGTTTAGCCCAAGCCTCGCACGCCGCCACTTCCACCTTCAACCAAGCGTCATACTTCGCCTGTTCGGTCCAAATGTTGCCCATTTGCGGCAAAGTGTATCTTGCGATCAAGGAAACCCCCAAAAGAAAATAAATTCCCAACAGCTCTGCTCCCGCGGAACAAAACTGGTTTGGCTCGTTTGCTTACATCAACCTTTTAAATCGGCAAAATATCAACTATTAGAGCGAAGAAAGGAAAACAACGGGGAAAACTGCAACAGTATAAAAGACTTTGACAAAATGGTGAAAAATATTTTTAAACTTATTAACATCGAAAATCAAAGTCAACCCGCCCAATTGCGGTCTTTCCATGGCCACTTGGATAAGAATGTCCAATGCTGACGTGCGGTCAGATCTAAATGCAAAGGCGTTACCGAAATGTATCCAGCTTGAACTTTGGCCACGTCCGAATCAGGATGTTCTTCCATCGGCCCGCTAGGACTGTTTAACACGTAAGCAAAATGTCCCGCCAGCTCAGAATGAGGCTCAAGATCGTCAATGTGACGAAATTTTCCCTGATGAGTTAAAGCCGCGCCTTTAATCTGACCGCTTTCCAACGGAGGAACATTAACATTCAATAATAAACCCGGCGCCAAACCCATTTGTTCCACCCATTTCACAAGTTGAGCGCAAAATTTGGCGCTGGATTCAAAATTTTTGCATGTGTGACTGGTCAAAGAAATCGCGATCGAGGGTATTCCTAAGATAACCGCTTCAGCCGCCGCAGCCACAGTTCCTGAATAAAGAATAAGTGTTCCATAATTAGCCCCCTGGTTAATTCCCGAAATCACTAAATCGGGCTTCCAGGGCAATAAACGCAATACCGCAGTTCGAACACAATCAGCCGGGGTACTAGAAATACGAAAAGCATGTTCCACCCCGGGCCAGGAAGTGGTTTGAACCCGAAAAGGTGTATTCAGAGAAATGGAATGTCCCGTGGCACTTGCCTGCTGATCAGGCGCCGAAATAGCAATTTCACCCAGCGGTTTAATGGCTTCATAGAGCGCTTTTAAACCTGGAGCGTCCATCCCATCATCATTGGTTAAAAGAATTTTCATAGCAGTCTTGAATAAAAGAATTAACCCAGCCCGTAGGTTAGAAAAGGTTGCCCAGGTTAAAGTGTAATACGCCACCTGGCGGCGCTGAAGCGATGGGAAGACTTGAATCAATTGGCCAGCCATAATCCAACCGAATGGCCATAATAGTACCCGGAATGGTCAAACGAATTCCTAAGCCAGCGCCATATTGAACCTGCGATTCATTCAAACTCCAAATGCTCGTCCAAGCATTTCCCGCGTCAAAGAAAATGACGCCTTTTAAAGGTCCCACGATGGTATGTTTCAATTCAGTATTAGAAACAAGTAATGCATCGCCGCCATTAACAGGACCGACCGAACGTTCGTTATAACCGCGAATCGTGTCAGTTCCACCCGCAAAAAACTTTTCGTATATGGGTAAATCGGTATAACCTTTACCCGCAAACCAATAACCCTGACCCGCGCCTAATTTAACATGCTCTCCCAAAACCCAACCGCCAGGCAGAGAAATAAAATGGCTCGAATCTTCAATTAACTTAATAAAATTATTGTCAAAACCTAGCGGCCCCCCCGCAAACTCAATCGAAAATTGATGTTTCCAACCCATCGTGGGATCAAAAACATTATCGCGGTCATCGTAAACAATTCGAGGCGTAATACTGCTTGTCGTGCTATCTGAACCCTGAATATATTGTGGAGTTCCAACGGTCGTATAATTAGAATCAACATCATAGATATCAACATTCTGAAGTGTGTATGTTCCAAATATACTCCAAAAACGACTTAAACGCCTTCCGAGACTGACAGATCCCCCGATTTGAGTTTCTGTATAGAAGATATTGGTACCGTCTGGATTAGGGACCGCCGTTGTAAAAATTTGGGTTGTATCGAATACATTAACGCTAAAAGACGTGGGCGTATTAAATAGCCAAGGTTCAGTAAACCCTACAGAAAGACTGGATCGTAACGCGCCCAGCTCCACATCCAAATTCACTTTTTGACCTTTGCCAAAAAGATTCGCCTCTTCCAATTTCACATCCCCAATAAAGCCGTTGACTGAACTGTAACCGCCGCCCACGCTAATGGAACCGGTTTTACGTTCCTTGACCCGGAAAATCAAAACTTCTTTTCCAGGAGAATCTCCCGGTTGAACATCCGGATTTACCTCATCAAAAAAACCAAGGTTGTAAAGATTCTGGCAAGAATAGCGAATTAAGTTGGCTTCAAATTTATCACCGGCTTTAATAGCCAGCTCACGCCGAATGACATAGTCGCGGGTTTTATAATTGCCCACAATCTTAATGTCCTGCACATAGGCAATTTGACCTTCCGTAACATTAAGGGTTATGTCCGCTTTTTTGGCATCGTCATCATATTGAATATCGGGAGCGACACTCGAATAGATGTAACCTTTATCCGCGTAAAGACTTTTCGCGTTTTTAAGCCCATCATCCAAATCCTTTTTTCGTAAAACGTTTCCTTTTTTAAGTGCCAATGCTTTAATCAATTCATCGTCATCAAAGAGAATGTTTCCCTGACACTGAATATCGCCGACTATGTATTTAACGCCCTCTTTAACTGTTAGTGTGATGTAAACCTTTTTACGTTCGAGACTCATTTTTTCTTTGTGGTCCAAAACAACGGCTTTTAAATAGCCTTCGTCATGATAGAAATCCTCGACCGCCTTGATATCCGAATCCAACATTTCGGGTTTATAATTGTTCCCCTCGTGATTATCTTTAAATTGATCCGCCACTTTTTTGGCGCTGAAGGCCTGAGTTCCATCCACGTCTATGCCGCCTACTTTAATCTGTGTTCCTTCGGAAACGATAAAAGATACATCCACCGCATTATTATCGGGGTTCACGTTATTTTCAGACGTCACAGTCACGTTTGAAAAGCCTTCATCTCGATAATCTTTTTCGATGATTTCCGTATCCTGATTCACAACCGCTTGATTAAAAGGTTTATTGAGAGCGGTTTTAATCTCGTCAGAGAACTTTTTGGCATCCCATTTTTTATTGCCGGAAAAAGCGATTTTTTTAACAATCGGTCTTTCTTCAACCTTGAAGGTTAAGGCGATTTGATTCGGCTTGTCTCCCGGTTCCGCGTCCACAGTGACATTTTTAAAATCACCCATCGAAAACAGGCTATGAATATCTAACCGTAGTCGCCTTAACGAGAAAGGATCGTTCTCTTTTTCCTCTAAATGACCGTAAATAACCAACGCGGATACGTTTTTGTTGCCCTCAATCTTGATTGAGGAGATTTTGGCTGAATCCATGGCTGTTTGGGCCATTACCAGATTGGTCAAACCAAAGCAGGCCAATCCCAAACAAAAGACGGTTAAAGCTGTGGAAAGTTGTCGTAAACCTGAGAACAAAATGAGACCCCTAGGATGATTTCACCATTAAAAGACAACAAAACAATAACAAAAGCAAAGCCAAATGCCGCGCATTCTAGCATGACACATTAAAAATCAGCAATTAATTAACCCTATTTCTCCATGTTATGACGTTTCAGAAAGACAAACCGACCAATTTAATAAAGCACCTCAAAACTTCACTGTTGAACCTGAGGCGCGATGCTTTTCACACTCACTGCTTCGTTTCCATTTAAATATCGGGATATAATTTGAACATCGTATGTTTCTTGTGGATTTAATTTGTCCACGACGAGTTGATGATCATAGGCATGCTGCCCTTTTTCAACGATATCTTGAACTACATCATTACTCTCGTTGAGTATCTTCACCTCGCTCTTCGTGACAAGATCGGTCTGCCAATTAAGCTGATATTTTCCAAGACCAAATTCCGTAATATCAAAACGAAGAAATTTCGGGGTTTGAGTATCCCCTTTTTGAGCGCTCATAATGTCAGGAAGCATCGCCCGATAATTTAAGCCAAGCTTTGTTTCTTCCTGACCATTGTCGTTGCCGCCCGTCATAAAATCGAGTTTCAAGTTTTTGCGAAGTTCATATTCAAGGCCGCCCTCGACCTGGCCCTGGGCCGCGCCCGTACTCAGGTTTTTCTGCAATCCGGTATCGAACCTCATCGTCAAACGAGGATCCAAAGGTTTCGAGAACTCCACTTTGGCTAAGTTCACTGCATTACCCACAACTGTATTTCCGTAGGGTTCAGCAATAACCGAATCAGCCCCCGGCGTTGCCTGCGCGCCACCTCCTACGTTTTCAATAATGTTGCTCTTGAAATTCACATCCACATTCAAAGCGTCCTGGACCGGACCCCTGATGAGTGTTGTTAATTTACTCGAGGCCACACGGTCGATGGTCTGCAAAATCGCATCAGGCACCACACTCCCTGTGTTTTGCTGATAAACTGCCTGCAGCTGTTGACTGGTGTAACCCGTCATGTCCCGCCCGAACATGATGTAGGACAAAAGCAGTTTTTGCTGCAGATCCGGATCGTTGGTTGTGAAATGAGGGCTCGAATCCAGGGTGAAATCGATGTTCCCAAAGCTGCCTTTAAAGGTGATCCAAATATCCATATTGGTTGTCCTCACGCCGCCCGCCGTAACGATTTCCACGTTCTGCAAAGTGTCCGTCGCTCTGCCCCAAATAACCGGCACACGACCATGTGGGATATAAAGACTGGCTTCATCCACTTTGAATTCATGCCCTAAATACCGTAGGTAGCCCTGGTTAGTCCCCGCCTGGCCCGAGGAATAGATCCCCGGATGGTCCTCTGTCCGGTTCTGGTCCTTACCAGTCAATTTGATTGAGTCTCCGGGGTTGATTCTCACCTCGAGGTATTGGGTGTAACTTTCGTTGGAATACCAACAATTACTGCCCGCTAGCAGGTTGAGCTCGAAAAAGACTCTGCCCAAGGCCGGGAACGAAATGCTTTTCCCACTATCATCCTTTTCTTCTTCCGGTGGAAAGGTGTAATGACCGCTTTCCATCTTGGCCGTACCAATAACATGCGGTTCCGAAATGTCCCCCTGGATACGCAGCGGTACGTCGGGGGTAGCCCCATAGAAGAAAACCTCTCCCCACTGTCCTTTTTTCATGATAGTGGGCACGCTGATCCAGACCCCGTGATCCCCCACGCTTTGCAAGTTTAGGTCCAAATATTGAGGAATAAAATTAACCAAATTCATCTTCGACACTTCGACTGGGGGTGACGAGAGAAATATTCGGCCCTTGCCTATCAATGCGTTCAATCCATAGATAGCCAACTTGTTATCGCGCACTTTGATGTGGCCATTAAGATCGGTGATCGATTGACAGATCATGGGCGGCACCAATTGGCATTTGGAAAGGTCGAGGTCCATATTCAAAACCGGATTATCCAAAGTTCCCGTCACATGGGCGGATAAATCCATGTTACCCGACGCCTTTTTGGCAAACCCCGCCAAAAGAATAATGCCGAAGTCACCCTTAGTCATCTGAGCATTGATGTCCATTTCGTTATTCCGCACTGCTTGCCAACTGTCTTTGGTTAATGCAAATGGAACTTTACCATCCAACGTAAAATCAAAAACACCGCTCTTGCTTAATTCAATCGGAACTTCTTTAGAACCCAAATAAAGAACGTTATCGGCGGCTTTTAACTCGGCGCTCAAAAGATCAAATTCTAAATTGCCCGCTTTCCCATTGGAAACCTCCACAGAAACCGTACAAATTGGATTATCCATCCCGCCCTGAAAAACTAAATGATAACTGCCGTTTCCGCTGAGCGGAAAATTGGGTATCAACCACTTTCCCACTTCTTCAATTGGAATATCTTTTGCGTCCGAAACAATTTTGCTTTGGCCATTCAAATCCAAAATACCATCTACCGAAAAAGTGCCCTGCGAATTTACAAGATGAATATCTTTAAAATTGACTTTCTTGTCCTCGGAAAGATCTAGCGTGCCCAATAACTGCGGTTGATCATTATTTAATTGTTTAAAAGTTATGACCTTTTTATCAACTGAAATAGCCAGATCAAATGATTTGGTTTTCGAGGACATTTTTTGCGGTTCATGGCCTGCGTCCGCCAATGAGAGCATCCCATCAAAAGTGGGACGGGACTCTTTATCCTCCAGTGATAATTTTCCAGTTAAGTGAACCTGGCTGGACATAGTAAACGAAGATATTTGAACATCTTGAGCCGACCCTAAAACATCAATATCCAATAAGGATGGGTCCGCGTCGTCAAGTCCAATCGAGCCCTGATTAATACTGATTTGACCTTTTTCCAAATTGATTTGGTTGTTACCTAACGATATTTTTCCATTAGTCTCGGTAAAGTTAAGTTCGGCGGACGGAATCGAATTATCGTCTACCTGCAGGTTCTCACCGGTCAAGGAAAAGCCAAGCGAAAGATGAGCTAAAGTTCCGGACAATGCTAAATTTCCATCAACCGTTCCCGATACCTTGTGTTCATTTTCTTTAAAGCCGAATAAAGATAAAAGGCTTGATAGTTTTTCATTCTTGACCGGCCCATTAATAGCCACCACGCTATCGGGAGACCAAAAAGCCGTAGAAGAAGACATTGTTCCAGCCAAAGAATATTTGGCCTCATCCTTGGTCAAAGAAAATTTGGGGGTTATTTTTTGTTTAGTTCCCAAGAATGAAAGTTCCATTCGATCAAAATCATAGTTTTGAATCGAACCATCCGTAATGGTAAAAGAACCCTCCATGGGCAATTGATCTAGCGTTCCTTTTTTTAGATCTAGTTCTCCCGAGACCAGTCCCTTGACATGAATCGATGACGGCAAAAATTGAGTCAGTATCGGCGCATCCGACAACAAAATCGGACCGATCTTCAGAGTTGCCAAAATTTGCGGCTTGACTCCAGAAAAATCAACCGTGGTTGAGCCGTAAACACTTTTGCCTAAATTAACCTTTCCTTGGAGAAGTCCATTTGAAAAGGAAGCGTTTGTGGAAAAATTCGTAAAATGATAGGCAATATTCTTTCCGTCACCGAGTGAAAAATCAGGCGAAGTGAGATTTCCCTGCATATTTTTCCAAATCTCTATAACTTCACCATTAAACTGAAATTCACCGTTTAAACGGGTTATTCCGGCCAGATCAAAATTGTCGGCGATCAGTTTCAAACTGACGGGTCCGGGTTTGGCTCGAGTGTCCCAATAGCCCGCCACCGACAAAGAGTGTGTTCCTTGACTTAACTTGAGTTTTTTAATCTGTAACTTGCCTTCCTGATCAATGCTCAAAAGACCGTCAACTTGATCGGCAATCCAGGGGCCCACCTTCACCGAATCAATAGTTCCGCTGCCTTCGACGACGGGATTGCTTTTAATTCCCGCAATGTGTAAATCACCTGTAATCCATCCTTCAAAAGGCTGAGGAGGATTCTCCCATCCGCTAATTTCAGAAATCGTTTGTATAGGCACGCCCGTCGCTTTAATTTTGAGGTCTAAAGGCGCGTTACCGGCGAATCCGTAATTACCCGAGACAGATAAAATATCGCCGACGTTTAATTTTTCAAACGAAAGCACTCCTTGTTTCCAGGACAGAGAAACCGTCATGGGTTCGGGATCCAAATTACCTAAAGTAATTTCATCCGATGAAATTTGTAACTCGGCCTGAATATCTTTTCTGGTTCCGGTAACATGCAAATCCATATCCACGTTGCCCGTAACATCTCTAAACTGATCTTGCAGAAGTGGCAAATCCTCTAAAACAATATCCGTTCCAACAATATCAAGGTCAATGGGACTGGTATCGGACTTGGGCCAATTACCCCGTCCGGTGAGCTTGGTAATCTTTTTGCCTGTTTTCAAAGCAAGCCGATTCAAAACCCAATTGTCACCACTTTCATAGAATTCGCCATCCAGCCGGGTTTTGTCGTTAAATATTCCATAAAATTTTAATTTTTGATCTTTTAATAAGATGTTGGTCTTTAAATAATAATGAACCAATTGACTCCGAAGAGTGCGGTCCAAAACAATCTGGCTGTCCGCCGAAAGCACCGGTTCTCCCACGCTGCCGCCCAAATGAATCTCGAAATTCCCCTGTCCATCCATTCCATTCAAACCAAAAGATAAAGCCAGCTGTTTCGCGTCCAAATTGCTCAAAACCGCGTTCAGCGTGATGGGCGCGTCCGCTTTGCCCGTCAAAGAGATAAAACCATTCGCGTCAAATTGACCCGCGTACAATTTTCCCGCTACATCAAAAAGGTTAAAAATTCCCTTTTCATATCCCGCTTTGACCGCGAAAGAATCCAATTGTAAATTTCCGATATGAGAAGTTCCAATTTGAGCTGTCCCTTCCACAGATGGATCCGATATGGGGCCGGTCGCGGCAAAAGAGGCAGTGCCTGTTCCGTCGACTTTGACATTGGGCAACTTAAGTAGATTTAGAAAAATATCGGATAGCTGAAGCTGATCCGTACTGGTTCTTAACGCCATCGGCCTTCCATCAAAAGGCATGAGTCCCGAGGCTTTCCACGCGGTTTGTCCCACCGCGAAGGTTAATTCACCCGGTACATTTAAGTCCGTAGGGCGGATAAAAGCTCTTCCGTTAATTTTCGAGAAAATCACCCCTAGCGGCAGCGGGGATTTAATAGAAACGTTTGATAAGGTCGTAGCCGCGTCAAACCAAATTCGCCCCGGCTGAAACACCAACGGGCTTTCCATATCCACCGTACCATCCAGCAGTTCCCATCCAGTCAAATCCTTTATCGCTGAACTGCCCGAAATTAGCGGCCATTGGATTAAACTAACTTTTCCCAGAACCTTTAAATTTTCTTCATTAAAACTTCCCTGAAAATCCAAACCGCCTTTACTGTCAATTTCTGGCGAAGCGGCTTGAAGTGAAACACCCCAAAGCTTGCCATTCTTGGTGAAAGCGTCAAAATCCACGTCACGAAGCAATGTTTTGGGGGTTTTATTGGTTTGGACAGAAAAAATTCCATTATGAACAGAAAGCTTTCCAGCGGGAATAATCGGTAGCGGAATTTTATCCACTAAAGAATCAACCGGAGGATTAGCCGCGGGCGCAGTTCCAACGGCCGTCTGAGACTGATCTTCGTTATGAATCAAAGTGATTTGAGGATGATCAAAAGCAACTTTTTCAAAACAATCTTCAAAGGGTTTGTGCTGAAAAACAAGACCGATCAAATCCAAATTAACCGATATTTGGTCGACTGCTAAATGACTCTTCCATGGCTCACCTGGAATGGTGAGATCCACGTCATTGAGAACAATATGTCCCGTCAGACTGGCGCGGATTGATTTAATGCTAACAGGCGAATGGACCGCTTTGGCCAATTCGCGCTCCACCAACGGGCGCAAATTGACGTCCACAATCTTATCTTGAAACAAAAAATAGGCGCCCACCAGGCCCAAAAGCCCAAGGGCGCCCCAAAAAAGGCGTATTTTTTTAGGAGACGTCGTCTTCTTCATTAAGCGGGATCCTGAAGAATTTCGATCAAACCGAAGCCGGAGCAGCCAGTGAAGCTTCAGGCGCTTCGAAAATCAACTTGTCCCCGCCAGATTTCAAAAGAACCGTTTGTCCGTCCTTAATCGATCCGCGCAAAAGTTCTTCGGCCAAGGAGTCTTCAACATAACGTTGAATGGTTCGCTTCATCTGCCTGGCTCCATAGATTTTGTCGTAACCCTTTTCAATTAAGAAATCACGGGCCGACTGATCCAGCGTAAGCGTAATGTTCTTCTCACTCAAACGCTTTTGAACATCCAACAATTGAATTTCAACAATTTTTTCGATCATGGGTTTGTCCAAGGGATCGAAAATAATAATCTCGTCCACGCGGTTTAAAAACTCGGGGTTGAAAACCTTCTTTAATTCCGACTGAATTTTCCCCTTCATGCCGGTGTAAGACACTTCGATATTTTCGGGTGTAAATCCCAAACTCTTCTCAACCCCGATTTCTCTCGCGCCCAAATTACTGGTCATGATGATGACGGTATTTTTAAAATCAACCACCCGTCCCATGCTGTCGGTTAAACGGCCGTCTTCCAAAATCTGAAGCATCACATTAAACACTTCCGGATGAGCTTTTTCGATTTCGTCAAACAGCACCACGCTATAAGGTTTCCGGCGGACTTTTTCTGTCAACTGGCCTCCCTCATCGTGACCCACATAGCCCGGAGGCGCTCCCGCCAAACGGGAAACGTTAAATTTTTCCATGTACTCGCTCATGTCGAAGCGGATCAAAGCGTCATCGTCATCAAATAAAAACTCGGATAATGCCCTGGCCAGTTCGGTTTTGCCCACGCCAGTTGGCCCCATAAACATAAAGCTTCCGATGGGCTTTTTGGGATTTCCAATACCAGCTCTGCTTCGGCGAATCGCTTTGGAAACAGACACAATCGCTTCGTCCTGTCCCACAATGCGTTTGTGCAATTCTTCTTCCATACGCAAAAGCTTTTCGCTTTCCTTTTCACCCAGCTTGATCATGGGAATACCCGTCCACTTGGAGGCCACATGGGCGATATCTTCCCAGGTCACCACCGCTTCTTCTTTGGACTTCATCGCTTCCCACTTGTCTTTTTCTTCCTGTAGTTTTTGGCGCATTTTTTTCATCTTGTCGCGTAAATCCGCCGCC
>Ga0302277_1001315_pt1 | contig 18599 bp, 19 predicted proteins | sample III_Bog_N3_1_FD_198759 | JGI IMG/M metagenome (GOLD analysis project Ga0302277, IMG submission 198759) | Peat permafrost microbial communities from Stordalen Mire near Abisko, Sweden - III_Bog_N3_1 | ecosystem: Environmental > Terrestrial > Soil > Wetlands > Peat | place: Sweden: Abisko... | reverse complement strand
TTAGTAAATTCAGCGGCGACGCTTACGGCGGTGGTGCGGGATTGTGTGCCGCCGGGCGGGCTTCCGCAGTTTGTTCCCGCCGCGTGTGGCGAGGTCTGGTCGTTTGTCCGCGCCGCCGGCCTGCCGAAGCCGGGGCGGCATGTCGCCTTGTATTTGGATGCGCAGGGATCGGTCGAGGTCGGGGCGGAGGTGTCCGCGCCGTTTGCCGGCAACGACCGCGTTCACTGCTCGCAGTTGCCTGCGGGACGGGTGGCGACCACCGTCCATTTCGGCCCCTACCCGCGGCTGTTTGAAGCGCATGACCGGATTCGCCAGTGGTGCGCCGGGCACGGGCACCGGCTGGCAGGGATTTCGTGGGAAATTTATGGGCACTGGGAGGAGAGTTGGAATGCCAATCCCTCCCAAATCCGCACTGATGTTTTTTACCGGCTCGAAGAACCAAGCGCCTGACCGGTTCCAGGTGCCAACCGACGTAATGAGGCGGTTTGATGGTGGCGGCGGGCGTCTCGCCGGTCGTAGCGGGCGGCAGCTTGCCGCCCGGACGAGCGCCGGGATTTTTTGCCGGACGCCTGAACCGGGCTGACTGGGCCGCCGGGCGGGACGCCCGGCTCTACGGCAGGCAGGATGCCCGCCGCTACTATGGAACGGTTCCCGCCAACGCGGGGTTTATACGTTAGGCCATATTTGCCGGTTGCTACGATGGGATTTGAATTTTGGGTTGGGCAACCGGCCGTCACGTCGTCGTCTGCGAGATCAAAGGGGCCGGGTGGCACCTGCCTCAGGGAGGTGAGATTGCATCCGGCCCATTTTCACCCCAACGGAATTTACCCCAATTTCCCGACGGCGCGTTACTTATGCTGCCCGGTGTCTATGGGCATGCCGTTTTCCGCGCCGGTGGGGGAGTCCCAGGGACGCACGGAGACGTTTTCCGGATCGTCGGTCTGGCAACCGCTCACACTCACCCACACCGCACTGAGGGCGATCAACAGCAACAGCTTGGTGGCGGATATTTTCATGTCAGGTGGCGGGGGCGGGATGCGCCGGACTGACGGCATCGCCTTCAACGACGGGACCAAACGTCCAGCCCGGAATGAGATTGGCGATGCTGCGGTCTTTTTCCACGGTGCGAACGATGACTTTGGCCACCAACTTGCCGTCCCGGCTGACCAGGAGTTCGCCATCTTGAATAACGCCCTGATCTTCGCCGACGTCCAGCACCACGAACTGCCATTTGGGATCCACGACGACGATTTTGCCGCGCAGATCGGCGCGCAGTTTGATGTCGTTGTTCGGGTCGGTGTATTTGGCCAGTTCATTCGTGAGGCGGCCGATGGTGCGCAGGAGTTTGCCCTCCTCGATGTTCAAGGCGTCAATGGCGTTCTCGGAATCCTTCAGATCGCGGTTCAGCTTGGTCACCTGCGCGGCGGTCAGCCCGGTGCTGGTGTAGGCGGCGAGTTGATTGCGGGCATCATCCCGATCCTGGGAGGCCTGCGTCAGTTTGTCCGAAAGGTCATTGGCCCGCTTGGTTTGCTCGGAGGCGGTGGCGACGGCTTTATCGCGCTGGGCCTGGGCGTCGGCCAGTTCCTGCTGGGTCTGGGTTAATTGGGTTTTGGTCTTGGCGAGGGTCTTGGTGGTGGTGTCGAGTTTCGTCAAGGCATCGTGCTTGGCGGCGTTCTCGGAATCGCGCTGCTCGGTCAGCGCGGGAATTTGGTTGGTGACCTCGTAATAACCAAGGCCGCCGGCGCCCAGCGCCGCGAGAATGGCCACAATCAAACTTATGCGAATTAACATGGCTGTTTTGCAGTTTTCTGGACATTAAACTTTAAGCGGTTCCGTGTCAACGCTGGTTTGCGCTTTGCAAGCACTTTATTTCAAGCCATGTTCCGGGGATGGAACTGGCCCAGGGTTTGCATTTGGCTTACTGCACGAACATCCACCGGGGCGAGACCTGGCCGGAGACGCTGGCCGCGCTCCAAACCCACACGCTGGCCGTGCGGGAACGGGTGGGGGCCGGCCGGCCCTTCGCCATCGGCCTGCGGCTGAGCGCCCGCGCCGCCCGCGAATTGAGTTCCCCCGCCGAACGCCGGAATTTCCGCCGCTGGCTGGATAAAAATAATTGTTATGTGTTCACCCTCAACGGTTTTCCGTTCGGCGCCTTTCATGGCACCCGGGTCAAGGAGTCGGTGTATCAGCCGGATTGGACGACCCCGGAACGGCTGGCTTACACCAACCTTTTGTTTGATTTGCTGGCGGAACTGATGCCGGCCGGACTGGCTGGGAGTGTCAGCACCCTGCCCGGCTCCTTCAAGGCGTTGACGAATCAACCCGGCCAACCCGCCGCCATCCGCGATCAGCTCTGGCGTTGTCTGGATCATGTGGCGCGCTTGAGCCGGGGCTCGGGACGCCGGTTGCAGCTTGGCCTGGAGCCGGAACCGTTGTGCCTGCTCGAAAACAGCCGCGAGACGGCGGACTTTTTCGCGCAAATGCGCCGGGACCGGCCCGGAGACGACCGGGTGGATGAATTTCTGGGCGTGAATTACGACACCTGCCATTTCGCGGTGGAATATGAGGAGCCGCGCGCCGCGCTGGCCCGTCTGGCCGGGGCCGGCATTAAAATCAGTAAAATCCATCTCAGTTCCGCCCTCAAGACCGTCCCCACCCCCGCCGCGCGGGACGCATTGCAGGACTTTGCCGACGAGGTGTATTTGCACCAAGTCGTGGCCCGGGATGAAGCGGGGCGGCTGACCTTTTACCGGGATTTGCCCGACGCGCTGGCCGCCCCGGCGGCGGCCACCGCTGCGGAATGGCGGATTCATTTTCATGTGCCGCTGCATCAACCCGCCGCCCCGCCGTTTGCCAACACCACGGACCATTTGCTGGGCGTGCTGGATGGGCTGGCCGAAAATCCGGGACTTTGCCCCCATTTGGAAATGGAAACCTACACCTGGGAGGTGTTGCCGGCGGAATTCAAGCACCGGAGCGTGGTGGACCAACTGGCGGCCGAATACGCCTGGACCCTGGACCGCCTGGCCGAGCGCGGACTGGCCAAACGCTGAATTTTATGCTTTCCTCCCCGCAATGAATCGAAATTTGGCCCGTCGGCTGCGCACGCTGCTCATTCTGGGCCGGGTGTCAAACCTGCCCACGGTCTGGTCAAATTGTCTCGCCGGTTGGTGGCTCTCGGGCGGGGGCAACCGGGGCAAACTGCCGCTGCTGCTCGCGGGGGTGAGCGCGCTCTATATTGGGGGCATGTATTTGAATGACGCCTTTGATGCGGAAGTTGACCGCCAGCGTCGCGCCGGGCGCCCGATTCCTGCCGGCTTGATTCCGGCGGCGGAGGTCTGGCGTTTCGGCTGGGGCTGGCTGGCTTTGGGAACGTTGCTGCTCTTCGGCCTGGGCAAGTCGGCCGGCGGGCTGGCACTGGTGCTCGTGGGGTGCATCCTCGTCTATAATTGGGCGCATAAGTTCATCACGGCTTCGCCCTGGCTGATGGGGGCGTGCCGGTTCTGGGTTTATGTGATCGCCGGCACCACGGGGGCGGATGGTTTGGCGGGCGGGCCGGTCTGGTGCGGGCTGGCGCTGGCGCTTTACATTGTCGGGCTGAGCTACGTGGCGCGCCGCGAGAGCTTTCGCGGGCCGATTCCTTACTGGCCGCTGCTGTTGCTGGCCGCGCCGTTTCTGCTGGCCCTGCTCATGGACCCGGCGGAATACCGCGGGCCGGCGCTCTGGCTGGCGCTGGTGCTCGGCCTGTGGATCAGCCGCTGCCTCCAGCCGGTTTTCATGCCGGGGGCGGTCAACGTGGGACGCGTGGTGTCCGGCCTGCTCGCGGGCATTGTGTTCGTGGACTGGCTGGCCGTCGCCCCCGAATGTCCCCGTGCACTGAGCGTGGTGTTTTTGTGCCTGTTCGGAGCCACGCAAGTGTTGCAACGCTTTATTCCGGCGACGTAAGTCATCGGGGGAGACTTCGTGAAGCGTTAAAAACGTTAAAAGGGTTAAAATCGTTAGATGGGTCCTTGGATATTGGCCTTTGGTTTTTGAGATTTCCCTCGATCGCCCCTTCGGCGGGGTCAACGCCAGCCATGAAGGGCGGTTGCCCTCCGAAATAGGATGGCTTAAGCTGTCCGCGTGCCGGTTTTTCTGGAATGTCAACGTTGCTCGGCCTGTTGTCGCTGGCCGGGTCAGGTGCGCTTGACCGAAACGGAGATCAGCCGGCTGGCGGCTTTCAAGGGGCTGGCCGAGCCGGAGTTTATCCAGCAATTCACCCGGTTGACCCAGGACCGCCGGGGGCTGGCCCTGACGGAAAAACCCAACGGCGAATGCATCTTCCTTGACGGCGGGAACTGCGCCGTGCAACCGGTCAAACCCCAACAGTGCCGGGATTTCCCGAATCTCTGGAACTTCCCCGGGGCGGAAAAGTTTTGCCGCGCCATTCCGCGATCCGTCAGCGATGAAGAATACCGGCGGCTCATCACCGAGGCCACCGGCCGGGGCGTGGATTATTTCACGGGCCAAAGGCGCAAGAGCAGCACGCCGTGACGCGGAACCTGGCCGGTGAACCCGTCGGGGAACGCGCCCAAATCCACCTGCCGCCAAAGGTCGCGCACTTTTTGTTGGCCGGTCAAGCCCAACTCGGACCATTTGACGGATACCGGGCCGGCGGTGTAACCGCGATTAAACAAGCCCACCGCCTTCGAACCATCCTGCAGGTCCTTGGCCCAGACTTCCACATCCTCGTTTTTGGTGATGCGGGCCGCCTGGTGACCGAGCGGATCCTGGTCCAACGCCAAAACTTCATCGTTGGTCAGCAGGCTCAGGGTGAAATCATCCAACTGCGTCATGTCGCAACCGATGAGCAAGGGCGCGGTCAGCAGGCACCACAGGCTGATGTGGGTGTATTGTTCGTTGGGGGTGAGGTGGGTGGCATGGAGGCTGGGCCCCCAGCCCACCTGGCCCACCACCAGCATGTCGGGATCGTTGAAATGGCCGGGGCCGGCATACTTCTCGTGGCCGTTTTGCCGGAACCCGATGCCGGCCATGCTGCTCCAGGAATCATTGATGTCGCCGGTGGTGCGCCAGGAATTGCCGCCCACGGCCGCGCCCCATTCCCAAACGTTGCCCATGCCATACTGGCAGAAGCTGAACAGAATGTCGCGGTTCACCTTGTCCAGCGCGGCGCGCATCACTTGATAGGGTTTTTGCTGGCCGGCGAGGGTGTCGCCCCGGTCAATGGTGCTGTAACTGCACCAGTCGTATTTGAGGTAATCGAAACCCCATTGGGCGTAGGATTGGGCGTCCTGATCCTCATGCTGCCAACTGGCCACGCAACCGCCGCAGGTCCACGGGCCGGGCGAGGAATACAGACCGATGCGCAGCCCCTTGGCATGAACATAATCGGCCAGCCCCTTCATGTCGGGAAAGCGCGGATTGGGAATGATGCGCCCCGCCGCGTCGCGCCGCGGTCCCTGCAGGGTGGGGTCTTGCGAGTTGCGATGCACTTCCCAGAAATCGTCAATATTGATGTAGGTCCAGCCGTGATTGATCAACCCGCTGGCGACCATGGCATCGGCGGCGGCCTTCACCTTGTCCGCCGTCACCGCCGAGGCGAAACAATTCCAACTGTTCCACCCGAGCGCCGGGGTCAGCCCGATCTGCGGGCCGCAGACAATGTTCAGTTTTTCCCTCGCCTCGCCCAGCGCGTTTTTGGCGCGCAACGTCACCGCATGCGCTCCCGGCTGGGCCAGGGTTCCGGTGATGCGCCCGCTCTGGGGATCCAATTGCAACCCCCGGGGCAGATGATCCGCGGCAAAGGTCATCGGGCGGTCACCGGTGGCGGCGATGGTGTAGAGCAATTCGTGGCCGGGCCGCACCCCGACGACTTGGGCGCTGTGGATTTTCGGCTCGGGTCCGGCTTTCGGGGTGAGGATCACCGCCTGCTCCTTGAAGGCCGACATCACCCGGATCCGGCCGCGGTTCATCACGATTTTTGCGTCCGCCCAATCCGCATGGGCGTCATTAATGCTGTCGCCCGAGTCCGCGATGAAGGTCACTTGGCGCACACCGGTCAAATCCACTTCCACCGGCACGGCGGCTTCGCCCGCATGCAATTCCTTGCTCTGCCACAAAACCTTGCGGGCATCCCCGACGACTTTGAACACCACCGCGCCGTTACCGTTGCCCACTTCATCGTCCACCCCCACCTGGGCGGAAAAACTGAGCCCCTGGCCGCCCAAGTCCAGAATGAACTCGCTGTAGGCATGCGTGCCCAGCCCCTTGGCGAACTGTCGGCCGCCGATCGTGAGCGTCCCCCCCGCCACCGACCCGTCGGCGTGGGGCGAGCCCCAGCCCTGGGTCACCTGGCTGATGTCCAGGTTGCCCAAATAATTCGTTTGGGCGGCGCGCAGCGGGGTGAACCCGGCGAACAGGGCCAGAACCACCAGGGAACCCGGGAGCATGAGAGTATTTTTCATTTTTTAGACACGGCTTGAAATCAGGGAAAAGAATGGGCCAAACCGGCGGCTGGCGTCCAGCCGGATTTCATAAAAAAAACCCTCGCGGGATTTTTTGCTGCTCCGGGGACGGCCCGTTTTCCCCGGCCTTCCCCAGAGGAACGGTGTCCGCCAGCCCGGGGTGGCGAGACCCGAACCGCCTTGGATTCAGGGTGGCAAAACGGGATCCACCCGAAGCTGACCTTAACCGGGTTGGACGGAGGGCCGGGTTGAACCCACTCCAACTCACCGGAACGGGTTTTGGACAGAATGATAGAATAGACAGAATGAGAGAATCCCGATTGAACCATGACACAGAGAGCGCAGAGGCCGAACCCCGGAAAACCAAAGCGGAAGGCCAGAAAGCGTGATTTTCACGCCTTCGCGCGTGAAAATCACGCGTTTACGGCTTGGCCGGGCCGGATTTCCGGGCAAAATTCGGTGGCGCAATTCATGCTATTTGGTGTAAAGAGACTATATGAAATTACTTCAAGCTCAGCGACGGCGGGCGTTCACTTTGATGGAAGGGGTGGTCGTGGTGGCGGTGCTGACGGTGGTGGTTGCGGTGTTTCTGTCCGCGCTTTATTCGGGACCAAGACACGTTGTCAGCAAGCTCGATTGTGTGAACAATGTTAAGGAAATTGACATCGCCTTTCGAATTTGGGAGGGGGACAATGGTGATAAACGTCCCATGGAGGTTCCGGTGGCCTTGGGTGGGGCGCAGGAGTTGATTGCCACGGGAAACGTGGCCGGATGCTTTCAGGTCGTGTCCAATGAATTGAGTGTGCCGAAAATATTAATTTGTCCGGAGGATACGCAGCATGAGTCTGCCACCAACTGGGATATCAGCCGCCGGAATATCAGCTATTTCATCGGTTTGAATGCGACGAATCCGCTTACGCCATCGGTGTTGTCCGGGGACGACAACCTGCTGCAAAATGGTGAGGCCGTTGCCGCCGGGAAAGTGAACCTGTGGTCGAACTCCGTCTCCTGGACCCAGGATCGTCATCGTGGGTTAGGCAATATTTTAATGGCTGACGGTTCGGTGCAGACGGTGCCGCGAATGGGTTTTACGTCCTCGGCGGGGAGTTGGTTGGTTACGAACATCGTGGTCCTGCCGTGATATGAAAATGGGGCAATCACATGGGCGGCGGGCGTTCACTCTTGTGGAAGGGGTGGTCGTGGTGGCGGTGGTGGCCGTGCTGTCGGTGGTGTTTCTGCCCGGACTGATGCGGGCCAAAACGAGGAGCAGAATTCATTGCGTGGGCAACCTCAAGGAAGTCGGCATCGCCTTTCGGATTTGGGAGGGGGACAATGGTGATAAATATCCCATGCAGGTTCCGGTGGCCCTGGGAGGGGCGCGCGAGTTGATCGCCACGGGAAATGTGGCCGGTTGTTTTCAAGTCATGTCCAACGAAGTGTCCGCGCCCAAAATATTAACTTGTCCGGAAGATGCCAGACACAAGGCGACCACCAATTGGGCCGGCCTGAACCGCTTGGACATGAGCTATTTCATCGGTTCGGACGTCGCCGAGACGGATCCGCAGGGGGTGCTTTCAGGGGATGCCAATTTGGTTCAGAATGGCCGGGTGGTTGCCGCCGGAAGGGTGGACCTAGGGTCGAATTCCGTCTCGTGGACCCGGGATCGTCACCAACGGATGGGCAATATTTTGATGACGGATGGTTCGGTGCAGACCGCGGGGCGAATCGCTTTCACCAATTGGAACGGAGTGGCTTGTTTTCCCACCAACACCGTGGTGGCGCCGTGATATGAAAATGGGGCAAAACATTGGCGTTGAACGAAGACGTGATTGTCCTCCTTGGGGTTCCCGGGAAGGTGGTCAACGACAATTATTCTTTTCCTCCCGCTTGGCTCGGCTCTGCGCCTCTGCGCCCCCGTTTTCGCTTTTCCGCTTTCCACCTTGGTCTTCAGCGGTTCGGCCCATCTTGCGCAAAAATGCATCTTTATGCTATTAGCTATTGACATAAAAGCATAATAGTGCGTATTGTAAGTCTGAAGATAGCGCATGAACGCATCAGCCACAGCCTCATCTTGGAAATGGCGACCGACGGTTTGGCCGCGCGATGCCACCCTTTTGATCTTTGACATGTTAGGTTGAAACGTGGTTCGAACCCTGGCTTGGCTACGGCGGAAAAACCGGAATGGGGAATTTAAACCACGGAGGTACAAAGGACACCGAGGAAAACCGGGGGCTTGGATCCCTTTTTCTTAAGAAACTCCTGCTGGAAGTGATTGCCTTGCAGCCAGTTCCGCAACCCGGCCGGCCCCCCGTCCGACCTGGTCAAGGTCAGTCAAAGCCAGTCAAGCCTGTGCCTGTCGCGAAGCACCCCAGAACCGAGAACCGAGACCCGAAACCCAAGACCCCAAAGCAGGTCAAGGTCGGTCAAGCCCAGTCAAGCCTTTCAAGACCCTGAGCCCCTGCGGTCACCGCCCCCCGCCGGGACCAGCCAAACCAGGTTCAAACCAGGTTCAAACCAGGCTAAATCCCCCCAGAAACAAGGTTAAACCAGCCAATACGATCATAAGTTTTCCGCCTCGGGTTTGGCCCTCGCGGAGCGACTTACAGACCGGAAGACCGGGAACTGATGCCATCGCAAGTTTCCAACGGCGTAAAGCGGGTCACCGCCGGTTCAGGTCCAGGGCCTGGCGTTCGAGGTTGTCGGTGGGGTGTTGGTCGGCTTTATAGGCGCGCCAGGCGGTGAATAGAATCCAGATTCCGAGGGTGAGGAACAGCAGGCCCATGATGATTTTGCCGGCCAACCGTTCGCGGCGGGGCGGGACGGCGGGTTGGGCCGGCAGGGGATGGCTGCAACAGGGACAGGTGGGCGCCCCGGGAGTGATGTCCTGGGCGCAAAACGGGCAGGGCACCAACTGGGATTGGAGCGGCGTGGGTTCGGCAAACCAGTCGGCGCAGTGGCGGCATTTGAGGAGGCAGCCCACGGCCGGGGAATAGTCATTCTCCCTGCCGCATGACGGACAGATGATTTTCATGGTTCCGGTTCGCTGGGCCGATTTTGGGGGTTTGCACCCAAAGCGGCGGTTGGCAAGGATTATTGCGGTGATTTTCGCCCAAACTTTAGCCGGAATGATGCCATTGAAGCCGCAGATGGGCAGACAGGGAAAAGTGGAAGGCGGCCAAGCGGAAAATTTCGACCGCAGATGGATGCAGATTTTATCGCTGCGGTTACGGCAGGTCGCCAAGAGGGCAAAGGGTCGCGTGGTGACATTATGGGGATGGTTGGTCGAAGGGGCGGGAAGACCCTCATTCAGAGCCTCCTTCCTCCTTCGCTAAAGCTATGGAGGACAGGGACGTCGTCTCCCGCGAGTTTAAAGGGGCCGCCGGCGTTCCGGGAGCGGCGCTGTTTTGGGTGGGCGTGGTGCGGTGGGGGGATGGTCATGGGGGGATTTTCCCGGCTGGCTTCCGGGCGGGGAGTTGGGTATAGTCCGCGCCATGTTCGACAATATTAAGAGCGGGATCACGACGGCGACGGAGAAACTGACGCATTTGCGGAGGTTTCTTTGACGTCCCGGGCACGCAAAAACGGCTGGGCGAGCTGAACTCGCTGATGGCGGCGGACACGTTTTGGAATAATCGCGAGCAGGCGCAGAAGCTGATTGACGAGGCGAACACGCTGCGGAACAAGCTGGAGCCGCTGTTGCAGAACGAGAAGCACCTGGAGGATTTCCGGGTGATGGTGGAGCTGGGCGAGGGTGAGCCGCCGGAGGCGCAGTTGAAATTGGAGCAGGAGCTCGAGCGCGACCTGAAGAAGTTTTTCAACGGGCTGGAGGCCATGGAACTGCGCGTGTTCCTCAACGGTCCGCACGATAAAAACAACTGCATCCTCACGATCAATTCCGGCGCGGGCGGCACGGAGGCCTGCGACTGGGCGAACATGCTGCTGCGCATGTATCAGCGCTGGGCGGAATCGCGCGGCTGGGAGGTGGAGGTGACGGACGCCCTGCCCGGCGAAGGCGCGGGCATCAAGAGCGCCACGATTTTGATTCAGGGCGAAAACGCCTACGGTTTTTGCAAGGCCGAGCGCGGCGTCCACCGGCTGGTGCGTATTTCGCCGTTTGATTCCAACAAGCGCCGCCACACAAGTTTTGCCAGTGTGGACACCATCGCCGAGTTGGAGGAGAACACGACGGAAATCGTGATTCCCCCGACGGAGTTTCGCGTGGACACGTTCCGGTCCGGCGGCAAGGGCGGTCAGAACGTGAACAAGGTGGAAACCGCCGTGCGCATCACGCACATTCCCACGGGGTTGGTGGTGGCCTCCCAGGCGCAGCGGTCGCAGCACCAAAACCGGGCCACGGCCATGACGCTGCTGCTCTCGCGCATTTTTGCGCAGCGGCAGGATGCGGCGAAGGCGGAGATGGAGCGGTTTTACGGCGAAAAGGGCAGCGTCTCGTGGGGCAACCAGATTCGCAGCTATGTATTCCAACCGTATCGCATGGTGAAAGACCTGCGCACGGGGGTGGAGACGAGCGACGTGCAGGGGGTCATGGACGGCAACCTGGATCCCTATGTCAACGGCTGGCTGCGGGCGGGTTGCCCGCTCAAGCGGATGCAGGGCGTGCAGGATGTGGAGGAATAACCGCCGTGAATATTCTCGAAGAAATCGTGGAACAGAAAAAGCGCGAGGTGGCGCGGCTGCCGGAACGCCTCATCGCGGCGGGGGATTTGCGCGACGCGCTGCTGGAACGCGGGGAGCGCCGCGATTTCGCGGCGGCGCTGCGGCATCCGCACGCGGGCGGGCTCGGGCTGATTGCGGAGGTGAAAAAAGCCTCGCCGTCCGCCGGGGTGATCTGCCCGGATTTCGATCCGGTGCGCATTGCCAAAGCCTACGAGGCGGCGGGGGCGGACTGCCTCTCGGTGCTGACGGATGAGAAATATTTCCAGGGTTCGCTCGATTATCTCCGGCAAATCCGCGCCGCCGTGAAGCTGCCGCTGTTGCGCAAGGATTTCATCATTGATGAGCGCCAGATTTTGGAGGCCATTGAATGGGGGGCGGACGCGATCCTGCTGATTGTGGCGATTTTGGACGACGAGCGCCTGCAGCGGTTTCACACCCTGGCCATTGAAGCCGGCTTGGCGGTCTTGGTGGAGGTGCATGACGAAGCGGAATTGGCCCGCGCCCTGGTGCTGGGGGCCGAACTCGTGGGCGTGAACAACCGCAACCTGAAGACGTTCAAGGTGGACCTGGCCACCACGGAACAACTCGCGGAAAAAATGCGCGAGTCCGGTGCGGGTGGCGCAAAATTACTGGTGGCGGAAAGCGGCATTCACACCCGGGCGGATGTGGTGCGGTTGAAACAAGCCGGGGCGGCGGCCCTGCTCGTGGGCGAGTCGCTGGTTAAACAGGGGGATATTGCGGCGAAAGTGCGGGAGTTGATTAACGCTTAGTTCGTCCCGGCTGATAGCCCTGCCACAGCCATTCGAGGGCTTCGGGCAGGGTTTGTTGTTTGACGCTGCGGTCGGTGTGGCCGGCGTTGCGGGCAAAGACGAATTGGTAGTGGTAGCCTTTGGCGGCAAGCACTCGGGCCATGTTCTCATTGGCAACAACCCAGTCGTGCAGGTTGTCGCGCATTATGTTGGGGTTGTAATTGTCGCGGTCGCCCACTTCCAGCCAGAGGCGAATGGGTTTGACGGGGCTGGCCGGGATGAGGTGTTCATGGAATTCCCATGCGCCGTGCGGGGTGGCGTCATCGTGGGGCCACTGCTGGTTGACATAGGTGCCGGAATAGGTCAGCACGCGGTGGTAGAGTTCGGGATGATACCAGGCCATGATCAGGGCGCACGAGCCGCCGGAGCTGCCGCCCATGGTGGCGCGGCCGTCGGGATCGCGGGTCAATTTCACGGCGCACTGTTTTTCCACGAGGGGCAGCACCTCGGCCTCCACAAACTCCGCGTAGCGGCCGGACATCGTGTCGTATTCGAGGCCGCGCTCGCTGCCCTGGGCGTCGCCGCCGCCGTTGCCGATGGAGATGGCGATCAACGCCGGCACCCGGTGGGCGGCAATCAGGTTGTCCAGGGCGGTGAACCAAGCGCGGTCGGGTCCGTCGGCGCCGACCATGAAGGGGGCGGCCGTGCCGGGGACGTATTGTTTGGGGACATAAACCGCCAGGCGGCGGGTGTAGGGCGCGGGGTGGCTGGTGGTGACGATGAGCCGGTCGGGAGCGGCGGGATCCACGGTGCCGAACGTGTTGGTGCCCCGGGCGATGCCGGGGTAAAATTGGCTGTCCGCCGAACGCAGGGTGAAGTTATAAACGGTTCCCTGGGGGACGCCGGGCTGCGCCGTCATTTCCGGAGCGGGTGGGTGGGTGGGGCCGAGGATGTAGTTGCCATCGGCGTCCGCCGGCGGCAGGGTGCCGTCGGGCAAATCACGGGCGGGGACGTATCCCGGCGCGTGGGGATCGCGGGTGGGCGGGGTGGCGCGCGGGGGCGCGGCCAGTGCGGGCGGGGTGGCCGCCATCAAGTTCCACGCCAGCCCGAGCAGGGCGGCACCACGGCACAGAGGGGTGAGCTTCATGGTTTATTCCGAAGATGACGGCATTGATTCTTCACGACTTCCGCTTTACCGCCGCCCGTTGCGCGGCGAGGAAATCGAGCCACGGCTTCATGCCGTCGCCGGTTTTCGCGGACAGTTCAAAAATGCGGGCGTGATGACTGGCGCGCTGCAAATTCGCCAGCGCCAGACTGCGGTCGAATCCGGCGGCGGCGGCCATATCGCATTTCGTCACCACGGCGACATTCGCCGAATGAAACATCGGGGGATATTTCAACGGCTTGTCCTCGCCCTCCGTGACGGAGAGCAACACGACGCGCAAATCTTCACCGAGATCATAATCGGCGGGGCAGACGAGGTTGCCCACGTTTTCGATCACCAGCACGTCCAGGGCGTCCAGATCCACCTGGGCGCAGGCTTTGGCAATCATGTCGGCGTCCAGATGACAAACGGTGCCGGTGGTGATTTGCACGACGGGAATGCCGGCGGTGCGCAACCGGGCGGCGTCGTTGTCCGTCGCCAGGTCGCCCACAATCACGCCCACGCGCAAACGGCCGGCGAGTTGGACGGCGGTTTCGCGGATGAACGTGGTTTTACCCGAACCGGGCGAGGAGAGGACATTGAGCACCAGCAGTTTTTTGGCGCGGAAAAAACCGCGGTTCTGCTCCGCCAGCCGGTCGTTTTTCTCCATGAGCGACCGTTGCAGGGTCACGGTCTGCCGGCCCTGGCCGGGTGGCGATTCATGCGGGTGTTCATGGCCGTGACCGTGCTCATGGTCATGCCCGTGACCGTGTTCGTGACCGTGGGTATGGCCGCCAATCTGCACGTCGCCACCCAAACCGCATCCGCATTCTTTACACATAAAATCAAGATTCCGCAGCCGGAGGCTGTATTAAGCGACGAGGCAGGTCACGGGCACTGTGGACAATTCGTTCAACGTAAATTGCTTCTTCATCGTGACGATAAAAAATGAGGTGCTTTCCGAAGGGTCGCTCGACCGGATGGAGCCGAAGGCCACGCAAAGCCAGTGCCGGGAATTGCGCCGGCCGACCCAGCCCGGGCATCTCGGCAAGTCATAATAGCGTTGATCCCACCGCACGCAGATAACGTTGGGCCACTTCCCAACTCGCTTCGCGCAGATACCAAGCCACGTAGTGTTCCAAGTCACCGACAAACCAATCAGAGCGCCTGATCTTCAGGCTCATTCGTCCCGCTTCGCCCGCACGCGCCGGGCAATATCATCAAGGTCTTGAGGCGTCCACTCAGGATGCGGTCCGGCCACTGCCTCCACCAGCATTCGCTCCAAGGTTGCCAGATCCCCGCCAAATTCCGGTGGCATCACCCGTTCCAACCGGGCCACCTCGCCCCCCCGCACCAGCAGCACGGGGGAACCCGCCTGGGCATCCTCGAAAAGCTCGTCCAAGCGTGACTGAGCTTCATTTAATGCAATCGCCCTCACCCTTTGACTCTAGTATTCAAGGTGCGGAGAATCAAGAAATTATTAATCTGGTAGAATTCCGCTTCAAACTGGGCTGGGCAATAGGGGAGATGGGGAAGACGAACCTCCGGCCCAGGACACAGAGATGAGGGCGGTAGAAACGGGTGAGGGCGGGTCGCCGCGAGAGCCATGCGACCGGGCGGTTTGGAGGTTGGACCGCAGCAGCGGAAGGCGCAACCCCTTTCCGCCCGGGTTCTGCGGGCGACGCGCTGCGGGTGAGACCCCCGCGCTCCGGCGGCGCAACCGCAGATGATTGGAGACAAGCGCCGGGGAATTGTTTTATGCTGCCGGGCAGCACCCGATGCGTTTGCACGCCACATGCCGCCGCCTGGCAGCGCGAGCCCCCGCCGGAAATCTCCGGCGGACGCGCCTGCTGCTGGTGGGGCTCACCCTGGCGGGCCGGTTGGGCGCGGCGGCGCCGGGGGATTATCTCATCCAGAAATGGGACACTTCCGGCGGTCTGCCGCACAACACCGTTCGGTCCATCGCCCAAACCCCGGACGGTTATTTATGGATCGGCACGGAAAACGGCCTGGCGCGGTTTGACGGGGTGCGGTTTGAAAATTTCGACCGGGAGAATACTCCCGCGTTGCAGAACCCGGATGTGGAATTTCTCCAGGTGGACACCACGGGAAAACTCTGGATCGGGTTGAAGGGGCAGATGGCGACGTGGGATGGGCGGCGCATCAACGGCCAGGAGTGGCCGTTGTCCCCGGGGGATCAGGCGGATCGGTTATTGCTCTCGCGCACGAATGAAATTTGTTTTTCCACGCTGGCGGGCGCCTTGATTCAGGGACGACTGACCGGCACGGGCGAGTGGCAGTGGACCAGTTCCACCCCGGCGGGGCCGAGCCAGTTTGCGGTGGATGCGCAAGGCGGGGTCTGGCAATTGTCCCCGGGCGGCCGGTTGCAGCATTTGACCGGGCAGGAACCCTATACCTTTCACATCCCGGACACGGCCGGCCGGATCAACCGGCTGGCGGCGGACGCCCGGGGGGTTCTCTGGCTCGCCACCGAGCATCAACTGCTGAAACTGGCGGGGGATACTTTCCAGCCGGTGCCCCCGCCGCCGGGGGAGCCGGAAACGGGGGGGACGGAAATATTCCCGATGAATGACGGTTCGTTGTGGGTGGTGGTGAATGGCTATTTGTGGCCATGGCAGGCGGGGGCCTGGCGCGGGCGGGCGGACCGGTGGTTGAACCGCCAGCCGCCCCTGCGTAAATTGATGGAAGACCAGGCGGGCAACGCCTGGTTCAGCCGCTTTGGCGTCGGCCTGGCACGGCTGGGACGCGACGGTCACTTGTTGAATCTGCCGGCGGCCGACGGTTTGCCGGTGGAGCGGGTGCGGTGTTTGTTTCAAGACCGGGAGGGGAATCTTTGGGCGGGCATTGACCGGGGCGGCCTGGTGCGGCTGCGGGTGAAGCAATTCCAAGTGCTGGACACGACGGCCGGACTGTCGGATCCGGTGGTGCTGGGGATTTGCCAGGACGCCGCCGGGGCGATCTGGGCGAGCACTTACGGGGGCGGCTTGAACCGGTGGGCGGACGGAAAATTCACGACGTTCAATTTTGGCCCGGAGGGGTCGCCGGGCTACGTGTTCACGGTGTTTCCGGATCGGCAGGGCCGGTTGTGGGTGGGGACGCGGGACAACGGCGTGTTTCTGCAGGAAGCGGGGCGCTTCCGCAATCTCATCAGCACCAACGCGATTCCCCAGCCGACGCGGGCCATTTTTCAAGACCGGTCCGGCGTGATCTGGCTGGGCTCGGGGGCGGGCGTCTATACCTGGCGCAAAGGGCAACTGACGCATTTCGCGGCGGACACGGAACTGGCCGGGGCCGACGTGCGCGGCTTGGCCGAGGACACCGAGGGCGGTTTGTGGATCGGCACGCACGGCAACGGCCTGCATCGCTTTCTGGAGGGGCGGCACACGGCGCTGCACACGGCGGACGGGCTGCCCAACGAATTTGTCCGCTCCCTGCACGCGGACGGCGATGGCGCGGTGTGGGTGGGCATGTATGGCGGCGGTTTGCTGCGCTGGAAAGACGGCCGGTTGGCCCCGGCGGCCCCGCGCCGGGATCTGCCGGACGACGTGATTTGCGACTTTGAAGAGGACGGCACCGGCCAACTGTGGATCAGCACGCATCACGGCTTGTTTCGCGTGGCCAAATCCGAATTGAACGCCTATGCCGACGGCCGGCAAAAGAACGTCACCTGCGTGGTCTATGGCAAATCCGACGGGCTGCCCACGGTGGATTTTTCCGGCGGCATCCAACCCGCCGGCTGGCGCGCGCGCGACGGACAATTGTGGTTCGCCACGGACTGCGGCTTGATTGCCCTGAACCCCGCCGCCGTCACGGTCAATCCCTGGCCGCCGCCGGTGGCGGTGGAGAGCCTGCTGGTGGACGGGGAATTGTTCGCCTCGTCGCTGGACCAGGGCCCGGCGGTGCGGGATGTGCGCCAAAAACTCCGCATCCCGGCGGGCCGGACGCAATTGGAATTCCGCTTCACCGCGCTGAGTTACACCGCCCCGGATAACGTGCGGTTTCAATACCGGCTGGAAGGGCTGCAAACGGAATGGACGGATGCGGGCCTGAACCGCGTGGCCACCTATAATTATCTGCCGCCGGGGGATTATCAATTCCAGGTGCGGGCCGCCAACAACGACGGCCGGTGGAATGAAACCGGCGCGCGGGTGGCCTTTGAACTGCGACCGCACTTGTGGCAGCGCGGGTGGTTCCGGGCGGCCGCCGTGCTGGCGGGCATCAGCCTGGTCTGGCTGGCGTATTACCTGCGCATGGCGCGGCTGCGGGAATTGGAACGGCTGCGGCTGCGCATCGCCCGCGATCTGCACGATGACGTGGGCGCCAACCTGGCCAGCCTGGCGTTGATCGCCGAGGCCATGGAACGGCAGCCGTCCTTCGGTGATCCGGCGGATTTGCACCGCATCGCCCTGCACACGATTGACGCCCTGCGTGACATTGTCTGGTTCATTGACCCGGCGCGGGATCATCTGGGCGACCTGGTGACCCGGATGCGCGACACCGCGCCGCTGTTGCTGACGGGCATCAAGCACGAGTTTGAAGCTTTCGTGCCGAACCCCGACTTCCCGCTGCCGCCGGCCTTCCGGCGCAATGTCTTCCCGATGTTCAAAGAGGCGCTGCACAACGCCGCCAGTCACGCCCGCGCCGGCCGGGTGGGCATCACGCTGGACGCCCGCGACGGCTGGCTGCGGTTGCGGGTGCAGGATGACGGCGTGGGGTTTGACGAACCCGCCATCCGGCCGGGCAACGGGCTGCGCAATCTGCGCCGCCGCGCGGCCGAATTACACGGGGTCATCCACATCCGCTCCGCCGCCGGCCGGGGCACGCTGGTGGAATTGGCGGCGCCGCTCCCGCGAATGCGGGGGTATCTTTTCCAGACCCGCCGGTTAAGCTCGCATGAAGAAACCGCCCAATAAATTGCAAAACCAAGCCGAACCCCTGGCGCCGCGTCCGGTTGAAGTCTGGATGATCGAGGACAACCATGCCTTTCGCAGCACGGTGGCGCGGCTGCTCAACCAGACGAAGGAGATTCGCTGCACGCAGTCCTTTCCCGCCTGCGAGGACGCCCTGGCCATCCTGAATGCCGGCGCCACGGCGGACGTCATCCTGCTCGACGTGGAGCTTTCCGGCATGAACGGCATTGACGGGCTGCGCAAAATCAAGGCCGTCAGCCCGGCCGTGCGGGTGATCATGCTGACCGTGTTCGAGGATCATGAACGGGTGTTCCGCGCGATCTGCGCGGGGGCCTCGGGCTATTTGCTCAAGGCCTCGCCGTTTGACCGCATCGTGGAATCCGTGCACCAGGTGATGGCCGGGGGTTCGCCCATGTCGCCCCGCGTGGCGACTTCGGTGCTGGACATGTTCACGCGCATGGCCGGCCCGAAAACGGACTTCGGCCTGACGGCGCGCGAGCGCGGGGTGCTGGAATTGATGAAGGAGGGGCTCACCAAAAAGGAGATTGCCGGGCGTTTGGAACTGAGCTTCCACACGGTGGATGATTACCTGCGCAACATTTATGCGAAACTCCATGTCCACAGCCAGGCG
>Ga0302277_1001314_pt1 | contig 18605 bp, 9 predicted proteins | sample III_Bog_N3_1_FD_198759 | JGI IMG/M metagenome (GOLD analysis project Ga0302277, IMG submission 198759) | Peat permafrost microbial communities from Stordalen Mire near Abisko, Sweden - III_Bog_N3_1 | ecosystem: Environmental > Terrestrial > Soil > Wetlands > Peat | place: Sweden: Abisko... | reverse complement strand
TGAAGTAGTTACTGATATTGGTCGGCTGCGAAACAGGGGCCTGCGCCCCGGTGAGCCGGTTCAAGCTGTCGTAAGTGTAGTTCCACTGGCCCATGATGGAGTCGAGAGCGGTGAGCAAGTTGCCATTGGCATCATAACCGCCCGCCAGCGGCATGACATAGCTGTAAAGCGCCGAGGACTGGTTGATTCCGCCGTTCATGTTGGAGTCGGTCGCTGCGAACGACGCGCTCGCGAAGTCGGCCGTGTCCCAGGTGACGGTTTCGGTAGGCTGCCAGTCGGCCGCGGTGGTTGGGGCTTAGCGGACTTTGTCTGCGGGGCTTGGAGTCGCTACCTCCGATCACCGGTTCCCAAAGGCGAGGGACCGGTGGCACCCTCACCATGAGAAAAAAAGACTTCCGAGACCGGGGCCACCCGCCCAGTTCCAACGCTGCCTGGGCCTTGCGCTTCTTCGCCTCCGCAACGATGCCGTCGAAGGTCTTCTCTGTCATCGGCTGACCAATCGCCACGGGCTTCAAAAGATTGATGAGAAGCAGCCGGACGCCAGTGATTTCCGTCAACTCCGCGCTCGGCTGAACGCCTCCAGCTTCCCGCACTTGGGCAGCTTGGATTGCGGCCAGAATCAGCCCGCGAATCAGCTCGCCTTGCGTCTGGTTGCGCTTCACCGCCAGAGCCTCGAAGGCCCGCAACTCGCTCTCGTTCAGCTTCGTCCCAACGTGATTTACGCGGTATGTCGCCCGCTTTGCCGCCTCTGCCGCAAGGTTCGCTTCGTCAAGGATCGCCAACGCTTCACCCCTCTTTGGAGCCGGATTTCCGTGGGGTTCCCTGGGTTTCCCCTCGGAACCCCACACGCCCTAACTCATAGACGCCGCTCACTCGGATTCAGGGTGCCCGCAGGGTTCCTTGCATCACCCTCCGAGGGATGGAGTGTCATAAATAGCCCCCATGCGAAGCATGGACCCACATTCGGCTAATCATTGCACCTGCGCACACACGGCGATGCGCCATTGAGTGCGCGGCCAACTATGCATTGATATGCGCATTGGATGGCGTAGGGGAGCGCAGAAAAGGACGGCGGGTTGAGGTTCGTGGTTCCCACCCTTCCACAAAGAACGTGGAAGGATGGAGCACCCGCCTCATGGGCTGGTCAAGGGTGGGCCACCCGCCCGTCCGCCTCACTTCTTTACGCCACGTACCGAGCGTAGAATTTCCCACATAATCGAAACTGATACCAGTCCCGATGCGCCCCCTATGAGATATGAGTGTGAGCGCAGAAGGAAGAATGAGGCAATCGCAAATTCAACACAAAGAAGTACAACTCCAAACAAGGCTACCTTTTGTCTCCCCTTAACCAATCCACCAATGTACAGAATTGCCCCGGTAGCTCCTAAAACTTTCAGAAGAAACCACATCACTTCTTCTCTCCCCGAGTTCGCAGTCCTACAAACGCGGCGCCATTCATCAATATTAGTGAAGATACTGCAACCACCGGAAGCTGATGGACAGTGATCTTCCCTAGCAGGACAAACCCAACCAACGCCCCCACCGTGCTAACGTTGACCAAACAAATGAACATCTTCGGTTTCATACAGATGATAGCTCCTTAAGCTATGGCTTCTTCTTTGCTGCTTCCTGCGCAGCGGCGGCAGTGTTCACGGCCGTCTGCCCGATATTGCCTGCTTTGACCGCAGCTTTCACATCGTTGGCGGATCCGCCTGCCCTCACAAGTCCCGCAATTTCCTTTGCGTCACTTTTGAGGTTTGCACCCCCGACAAGAAGGTCACCAACCGCTGCCGCTGTTGCCCCCTTCTTTAAATCTCCTCCAGTTGCTGCGGTAACTAATAAACCCGCTGGATTCGATACCGCGTCCAAGGCTTTGTTGGCTTGAGAAACATCCGTTTTCGTTGCCGCACCGGCTATATCAGCAACGCCACTCACGCCCATTGCCACAGCTCCTTGTACTGCAAAGATGACACCTGCAGTTGCAACGCCACCTGTCCCGACTTCTGAGCCTGCCGCTACCGCAACCGTGGCGACAGCAGCAGCAACCTTCAACCCTCCCTTTATGCCCTGGACTGTACGAGGGTGATCGGCAATCCATTGCGTCCCTTGCTGTACCGTTCGATCCACCCAATCAGGCCAATGTCCATCTGGGTCCGTACGATCAAGCGGATTGTTCCGCACATAGCTGTAGAGATTCAGGCTCTGGGGATCATCAAGCTGTGCATACGGCACCGGCTCTTCTTTCGCGCTCCAGTCCGGCGACATAAAGCGGCCCATGGCGCTGCTGTAGTAACGCGCCTCGAAGTAGTCGTTGCCGGTTTCGGCGTCATGCTCCTTACCGGTAGAGCGGGACTGGACGCGCTCCAGATGCAACGCTGCTTGCAAGCCTAATGCGGTTGTGGAGTTGCAGACTTCGTGCCCCAGATGCAGTGCAGGATTTGAACTCGGAACCCCCAGATGCGGTTTTTCTCTTAGCTGCGGCATTGCAGCTAGAAGCGGTTCAGAGAACGCCTGGCTTTGGGCTGGCTCCATTGCCTCCGATTGTACGGCGTTAGGGGCCGGGAAGCCGAGCGGATTATGTACGGGATTAGGGAACGGATAAGGGGCCGATTCCGGGACGGAAGCGGCCCCTCTTTAGCAGCTAAAGAAGCTACTAAAAGAAGAACTGCGCGCGTGTCATTCGCGATCTTCTTCGGCCTCCGCCGCAAGTATCTGGAAGAGTGCTTCGGCGTCGGGACTCGTGGCTTTTGTGGACGGGTTCTCGCCCCGTTCGAGCATGGCTCCGGGATGGGTTGCGGCATGGATTTTTTGCAGGGCACGGATGGCGACCTGAGTGTATATCTCTGTGGTTCGGATGTCCTCGTGTCCGAGCATGGCCTGGATGTGGCGGATGTCGGCCCCGTTCTCGTGCATCAGCGTGGCCATTGTGTGGCGGAATAGGTGACAGGAGCCGGTCTTTCCCAGCTTCGCCGCGTCGATCCGTTCCTTGACCGCGAAGCTCAGATGATCGCGGCTGAACGGCTCGCCCTGAGCCGTGAGGAAAACGGTCATGTCGTCCGGCTCGACGGCAAGCTGGGGCCGCGCCTCCCGGATGTACTTTTCGAGCCATGCGATGGCCCGCTCTCCGATGGGCACATAACGGTCCTTGTGGCCCTTGCCCTGGCGAACGAGAAGCAGGCCCCGGTCGAGCGACAGGTCGTAGAGCTTCAAGGCGATCATCTCCATGCGGCGCAGGCCGGTCGAGTACAGCACTTCGAGGATGGCGCGGTCCCTGAGTCCGATGGGCTCCTCGATCTCACAGAGCTGCACGATCCGCTCGACCTCCTGGGCGGAGAAGATGTTCTTGGGCAGGGAGCGGCCCAGCCTGGGCAGCTCCAGCTCCGAGGCCGGGTTGTGCAGGATGTGATTCTGCCGCGTCATCCACCGGAACCACACGCGCAACGGGACCAGGCAAGAGTGCTGCGAACGGAAGCTCAAGGGCTCGCCATTCTTTTTGCGGTAGTGGAACAGGTGCCGCTGATACCGCTCCAGCACGGGCCGCGTGACTTCGACCGGCTCCGACAGCCCGCGCTCCTTGCACCACTGAAGGAAGAAGCCGATATGAACCTGGCGATTGCGCACCGTGTGCGCGGAGTAGTTCTGCACGGCCAGCGCGTGGAGATGATCGCGCATCATCGCCTCCAACTGTGTGGCTGGCAGGGCCTCGGGTTTGCGGGTCTTTGTTACACGCGCCATTGCTCTACCTCCTCGCTTCTATGGTTAGGACGGAGCGCCCGTTTGCTGCACCCCGTATCAGTGTTTTTTCGCGCTCGTTTGCGGATTCGCTTAAAAGCCGCATGGATACTGTCTGGCAGCGGGATTCAGGCACCCCGACACCCCGCCGACTTGGGGCCGACTTGGCCCCGACTACTTATCTTCCGGCCCCGACTTCTTTCCGTCGTAGCCATTTTTCGAGAGCTTTTCCACGTCGATCAGCCCGCCAAGCACCGGCTTCCCGCCGTCCTTCGGCCGCGTGAACACGAGTTCGTAAACCATGCTCTGGCCCCGGCCGCCGCGATGGATCAGCAGGTATTCCAACTCCTCGATGCGATGCAGATGGGTCTTCAACTGCGTATCGCCCCAGCCCGTCGCCTCGCGCACGTCGCGCCGCGAGAAGCGGTAATCGGAGCGTTCCATCTTCTGCCGCTCGCATTCCGCCGTGACCATCTCATCGACGGCCAGGAGCAACCGCCGCGTCTGCGGCGGCAGCTCATCCAGCGAGCGGCCCAGCACTTCATGCGCAAGCCTGTTGGCCATGGCGATGTCGGCCAGCTCAACCTCGATGTATTCGACCGTGCGCCCGCGATGCTCGACCGTCTTCCTGGGCCGCTGATGCTGATGCAACAGGGCAACGCTGCGGATGAGCGTCAGATACTTCATGTGGTCGCGCCGCGTCCGCGTCTGCGAGTCCTGGAAGGTCAGCCCTGGCGCGTAGGGATTGACGACAGGAACGGGCTTCAAGAGCCGCTGCGCGTTGCGATGAACGGTAAGGATCGCATTCCGGTCCTGCCTCCGGAGCAGACCCTCGACCGTCTGCGCCTGGCGCTGTACACGGTGGATCGCCTTGGTCTGTTCGCGGTCTTCGTTGACCGTGAGGACCATGCAGCGATTCAACATCTCTTCATCGAGATCGATAGCCGTTGTCGTCAGGAAGATCATCACCGGGCCTTCGACGCGGTATTGATGCGTAACGTGCCTGCCGGTGTTCGGGTCTTTGCCCGTCGAGGCGATGGTCAGCACACCCTCCGACTGCAACAGCTTCAAGGCGTAGGCCGCCGAGTGCGCGCCCTCTTCCTCCACGATGGCCAGTACCTTGTGCTTCAGGTCGCTCTCGCCCATGTAGAACAGCGACTGGCCGGTCATGGCCGAGTATTGCACCCGCTGCTCTTCGGGCATGAACGCGAGGACCGCCTCCATCAGCGAGCTTTTGCCGGCGGCGGAACTCGATTGCACGATCACGGCGAGCGGCGATTCAAGATGCCGGGACACGACGCCCAGATAGCTGACAAGCTTGTTGGTTTCCTCGCCCACGACCCCGCATCGCGCGAAGTCCTCGACGATCCGCTCCAGCAGGCGCGGATCGCGCAGCAGCTCCATCGCCTCGGCCCGGTCCTCGTCGCTGATGGTGATGGCTTCTTCCTTCGGCGCAAGCGTCTGTTTGATCTGCTCGTCCTGCAGCTCTTCGAGTTTCAAGAGCACCCGGCCCAGGTCGCGGCGCAACACTTCTTCCTTGACGCCCAGCTCCTCCGCTGCCTGCTTTGTGAAGCCGCTGCGCTGCCGTGCCGAGTAAAGGTCCAGCGTGTCCACGTGGAAGGCGGACTCGCCGCGCGGTGTCTTGCCGGAGAGAAGCACGTTGACCTTCAACAGCTCGTAACTCATGTTTTTGTGAAGCCCGCGGATGCGATAGCGCCGCTCGCCCTGCATGAGGAAGATGTCTTCGCCGCGCTTCTCGACAGGCACGTCGATCACGGGCGCGGGCGCTGCCGTGGCTGGCTCCGGCTGCATCGGAGCAACCGGCTCCGGTTTGGCGGCTAAGGGAAAAACCTGGTCTTCGATTTCAACGGGGGATGCTGCGGAGGCTGGCTCTGGAGTAACTTCGATGATTTCTTCTTTAGCTGCTGCTTTTGTTTCTGCTGGCAGTGGCTCGATGCTTGGCTCCGGCTCGATCACGGACTCGGCGACGATGACAGGCTCCAACACACGCGACTCTGGCCGCTGCCCCTTGCCCAGCCATTGGGCCTTATTCAACAGCACGCCCAGGCTCTTCGCCGCTGGCGTAACTTTCAAGGCGTATGCGTTCGCATCCATCTCTTTCGGGAAGAGCACACGGAAGCACTCGATTCCCATCTGCATGAGCTCCTCGGCCAGCGCCGCCGCTGCTTTCTCTCCGGCCTGGTCGCGGTCGTAGGCGATGTAAACACGCTCGGTGCCGTGCTTCTCGAAGGCCGCGCGATGATCGGCTGTGAAGCCGTTCACGCCATAACTCGCCGTCACGTTGCGATAGCCTGCAACCCAGAAGGTCAGCGCGTCGATCAGCGCCTCGCACAGGATGATTTCTTTCGAGACGGCCAGCGCCTCTTCGTTCCACACGCCCGCGTGCTCGCCGGGCAGATAGAGATGGTTCGGCGTACCCTCGCGAAGATTCGGCGTGATCTTCCGCCCATACATCTCCATCACGTCGCCGGCGGGATTGAAGACCGGGATGACAAGCGAGCCGTTGAAGTGCTCGTGCCCGCTCTCGCGCAGGATGCCCAGTGTTTGCAGCCGTCCGCGCATCTCGGCGCCGGCGGCGCGGTTCTTCGCCGGAAGGCGATACCCCAGCGTCCGGTTGGCGAAGCCAAGCCGGAAGCGCTCGATGATCTCCGGCGACTTCAGCCCGCGCGACTCCAGATACTTCATCGCCTCCGGAGATTGCTTCAGCGTCTCGTTGTAGTAGCTCACGACCTGCAACAGCAGCTCGCGGTCGTCCGCGTCCCGCGCCACGGGCGGCGGCAGTTTGCGCACCGTGCCGTGTTTCACCGGCTGGATCGGAACGGCGGCTAAAGGAAGATAGTCTTCTCGCAGCAACTCGACCGCATGGCGGAAGCTGATGCCGTTGGCCTTCATTACCCAGTCGATGGCCGTCCCGCCCGCGTTGCACGCCCCAAGGCAGTGCCACAGGTTCTTCGCCGGAGTGATGACAAGCGACGGATTGCGGTCGTCGTGGAAGGGGCAGAGACCCAGCAGGTCGGCACCGTGTCGGTGCAACTTGATGCCCCGCGCCTCGGCCAACCGCTGAACCGATACCTCCCGCTTCAGCCGCTCGACCTCATCCTCCGGGATTCTTGCCATTGGAACCGCCCTCCGCCGAAAACCCTGTCAAGTGCTTTTTCCACTTTTTGCAGTTTTTCTCGCCGTGCCTCAGTATATACATACACTGTATATCCATGCAGTGGTTTTAGGGGAGTGCTTCCAAGTGGACCATAAAATCCGTCTTGACATGCCCGCGAAGAAAGAGCCACATTCCGCATTCGGCAAGCGCCTGTTCGCCCTCAGGAAGGCGCGCGGCCTCACTCAGGTACAGCTCGCCGAGGCCCTGGGGACGACTCAGCGCGTGATTTCCTATTACGAGACGGATGCCGAACTGCCACCCTCAACGGCCATCATCCCCCTGGCGCGTGCTCTTGGGGTCTCCACGGATGAGTTGCTGGGATTAAGGCCAGCGCAGGCGAACGGCAACGACAGCCTACAGAAGCAGCGGCTTTGGAAGAGATTTCAGAAGATGGAAGTGCTGCCGACGAAGGACCAGAGAGCCGTCATCCGGCTGATTAACTCGCTGGCTGGCAGCTCTCACGCTGAGGCCAGTTAGTTCGCCCTCTCATGTTGGGAACATGAGAAGAAGACATTCTTCTCATAGCTGGAAAACACCCGTAGCGGAGGCGTCAGTCAAGGCCGCGCGTTCTCGGCGCGCCGCGTCAGCGGTCGAAGCGAAGCGGAGAGCCTTTACGGACGCCGGAGCGGAGGGTACGGCCACCTCAGTGGCCGAGGCCCATGCCGAAGTCCTGCTGGATTACTTCCTTGGCCACCGACTGCGGGCCGATCTTCATTCCGGCAAGCTCATCATGGATGCCCTGCTGCATGGCCGACGGATGCGATACGTCCCGGCTCAGCATGTTGCCCAGCGTCTTCGCGTCGTTCGTGTACATCTGCACATCGAACTCCGCACGTGACACCGAGACATACGCCATGCGGCTGTTCAACAGCTCGCCGTGCGCCTGCGATGAGTCCACATGAACGAGCACCCGGTCGGCTGTCTGGCCCTGGCTGCTGTGGCTCGTCACCGCATAGCCGTAGTCGAGATGCGGCATCTGCCGCACGTTGAACTCGACCTCGCGGCCTGAGTCCATGCGCAGTTTCAGATTGCCGTGGACATCGATCTTTTCGACCGTTCCCAGCTCGCGGTTGGCCAGCTTTTGCTCGTGATACGGAGCCGTCATCTGTACCCGGTCGCCCTGGGCGAACGTGCGCTCCGTGTCGCGGTAGACCGTCACGCCCTGCAACCGGCGCGGGTCGTAGCTCAGCTCTTCGCCGCTCTTGCGAGTGATGGTCAGCGTGTTGCTTTCCCCATCCACGCGAGCAACGCGCGCATACTCTCCGGCCTCGATGCCGATAGGCTTCGAGCCCTTCGTATAGCGGATCACATCGCCGCTTTCGTAGTTCTGCGCGTGCTGCCGGTCGGCCCCTGTCAGCTCTTGCCGCGCGTACAGCACGGGCACCCGGTACTCGGTGCCCGTGACCTGGCCAGCCTGCCGCATCGACCGATGGATTTGGCTGTTGATCTCCCGCCGCGATTCGTTGTCCGGCGAGATAACCAGCGTCCGCTCCGGTGCCCGCGCATACTCCCGCGCCATCTCCCCGATACGCTCTCCACGGTCCTTGATCTCATGCACACGGCCTTGGTTATTCAGGCTCGCGATCGCTTCTTTCACCTCGCCCCGCGCAAGCTGTTCCACCGTTTCTTTGAGCACTGGATCTTTCTGCCGCAGGATCTCATCGAGACGCGCCGTGCGCAGCCCCGCCTCCTGTAACTGCGCATACGGCCTGCCCGCTTCGACCGCCTCATGCTGCCGCACGTCGCCCACGAACAGCACCCGGTCGTGCCGGTTCAACCGCTCCACGAACGCGTGCATCTGCCGCGTGCTGACCATGCTCGCCTCGTCCACGATGTACACTCTTGCGCGGCCCCCATCCGGTTGCTGGCCCGGCTGCGCGCCGCGCGCAAGATGACGCTGCAAGGTCTCCGATACCACGCCCGCCTCGGCCAGCTTTTGCGCCGCACGCGAAGTCGGCGCAAGCCCCTTCACTTCGTAGCCGTGATGCACAACGGCGTCCCGAACGGCGGCTAAAGAAGTAGTCTTTCCGGCTCCCGCCACGCCCTCCAGAGCCATCATTTTGTCGCGGCTTTCGAGCACCTCTTCGACCGCCCGGTGCTGGCTCACGCTCAGGTGCGGATGACGCTTGAAGGCCCACTCCCGTGTGTGTCCATCGACGATAACATTGCCGTCACGGCCCGCCCGCATCCGCTCGACGATCTGCCGCTCTTGAGTTCGCATCTCGCCGGTTGTGAACGCGCGGCCCGCCTCTCCATCGCGGCGCGGAACCTCGATCAGCTCGCCACTGGCGATGCGCTTTTGAAGCTCTTCTTTGATCTCCGGCAACCGCGCCTCACCCATCGTATGTTTCAGCGCATCGCGCAGCAGAGCTCGTTCATCGACCACCGCCGCGCGTTCGATTCCACGGTCCCGAGCATAGGTCACGGCACCCTCGGCCACGCGCCGCGAACGCTCCGGCTCAAGCTCCACACCCCATCGCCGCGAGGCCTCGGCCATCACGCGTGCGGGCTGATTTCCATGCTCAACGGCAAGCCTTTGATGCTGCGCCCGCACCTCTTCGATGGACAACGGCTGCTTGGCATCGCGCGTTCGGTGCGCGGCGATCTGCGCCGCTCCAGCGCCTCGCCGTCCCTGCTCTTCGAGGCGCTCCACGATCTGTTGCCGGCGCGGACTCGACGCCTCCAGATACTCGCGCGTGTAACCTTTGATCTCCGGCTGGCCATGCGCGCCGCGCTCGACTTCGTAGCCCATCCGTTGCAACCGCGTCGCCAACTCCGAGCGGTAAACAGCCGTCGCGTACTGCTGCGTCTTGTAAAGTTCCTGGGCTTGAAGAGAGCGCGTTTTGCCCTCCACCGTCTCCGTTACATTGAAGATCACCGCGTGCGTGTGCAACTGCGGCGCGGCGTATCCATCGACCGGACGGCTGCTGTCGTGCTCGAACTTGGCCACCGCCCATGCGCCCGTCGTCTGCGCCACGGCGTTGCCGCCGATGCGCGCCTGGGCATACCTTTCCATCTCGTCGAGCGCCACGCGCACGCTCTCTCGGTGCGCCTCTCTCACACGGTTATCGCCGCCGACAAGCGCCGTCAACGAGACCGACTTCGGCGCGGAAAACGTGGCGTCCCACCCGGCCCGGTGCTCCATCGCCCGCACCGTTTCGCCGTGCTCATTGATGTATTCGTGCGCCTGCTGACGACGGATCAGCGCCTCGCCCGTCTGCGGATGCTGGCCTTCGGAGAGCCGCGCGAACTGCTCCTCATTGACCTCGCCGCGCAACCCGTAGCGTGTCGCAAGCTCACCCTGCCACTCCCCGCGCACACGCTCGCCTTCCGTGTAATAGTTCTCCTTCGCGTTCGCGAACTCCGACTTGTGATACGCCTGCGCCTGGCCCGCGCTGATCGGCTTCGACAGTGTCAGCATCGCTCTACAGCTCCTCTCCCGGCGCTCTCTTTGCCGCCGCCTTCGGCAGCTCCGGCTCCGGCGGCGCGGCCTGCATCCGCTCCTCGCGCGTCGAACTCTTCGCCAGTATTTCGAGCGCGCGCTTCATCTTGTTTTCGTCAGCCCACGTAATCAGTTCCCGGCTGATCTGCTCCGTGATCGGCTGGCGCATACTCAGCTTCAACAGGAAGTTCAAAAGGATGGCCCGCATTGCCAGCATCTCGGCCAGGATCGCCCGCTCCGCCGCCATCGTGCCCATCTCGACCGACGAAGCCAAGAGCACATCCCGGACCCACTCCGACAGCGTCAGACCCGCCGCCGCCGCGCGCGACTCCAGCACACGCAGCTCCGCCTCTGAGACTTTGGTCCCAACAGATTTCGTTCGCAGCGCACGCTTCACTCGGCACCTCCGGCGTTCGGTTTTTGAAGGCTCCGCTTTTGTTTTCCAAGGCAGTGATGCGCGAAGGCCGCACGGTCACCGTGCGGCCTCGGCTAGCAGACAGGCTGGCTGCTAAAGATAAAACTCTTCCGCGCGTGCTCGATGGGGACTCGGCTCATTCGCGTACTCCTGGCGCGCTCGTTCACTATTGCCGCGCCACGCTCCAAGCCACAATCGGCCCAGAGCATTTTTCCTTTAGACGCTGCTTTTCGGTTTCAGTTACTCTGCGGCAACCGAAGGTTACCGCACAGCTCCCGACTGGGGGAGACGTGTCCACCCCCTGCCCATGCGAAGCATGGCGCTCTTTACTTCACTTGGTAGCACGGCAGAAGCAAGGTAGGACTGGGCCTCTCTGCTGGAGCTTTTGCCAAGAACAGGAACCGCGAAGGCCTTACCTCCGGGTCTAGATAGGACACTTCACCGGCTTTGCTCAGACTTGCGAAGGTCTCATCGCACGTTTCTTCTCGTGCTGCTGCGAAGGACATTTCGCGGGCAGGACCTGAGGCCAACTGCTTCGGGTCCGACTTGTCTTGAGGCCAGTAGAGGAGTCTGAGCTTTATGAACTCGACCGGTTCACCATTCCGACCGCCTGAGCGGCTCCGCACAGCCAAAAAATCCCTAAAGCTCGGAGTGTCACCCCGCGAACCATAGTCCGCCCATCGGTCAGCGAAGCCGATAATTGTGACTCGCATTCCTGGGACCGCCCCTCCCTGTGAGTGCCCCCATGTTGAGAGCAAGACCATCACAAGGAAGAGGAGCGCCAGACGTCCAATTGCTTTTCGCCGTTCGATCATTTCGGTGTCACCCCCGTAACCGCCTCAGTCGTGTTCCTCTGCTGAACAGCGGCTGGCCTCGTTTGCGGGTTCGTGAAGGAAGCAACTGGGATCGGCGTCTTGAGCGTCGTGTTGACTTGATAGTTCCCGCCGCCTGGGCCGTTGTATCGAAGGTTGTACTGATAGCCTGTTAGATTTCCGTTGTTGACTTGCGGAATTCCCCCGGCTCCAAGAAGGGTAAAGCCAGGGAAAGGATCATTGTTGTGCGCGTCGCTAAGGCTAGCTCCCCCCGCTGTCGCATACGCTTCCATCGCTTCGTGTGCCACTGCGCTTCCGGGAGATAACCCTGCACTTGCTAGTTGGGCTGTATCGGCAACATCGACAGTATTGGACCCTTTGCCTGTGCTGAGGCCGAAGAAGACTCCACCGTCTCCTGAAACGGCTGTAAGAGTTGCGTGCGTATTCGTATCGGTTAGCGCACCATAGAAGGCCTTCTCTGCGCCACTAAGCTTGCTCGCATCCACGTTGCCAACCGGATGCCATTTGCCGTCTTTACCGATCTCAACCTTGAACTGCCCGTCCTTCCGCCCGTTGACCTGATCTGTCGCTGTCGTGCAGTTCGCTTTATCTGCACATTTGACAGCAATATCGTGTCCGTCCGGGTCTGTCAGCGAAAGAGGATTATTTCGCACATAGCTGTACAGGTTGAGTTGCTGCGGATCGGTCAAACGGTGCAGTTCCAAGTACAACGGATCAGGACTCAGCCAGCGTCCCATTGAACTTGCGTAGTACCTGGCCCCGAAGTAGTCGTTGCCGGACTCGGTATCGCGTTCTTTGCCGGTAAAGTGCTGTTCCGTATCATCGTCAGCCGTAGGTGGAGGTGACGCCGGTTGTACGCAACTCGCAATCAGCGGATTGTTGAGGTCGTTGCCGAAGGGCAGGCTGGTGCAGGTTTCGTCGATGAGGCCGGAGACGTTGGCCTGCACGCGCTTGGTGCCCAGCGGATCGGTGATGGGGAAGTGCAACCCTTTCAAGTCGTAGGTAGCCGTGAGCCGACCGCCGATCCAAACGTTGCTGTGCTTCCAGGTTTCGCCGGAGGCCTCGCTGAACTCAGTCACCTGGTTGCCGCCCAGGTCGAGCAGGTAGCGGGACTGCGGCGTAAAGAGCGGGTTGCTGGTTCCGGAAACAACCGCCGTGGGACTGTAGCCCGTGCAGGTGGATCCCGCAGCAATAGAGGGGTTGTTGTAAAGGACGCGCGCAATGCGACCGCCCTCGGCGTCGTAAACATATTGGTAGATGGGGGCGTTCTGGATGGCCGCGCTTTGCACGGCGCAGAGGCGGCCTTCCGCGTCGTACCAGTAATTGTTCCGCCCATCGTAGGCGGTGTCGCCCGCAGCGTCATAGATGAAGGTGGCGGCAGTCTGGCCTGAGATCGTTGTGACCCGGTTGTTGGCTGGGTTGTAGTTCGCCTTGACCTGAGGCGTGGGATTGGAACCCGTGCAGGGAACGGTCGAGAAGGATTCGAGCGTCCGGTTGCCGAAGGAATCGTAGGTCCAGCAGACATAGTTGCCGATGTATTGCGTGGGCGCGGTCGTATCCGGCGTCGCCGACAAGAGCCGGTCCAGTCCGTCGTAGCTGAAATACCAGTCGCCCATCACAGAATCTGAATGTACCAGAATGTTGCCGTTCGGCGCATAGCCGCCCGAGGGGATGAAGTAGGAGTAAATCTCCCCAGCGGAGCTGTCTGCCGCAGTGCCGTCGGCCATGTTGTAGGCACTGACGCTGAAAGACGGCGCGGAAAAGTCGGTGGTGTCGTAGGTGACCGCTGTGGTGATGGTGTAGTCGCTGGCCGTGCCTGCGCTGGTGCTGACCAGAACGCTCAGGTCGCCATCCGGCTTTGCCGTGAGCGTGCTGCCGGAGGCTGTCTGGATTGCCGACGCAAGAGCCGAAGCGATGGTCTGAGGTGTACTGGTGCTGCCGTAGGAGACCGTGGCCCCGACCCCGTTCACGGTGGCCGTGACAGTACCTATGTCGTAGACGTTCTGGGCGACGTTGGTGCCGCCGGAAAGGCTGGTGCTGGTCGGCGAGACGCTAAAGGATGGAGATGAATAGTATTGGGTTTGCGTTGTGACAGAACTAGCTGTCACGGCAAGTCCGTTGCCGGATGTCCCAGGAGTGAGGGTTCTGATGGTGAGCGTGGAACCGCTTGCGAATGCGATCACTTGTTGGGAGATCGCGTTAATGGACCCAGCCAGGCTGGATGCGATTTGAGCGTTGGTGATGTAGAGCCCATACGAAATGGACGCTACCGCGCCATTGACATTGATCGTGACCGTACCGGTATCGGGAATGGCGGTATAGCAGTACCCTTGGGCAGGAGGGCACGTGGCAAACTGCTGATCCCGCTCCGCTCCCGTAATGGTCAAGGTTGCTTTGGCGTAGCTGGATGCCGGATAGACAGGTCCCTGCTCAGCCCCGTTGATGGTGATGGCCGCGATGCTATTGGTCGCGGCACTCTTTGCGCTTGCTCCATTGTCAAGTTCAAACGTCAACCGACCACGGTCGTCATAGGTCCGCCCCATGACAACAGCCGCAGTGGACGAGGCATTCGGTGTCCCAAAGCCCGCCGCTTTGAGATGGCCAAACGGGTCATAGTTGGTGGCGCCGATCAGGGTGGGCGCTGTGGAATAGGTGGCGGAGGGGAAAACAGCGCCGGTGCCGGTCCACGCCGGTTGATCCTGAACCGTGGTCGTCACCAGATGCGACATGGAATCATAGAGGGACTTCCATGTGATGGATGGAGCCGCAACGAGCGTGGCGTTTGCGTGGGCCGACTCACCGGAAGTGACGGCGGTTGTCGCTATCCCGTTATTTGCCTGAACCATGCCGCCAATGAGGTTGTAGCTATACACAAAATTCCCGGTGGAGGCGCTGCAACTGCTTGCGGTCAGGCACTGCTGATCTAAACCCACCCTTCCCAATGCGTCGTGATTGCTGTGAATCCGCGCCGCAATCGCATTGGATGGGACGGAGCTTTGGGCACCTGAAGAGCAGCTTCCAGGTTGTTGCCATTCGGCGGTCAACTGCCCCATCGGGTAGGGGTCCATGGCGCTGGACAGCTTCGTATCGTATTGGTAGCACGATGCGAGGTCAGGTAGGCTTCCGTAAGACTTCCCGACCAGCCGATTCATGGTGTCGTATGAGTATGTGGTCGTCACGGATCTTGCATCCGTCTTTGTGCAGGGCTGACTTGGATCGCCAGCGCACGGCGAGCCTGAGAGCAGGTATGAATAGGTGACGGCAGTGGAACCAGTCTCGGGGTTGAGCGCCGATGTGAGTCGCGACATGGAGTCGTAGATAAATGTCCTGTTCACGCCATGCTGACTGACTGAGAGCAGGTTGTTGAGGGGATCGTAGCTATAGCCCGTCAGATAGCCCGACCCAGAGAGGTTCAGACCGCAAGAGCCCGGATTCGTTCCGCCGAGCGAAGCGGACCAAATCTCGCAGACGTACATCAACTGTCCAAGCCCGTTCGCTTGCTGAATATGCTGCACATTCGTCGTGCCATTGAAGGGCGCTGTTGTCTCGGTCGCATTTGTCGCGTACGCGGCTGAACTTGTGGTTCCATCCGGCAAAATCGTGAGCACCTTACGTCCCAAACTGTCGTACGAGAACGAAGTCGTTCCGTAGGTGGGGTCGGAACTTGTGCAAAATGGGTTGGAGACCGTTGCAACGCGGCTCATCACATCGTAGCTGGTTGTCGCCTCAATCCCTGTACTGCATTGGGGAGAATTCGTGACCGATTTGATCAGCCTTCCCAAGCCATCAAAGAATTTGGTAGAAGATGTCGCGGTGCCGGAAGTGACCAGGTGCTGTTCCTGGATCGTAAAAGCTCCCGGTGAATCCGTATAGAACAAGGTGGTGAGGCCATTCCCGGAAGATCCAGTTGTTCCATCAATGGTGGCTGGGAGCTTGATTGTTCGCACTCGATTCAGCAGGTCAGGCGATCCCGTAGTTGGGTCCAAGTAGCTGTACGTCGTCGTGTTTTGATTCCAGTCGATATGCGATGCAATTTCCCCGGTGTAGTACTCGTAAGAGTATTTGTCCGTTGCGCCGTTTGGATGGGTGACCATCGTCAGATAGGAATTCGTCGTTCCCGGCGGTGTTCCGGTTTTATAGGAGTCTGCATAGGAAAAGTAGGTAGTCGTCTGCTTGGGGTCGGTCGTGCTCACACGCTGCCCGGTCAGATCATAGGTATGAGTCGTAGTCACCCAGGAAGAGCACGAAGCACTGGCGGACGAAGCGTTGGCAGACGTATACGCCGTTGAATGGCTCAGGGTCGCGCAAACACTCTCAGTCGTGAGGTTTCCGCGCGGTGTCGTCACTGCACCGGCTGGGTATCCCGTGTCGTCGTGATTCACAATTCCTGCCAACCCGCTGGTAGCGGTCTGGTCGTATCCATAGACTCCCAGAGAATAGGGAATCCCGGAACCATTCGTCACGAGCACTTGCGACGGCTTATTGATGATGGCACCGCCGTTCCAATAGCTCGTATAGGTGTGACGCAGCCATTGTGCAGAAGATAATGTCGTCGGTGGTGAGCAGGGAGATGTACATGTATAGAAATCCGACTCGTCCTTCTCAATCGCCAGACTGCTCGTCGCAGAGTCGTACACATATTGATTCTGTTGCTGGAGTGGAGTCGGCCCGTCATAAAGCGTCGTGGCAACCATTTGCGGATACGTCCCGGCTGCGTTGTACTTCGTATTCACAACGCGCATTCGGGTGCCATTACCGGCTGTCACTGTCCGCTGAACTTCCTTCCACGTAGGTGCTGCCTGCGCCATAAACTTTCCGAACAGGAAGCCGTTCGCGACATACTGTGTCGTCGTTCCATCGGGTGCGATCACAGTAGAAGTCAGTTGTCTGGAACCGGCAACGTAAGCAGGGAAACTGTAGGCCCAATGCCTCTCACCCGTCGTTCCATCGGAAATATAGACATCGGTGACAACGAGCGTCGAAAGCTTGAGAAATGCTCCGTAACCGCCTCCGTCCGCGCGGATTCCATACACAAAGCGAACGTAACCCCCGGTCGGAAAACTGATCTGCGAAATCGTCCCGTAGGTCGGGTCGTACTCAAAGGTATAGGAGGTTCCATCCGGTAAGGAGACAGAGGTCACTCCAGTAACGTTGCTTCCAGAGGCCAATTGGCCGACAGCGGCCTCGTTGGGGCAGACAATCGTACAATAGCCGGGCGGAATCAGAATCTCGCCAGTTGGATTCGCGACCGGGTGCGGCATGGTAAAGGAGCCGAGCGGAATGGTGGAGAAGACTACGGAATAATCCTCATCAAAGAGCGTGCCAGCGGCATCGCTTGTTTGAACAGTGTAGGTCCCTGCCGCAATAGGGCCTGCTTGGCCGATGGGGATCGTAGTTTTGAATGGGATGCGACCTGAACTGTCCTCGCCGCCTAGAAACGCTTTGTTCCCGTTCGAGTCCTCGAGCATTCCTGGCGAAAAGACAGTCCCATCGGGGTATGTGACGACCGGGGTCGAAACGGAGGTCGCCAAAGCGGAACCGTCTGTGGTAAACCCGGTTGTCCCCACGGTGTCAAAACAGGGGCTACCCATGTCGTCAGACTCCGAAACGATACCCAGGATATTTCGAAGATTCATGTCATGCGCGCTGCCGTCCTCATCTACGTAGATGTAGGAACCGTTGATCGTGCATCCAGTCTGAGTGATACGAATCTGGCCGCCTGATCCCAAAGATACTGTGCTATTCGGGAACGTCTCGAAGGAGTTGTAAGAGAAAGGTCCAGTCGTGGTCCAAGGCCCTGTTGGACCACTAACAGTCGTCAGCGGCTTGCTTGACCATAGGTAGCTAGTGATCACCGAGGAAGGCGCAGCGTAGTTGGTTCCGCTGTCCGTCAGATTGCAATTCGTGCCCCCCGTGGTGGGCGAACCTTCGCATGTCAAGCCGGGCAAGGTCGATCCGACCGGGTTCGTACCGTTTGTTTGGAGCGAGAAGGTAGCAGAGGAACTGTATTGAAGCGCAAACGGGATTTTCGGCCCGCGCCCTCCAGAAGGAGTCGTTGCAAACGGAATCTTGACGCTGAGTGAGCCAGTAGTTGGATCTACTTGCCAAACCTGATCCTCTTTCGCGGGATCGGGAGCACCATTGGGATGCATCGCATCCGCCATCGATCCCGGCGCATATTGGGCTCTGGCAAGGTTTCCCGCGATAGCACAAATCAGAAATACAATCGTCCCGATGGTGCGGCCCTTCACGTTCATGGTCCCTCCGCTTTCGCGAGTACTAAAATGACGAAACGAGAGACTCCGCATCGGGCCTGATTTCCTGATATGGAATTCGTAAGTTAGAATGCACAGAGCAAGATTTCACACTTGGCTGTATCTCGCTAACTCAGCTGCCTCATTTGCTTAATTCGCCGAAAGGAACACTATCAGCAAAAGTTGGGCGCGTCAATTTCCCGGCTGACTCAGGGCGTTTGTGACTCTGTTCTCGTGCCCGACTGCCAGTTCAAATCTCATTGTGGCTTGAGTCGGGAACCAGCGCGTCAGATTTCTTTTGGCCAGCCATCCAGGTGCAGAGTTCGAGCATCGTCCTCCAGCGCCCACCACGCTCAGACTGTAGCGAGGCCATCGGGGGTCTTCCGAGTCCATATTCGAGAACTTCTTGACTAGGTCGAAAAGAACTCAGTATCTCACCTCCCCCTCGGGGAAGGTGAGAAACACGAAGTGGTGAATCAAGGCGGAGTGGTCGTCTGCGGACCGAGGGGCTGTGCTCATGGGAGGAGAACTTCTCTCGCCTGTGTAAATTGATTGAACGCGCGGAGGCGGTACCTTCTTGCCGGGGGGCTCAGGCCAGGAGTCTCAATTTCGGCAGTTTGATTCTGGACTCGCAAACTTTGCCGTGGTCATCATTCAAGTGATATATACCAGGCGTACCTGTACCCGCCCCGAGGGCGGCAGAGTTGCGGTGGTCAGCCTCGCGCCAGGCCTACTGCTTGTTCCAGAAGGT
>Ga0302277_1001296_pt1 | contig 18786 bp, 17 predicted proteins | sample III_Bog_N3_1_FD_198759 | JGI IMG/M metagenome (GOLD analysis project Ga0302277, IMG submission 198759) | Peat permafrost microbial communities from Stordalen Mire near Abisko, Sweden - III_Bog_N3_1 | ecosystem: Environmental > Terrestrial > Soil > Wetlands > Peat | place: Sweden: Abisko... | reverse complement strand
TCTTGTATCTCGTGTCTTACCAAGCATCCTCATGACGACTGCCCTTCACTATAGTTCGATTACACCTTCCAACGATCCCAGCCAGATTTATGGGCTACAAGTCGCGATTGGGAATTGGTTGAAAGCTTATTTCCGCTACAGTCAACAGGAGCAATTTCATATCTTGGTGGGTGACAAGATCGCGTGGAATGAAATAAAAATTTTTGCTGAAAATGCAAACCTTGACCCGCGGCGGCTTACGATTCTTGACCAACGGTTTGTCCGAGAGAATATGGGGCACTTTGATACTCTTTTTCGGGCCGATCCTCACCCCCAAAAAATTTTCTGGCAACGTCAGCAATTAGCTCCTCATTCTTATAACGTCTGCACGCTTGCTCACGCAGTCAGTGGGCTCGAAGGAGGAGAAATTCTCGAACGCTACTGTCTTGATCCTAGCCAATCCACAGATGCAATTGTTTGCCCGTCCCATGCCGTTGCAAAAGCCATACGTTCTTGTTGGGATCTATATAGTGATTATCTAAAACAACGGTTTGGCACTTCTTTTCGTTGCCCTGTTCAATTACCTGTTATACCTCTTGGCATCGACATTGAGCATTTTGAAAAGATCACATCCATTGACGAACGTGCCACTCAACGAGAAAAATTGGGAGTGGGTGACAAAGATATAATTCTCTTATGGGTAGGACGACTAAGTCATGCCATCAAAGCCCATCCTCTCGCTATGTTTCAGACAGCTGAACAAGTTGCAACATTAACGGGCGCCAAAATACATTTGATTATGGTGGGCTACTTTGTCCCCGACGACGCCCAAAGAGAATTTACCCAATTAGCTCAAGATGTTCTTCAAAAGACGCATCTCCACTTTATTGCCCATAACGATCCACGTTTTCCAAATGGATTATGGGCATCGGGGGACATTTTTCTATCCCTTATCGATAATATGCAAGAAAGCTTTGGATTGACGCCCATTGAGGCAATGGCTGCCGGCTTACCGCGTGTTATTAGTGATTGGGATGGCTACCGCGATAGCGTTATACACGGTGATGATGGATATCTTGTGCGCACCCTCCAACCCCCGCCAGGAGAAGGGCGTGCTTTATCGGAATTGCTTGTCAATGGACGCGAACTCTATGGTGGCTTTCTCGCCAAAACGGCACAATGCGTCGCCGTCGATCAAAAACAAGCCGTGGAAGCCATCTACTGTCTTATAAAGGATCCCCTCCAACGTAAACAAATGGCCGAAAAAGCACATGCGCGAGTTCGGGCAACCTATGATTGGCGCCATATTATACCGGCCTACGAAGCCTTATGGTCCAATCTCACCAAAGAACGAAAAAATGCCCCTTGTCTTCATTCCACAGCCTGGACATCGGCTCATCCGCAAGCCCCCGATCCCTTTACGATGTTTGCGTCCTATCCCTCAACATCTCTGCAGAACACAGGGGTCGTCCGCGTCGTGGCGTCGTGGGAAACGATCCATCAATTATGGCAACACAACATCAATATTTTGGCCCTCGATATTCTTCTCCCTCTCGAGACCGTTACCCATATCATCAATCAAATCACGGAACAGAAGGTAATTACTCTCGACCATTTATGGTCACTCTTACCCAACCTCGATAAATCCGCCTTATGGCGAACCATAAGCTGGCTGATCAAACTTAATATTCTTGCCTACGACCCTCCCTTAGGTCGGTAAGGATATAGCCACTTTATTGACAATGCGCTCCACTGGGAAAGTAAGGTGAACAGTCGTGCCACTTCCCAACTTACTCTGCATCTCTAAAGTACCCCCATGCAATTCGACCAATGCTTTTGTGAGGGGCAATCCTAGTCCTGTGCCTTGATTTTTACGACTGATGGCACTTTCAATTTGACCAAACGGCGCCAAAGCCACGGCAATATCCTCGGGCGCAATACCAATGCCCGTATCTTTAATCTGAATAAGCATGCGTCCTTGGGAATCAAGGGAAGCATGAAGCGTAACACTGCCTCCTTCCAGAGTGAATTTGATCGCATTCGTCAATAAGTTTGTAATGATCTGCTTGAGGGCCTTCTCTTCGCCTCGCAGATAAGGCAAGTCTTTCGGCACATGTATATGAAGATGTAGCTTGCCCATTTTGGCGCGGGATGCGACTAAACGTACCACCGATTGGATAATCTGTTCGACGTCAAGGACTGCTTCTGCCAAAGCGCGCTTACCGGCCTCAATTTTTGACATATCCAAAATATCATTAATCAAAGATAATAAAAGTTGACCGCTGTCATATATATCGCGCGCATATTCAACATATTGGGCTTGTCCAACTGCCCCAAATAATTGATCCATAATGATTTCTGAAAAGCCAATAATAGCATTAAGGGGGGTGCGCAATTCGTGGCTCATATTGGCCAAAAATTCGGATTTACTACGATTGGCAAAGTCCGCTTGTTCTTTTGCCTGAATAAGAGCGAGTTCAGCCTGACGACGTTCTGTAACGTCATACATTGTGCACTCAAAATAAACCTGATTATCGTCACGAACCGCGTGGCCACTCATATTGACCCAAATAACTTTTCGCGATCTCGTAAAGAGCTCAACCTCATATTCGCGCTGACTTCCCATCTGTAACTTAACAAACCAATCACTGCGCTCACGTTGGCTAATAAAAAGCCGATCATAAAAATCAGGTTGATCCGACAAAAGTTCAGAAGGGTTTTCATAACCAAGGATTAAAGCCATCGTTCGATTGGCGTTCAACCATTCCCCCGAAGGTAAAATCTGACAAATACCAATACCTGCATTCTCAAAGATAGCTCGATAACGATGTTCACTCGTACGCAAAGCTTGGGCCATTCGCTCTTCTTCAATAACGCGGCGATTCAACTCTTCGTTAGCTCGACGGAGCGAGTGCGCAAGATTTGTAATCTTGGAACTACGTTGGCGTTCCATGTGTAAATAGCCCGCAAGACCCAAAACCAAAACAACACCGATAATAAGTTCAAGATAAGGCAATGTCGAAATGAGCAAGACATAGCCATGCGGATTTGTACTCACCGTAAGACGCCACGCTCCGTCATTAAAATAGACGGACATCGATGTCTCAGGCATGGGTACCCACGATTCAAGCAACGTCGTGGGGCCGCTAATGGACCAAAAAGGAATTTTTTCAATGCCGTGAAATTCAGAAATTGATAGGTGATTAATGACCCCGTCCATAGAAAGAGCCGTGAATTTACTAAATAATCTCTGCAAAGGGCTAAAGCCCACTAGAATATTATTACCCTTCTTGCCATGAATGGGGTTGGCAAAAACCAGCCACGCCGATGCCGCGTTTGATTTATCAACAAGGATAACGGAAACAGGGCGACCAACTTGACTTGCATAATGTACAAATTCATTAAGACCACTCAATTGCTCTAAAGCGAAGGCGGGTGAATCATCCTTAGATTGGTTAAAGAGAGGATTGCTGAATTTCATTTCTTTATCGTGCTGCGCGACGAGATAAATATGTTCAAGTGCGTTTTTCTGAATCCCCGCCATAAGAATGAATTGGTGTAAATCATTAGATGATAAATCGGATGTAATCGCAATTAATCCGGATAGTGATCCCATCAAATTCTGATTTTCATTAATGGTGTGTTGAAGCTCCATCACTTCTTGCGTGATCGATTCCCGAGCTACCTGTTGGCGAAAAGTATTTACTTCTGTATGAAGGAGAAAGAAAACGATAACAGCGATACATAAGCCCCCCACAATCACCAATGTGGGAACGTCAAAAGCACGCCCCAAAAGACGCGGCGCGTGGATGTGTTCAATAGTATCATGGGCTGAAAAATCAGACATTAAGCACGTCAATGAGAGAAAAGGGTCGTCCTCTTTAGATTCACCTTATCCTCCCTAAAATCCCGTTAAACTGGAGACAACTGGCTCGGCGCTAATTAAAATAAGGCAACAATGATTATATTGTTTTATTTCATATAGTTACAAGGGTTTAACATCATCTTTCTGACCCCTACGGTTTCCAGCCGTGAAGAAATAACACATCAAATCGTGCGGGAATACCTTCCGTGGGCTGCCCAAAACGCTCTTGATAAAGGCGCACCGCTTCATCGAAGACCGCCCGTCGCGTTGGATGTCGGACACGATGATGATGCACATTTGTTTGTCCCATGCCACGCAAATCATGCATCAACGTCCAAGCATCCTTATAAAGAAGGGTGTATGTTTCCTGATCAACGACAGGTATCTCAAATCCAGCGCGCTGTAAGAGTGCACTTGCTGTTTGAAGAGATATCATTGGTGACAGACGAGGACTTGCCCCCCCCATCACACTCAACTCAGCATCCATCAGACAAACGCGCAATTCTTGTAAAGTATCGCCACCTAGAAGAGTGGCCAAAAACAACCCTCCGGGGCATAAGGCTCTTTTTATTTGGATAAGCGTTCCGGGTAAATCATTCACCCAGTGCAGGCTCAAATTACTGACGATAAGGTCAAAACTATTATCCGCAAAGGGCAAATATTCTTCGTCGCAGACCACGGACGGCTGTGATGACGCATAAAACGTCTGCACCATCTTTTCAGCACTATCGGTTGCAACGATAAATCGCTTCTTTGCCGACAAAGTTTGGGTTAATCCCCCATTATGAGCCCCCAAATCGAGAACTGAATGAAAAGGACGCTTTATATCATGAACACGCTCAATTAACTGCAAGGCTGTGTCCTTAAGCAGAGCATCGTGATCAGCAAAAGACGAAGCCGCACGATTACGATGTCGCCGTTGCTGAATACGATCAAAAACGAGAAAAGAGTCTGCTTCTTGCATCACAGGACTATGCCATATATTTTCCTTTATTGAAGAGCGTTGTCGTGATTGGCATTTCAGTTTATCTTTTCTTCTCTTCATGTTAAGAAAGCTTCCAGGATTGATGTCAAAGAATTCCTTTAAAAAGCTTCCTTACCTTCATTAGGTTCCCATGGCACATGTTACAGTCTATTCCGGCCCAGATTGCCCTTATTGCGATCGCGCAAAAAAGCTTCTTATAAAAAAGGGTGTCGCATTTGAAGAGTTTAACGTGCGTACCGACAAGGCAAAGCTTGACGACATGATTCGTCTATCAAAAGGGCGCAAAACGATCCCCCAAATTTTTATCAATGAACAACATATAGGTGGCTGCGATGACCTCTATGCGCTTGATGCAGCCGGTCAATTGGACAGTCTTTTGCGTTCATGATGAATAAATTATTGGCAGCCTGTATCCAGACGACCTCAACACCGGATATGGCGGCCAATCTGAGTATCCTCGAACCCATGATCCTCAACGCCGCTCATCAAGGGGCTCGCTTTATTACTTTACCTGAAAATGTGGATGCGATGATTGGGGACCCCACCCAACGTTTAGCTCAAACATGGGATGAAATTGAACATCCAGCGGTGGCTTTTTTTGCGCGCCTTGCACACCAAACGCAAACATGGATTCTAGCGGGGAGTCTTGCCATTCGAGATGGGGCTGAGAAAGTATTCAATCGTAGCTATCTCTTTGCCGCCGATGGTTCGATTGCCGCGCGCTACGATAAAATTCATCTATTCGATGCCACTTTAAGCGCCAACGAAGTTTATCGTGAATCACGTCTTGTTCGCAGAGGTCAAAAAGCCATTCTTGCCTCAACTCCCTGGGGGAAAATAGGTCTTAGCATCTGCTATGATTTGCGATTTCCTCATTTATATCGTGCGCTTGCAAAAGCTGGGGCTGTTCTTTTGACTGTCCCTGCTGCCTTCACGGCCACAACAGGAAGAATGCACTGGCATGTTTTACTTCGCGCCAGAGCCATTGAAACAGGATGCTTTGTTGTGGCCCCAGGGCAATGCGGCACCCACTACAACAATCGTCAAACTTTTGGACATTCTCTTATTGTGGCACCTTCGGGAGAAATAATCGCGGAGGCTGGTGAAATGCCTGGTCTTATCATGGCCGAATTAGATCTTGATCTTGTGACTAGAGCCCGTCAGTTCTTACCAAGTCTCGACCATGATTCCCCTTTCTCGCTCCCCTAAAAACCTTTTCTATCTTTCGTGACCACTAAAACATGCGGGGAAATTTATGTGTGAGCCCCATCACAGAAAACCTCAGATAGTTGCATGAAAATAAAACATCATGTTGTTGAGAACCCTATTTTCTGGTACAATAGAAGTGTAAATTAAGGCCATTTTATTTAAAGAAACGGTGTCTTTTTTCATTTATGGATTCACATGGAAACGCTACGTTCTATGAATGCCGAACAACGTCAGTCCATTCAAATGGCAATGGAGGAATTAACCAAACACTTTCCTGGATTGTCGACCAAAGAGATCGTTGCAGGTCCCCTCGCTAACTTTGCTTATGGAGATCTTCCTTCCTATTCGTACCTAAGTACACATAAAGTGACCAACGTTGAAAGTGCAACAGTTGGGTCTTTTGTTATCTGTCATAGTACAGATCTACTTTCACATGAACCCCTTATTCCTCTTATAGAACGTGGTGAACAAGGGCCCCATCACGAAAAGTTCTTTGGGATTACGGGAGGATTTACAAATCTCAACTTTACACGGGCCGGGCCTTTTACACAGGCCTCTCGTTTAGGAGAACAGCCCCGTCAAGGTGCTGTCCGCGAATTAGGAGAAGAAATGATTGATGCTGAGGGTAAGCCTATACTTACTATTGATCCTCAACGCTTATCTCTTCTCACAACAGGCATTGACTATAGCTGGGTTACCAAAGGCCAACTCTGCACCCAATACAGCGGCTTTGAAGTCAAGTTATCTGCCGAAGAACTAAAAAAAGTACAGGACCATATTTCAAAATTACAGAATGATCCCACTTATCGCCAAGCTGTTTATGACCGATCCCACGGCGAAGTACGTAATGTTTGTCTTATGAAATTATCGGATATCTTGAGAATGAAGGAGGATCAGTTTTTCCATCCTCAAGAATTTGAGGCTTTAAAACAGCTCGCCCTCCGATTAGCCCAGCGACCTTGCCTCTCCTTTCCTCATTTTAAGTATCGAGGTATGCTCCCTGTACAGAAACTCTCTTTTGCTTAAGCTTCTTTGTTCGTTAACGCTTAGTCGCTGACAAAAGGTAGTTGACGTCAAAGTCTTCTTTGCTCAGTTGGAATTCATTGCACCAAGGATTAAAAACAAGACCGGTTATGTCGTGTGTGTTGATCCCCAGTTCGGCAAGATTGTGGACAAGACGCGATGGGCGCATAAATTTATTCCATTGATGGGTACCACGAGGGAGCCAATTCAAAACATATTCTGCCGCAACAATGCCAAGAAAAAAGCTTTTCGTGGTACGGTTAAGAGTTGACATGATCAAAAGGCCATCCGGCTTCAACAATTCTGAAATAGCCCCTAAAAAAGACTTTATATCCGCCACATGTTCAACGACTTCCAAAGCCGTCACAACATCATAGCGCTGGGGTCGTTCCACCAACATTTCTGCACTGGCGATTTGATAATTAATTTTCAAACCGACCGATTGGGCATGTTGACGAGCGATCTCTATTGTAACCTCGGAAGCATCAAGGCCCGTCACATCCCCGCCTAAGCGGGCCAAGGGTTCTGTCATCAACCCTCCCCCGCAGCCAATATCGAGGATTTTAAGGCCTTTTAATGGTTTTTTTCCTTCTAAATTAAGCTTTTTATGCCTACAAATATGATCACGAACATAGGCGATGCGGACGGGGTTGAGCTTATGAAGGGGTTTAAACTTACCCTCTGGATTCCACCAATCGTCGGCATGGCTTGAAAATTGGGCTATTTCTTCACGGGCAATACTGGCAGAAGCTTGTGACATGATGGGCTTGCACAAAGGTTAGTTGGAAAGCTATGAATACTACATGATTTGCCGTGGCTTTTCCAACGGTGTAAATTAAATGAAACGTAAATGCTCTTAAAGACAGGATATTATGGCTCTTTTAGTTCTTAAATTTGGTGGCACCTCGGTGGGCGATGTCGAACGTATTAAAAATGCAGCAGCAAAGGTAGCTGCCGAAGTCCAGCGGGGGCACAAAGTCGCTGTTGTGGTCTCCGCCATGGCGGGGGTTACAGACCAACTTATCGGTTATTGCAACGCCATGGCCCCCCATCATAACTCACGCGAACATGACGTGGTTGTCGCTACCGGCGAACAAGTCACAGCAGGTTTAATGGCGATTGCTCTCCAACAACGCGGCCTCAATGCCAGGTCTTGGCAAGGTTGGCAGGTTCCTTTATGTACCGATTCCACTCATAGCAAAGCACGTATTCTTAAAATTGAAGCGGATGAATTCCGTAAACGCGCCGAAGAAGGTGAGATCGGCGTTATGGCAGGTTTTCAAGGGCGCACAGCCGATGGCAGTATATCAACGCTTGGACGTGGTGGCTCCGATACATCAGCCGTTGCACTTGCCATCGCTCTTAAGGCACAGCGTTGTGACATTTATACCGATGTTGACGGTGTTTATACGACGGATCCACGTATTGTGACAAAAGCCCGCAAATTACCGCGCGTTAGCTATGAAGAAATGCTAGAGATGGCTGCGTTAGGAGCCAAGGTTTTACAAACACGTTCAGTCGAAATGGCGATGCGCTTTCGAATGCCTATTCAAGTCCTATCAACTTTTGCTAATGCGGTCGGCAGTGAATTGCCAGGCACGCTCGTAACCGATGGAGATGATACAATGGAACAAAGCAGTGTAACCGGCATCGCATATACGCGTGATGAAGCTAAAATTACACTTGTCAAAGTCGCTGATAAGCCAGGTATAGCCGCTTCTGTTTTTGTGCCCTTAGCCAAAGCAGGCATTAATGTTGATATGATAGTCCAAACAGCGGCTCACGATGATAAAGCAACCGACATCACTTTTACGGTGGCTAAGAATGATCTTGACCGTGCTCGCATGGTTCTTGAGGGAGAGCACAAGAATATTGGTTATACAAAACTTGATGCGGCCGCCGATGTAACCAAAATATCTCTTGTGGGTGCGGGTATGCGCAGCCATCCAGGGGTTGCCGCAACGATGTTCGAAACACTTGCCGATAAGAAAATTAATATCCAAGTTATTGAGACCTCGGAAATTAATACCTCTGTACTGATTGCTGAAGAGTATACCGAACTTGCCTTAAGGGCCCTTCACACAGCCTATGGATTAGATACAAAATAAGCACCCATGATCAAGTACCAAGTAAAAACGCACGCATGATAAAAGCAAACCCTTCTCTTCAACGCCTATGGCAACGCGGTTGCGATTTTCTTGGCACTCCTTTGGCCATCATGGGGGGCGCTATGACATGGGTTTCTGAACGCCATCTCGTCGCCGCGATTTCAAACGGAGGGGGCTTCGGTACTATTGCCTGTGGGGCTATGATGCCCGATGTTCTACGAGCAGAAATTAAAGGTACAAAGGCCCTGACAGCCCGTCCGTTTGGCGTCAATCTCATAACAATGCATCCGCAACTTAATGCTCTTATTGATATATGTTTGGAGGAGAAAGTGGGGCATATTGTCCTAGCAGGCGGCCTCCCTCAAGCCCCGGCCATCAAGAAAATTAAAGATGGTGGGGCCCAACTCATGTGCTTTACACCAACACCTGCCCTCGGTCGCAAACTCGTTCGCATGGGAGCCGATGCTCTTATCATTGAAGGAATGGAAGCCGGTGGCCATATTGGTCCAGTTAGTACGTCTGTCCTTGCTCAAGAAATCCTCCCCGATCTTCGTGAAGTACCCATTTTTGTGGCCGGCGGTATTGGCCGAGGGGAGGCCATTGTTTCTTATCTTGAGATGGGGGCCTCAGGCGTCCAACTTGGAACACGATTTGTCTGTTCAACAGAATGTGTGGCCCATGAAAAATTTAAACAGGCTTTTATTCGTGCAGCTGCACGTGATGCCATTCCATCAATTCAGATTGACCCTCGATTCCCGATTATACCTGTGCGCGCCCTTGCCAACGAAGGCAGCCGGCTCTTTATCGAGAAGCAACACGAGGTGATTGCTAAATTTGATAAAGGTGAGCTCACCAAAGAGCAGGCTCAACTTGAGATTGAACATTTCTGGGCGGGCGCCTTACGGCGAGCCGTTGTAGAGGGGGATATCGAAACAGGTTCCGTTATGGCTGGCCAAAGCGTTGGAATGGTTACCAAAGAACAAACAGTCGAAGCTATTTTGATGGACTTGGTTCAACAAGCTGAAAAAGCCCTTGAACAACGCGGACCCCATCTTCGTTAACAAATTGATTTTATTATCTTATTACTTTTCTTTATCCCGAAGCCTTGATTGCGTTCTGCTTCAAAATTCCCTACTATAACTCATGAGAAAAACACAAAAAAATTTAGACCTTTCGGCAGAGCCTTCCCTCACCGCTACTCCCTCCGCTTTTGGAACCGCAACACGTGATGGCCGTCCGCCCCTCGAGCGTATCGGTGACACCTTGCGCAAAGCACGCGAAACAAGGGGTGATGATCTCCAACAGATTGCCGATTATCTCTGCATTCGCCGCAATTATTTGGAAGCGCTCGAGGAAAGTCGTTACGAAGAATTTCCGGCCGATGCTTATGTTATCGGTTTTCTGCGCAGTTATGCAAATTTACTTGGGCTTGATGGACGCCAAGCTATTGACCGGTATCGTGGAGAAATGGCCGGGCGTCGACGCAAACCCGCTCTTATGATGCCAACACCGATGACGGAAGGACGAACTCCTTCGGTTATCATTATGATTGCAACGTCAATCGTCGCGTTCCTCATCTACATGACGTGGTATGGTCTTTCCACATCCGATCGTACCAGTATAACAACACCACCCCCTTTACCAACAAATATGGCCAGCGACACAATTGCGAGCCCCACCGTAAGCATAGCGTCCGCTTCATCAGGTACATCGGCTTCATCCGCCGTAGCGATCCCCACAAATGTTTCCAATGTAAGCTCATCGCCGTCACCCCGCCTCATCATCCATGCTGATCAAGCTAGCTGGATACTGATCGCAGATTCCAAGGGACGTACAATTTATGACCATGTCTTAAAAGCGGGGGAAAGTTACCAAGTACCAGAAATGCAAGGGTTAACCTTGACATCTGGCAATGGTAGCGGCTTGCTCTTAACACTTAATGGTGTTGATTTACCACGACTTTCTACGGGTTTTGGCCATGTTCTTAAAAACATCTCACTTGATAGTGAAGCCCTTCAAAGACCGGCAACCCCCGAGACTCCGGAATGATATGGCCATCTTTATAAACCGTGGCAAAACCAAAAAAAGCCCGCTATAAAATTGCGACTAACCCTTAGGAGTTCTTAAGATGAGTGCAGATCATTCCGATGCCCAAGCTTACCGTCCCTGGCGCCAAATAGCGCGCCGTAAAAGCCGTCAGATCAAAGTCGGCAATATCTTTATTGGCGGCGACGCTCCTATTGCCGTGCAATCGATGACAAATACCCTTACCAGCGATGCCAAAGCAACAATTGAACAAATTCGTGGACTCGAAGCAGCGGGGGCTGATCTGGTTCGCGTCTCTTGTCCCGATGAAGAATCAACAGCCGCGCTCAAAGAGATTGTCCGTGAAGCTCGGGTTCCAATCGTGGCTGATATTCACTTTCATTACAAACGTGGCATCGAAGCCGCGAAAGCAGGCGCCGCCTGTTTACGCATCAATCCAGGCAATATAGGCTCCGAAGAGCGCGTGCGTGAAGTTGTTCAGGCCGCCAAAGATTATGGTTGCGCAATGCGCATTGGCGTCAATGCCGGTTCTTTAGAACAGGATCTTCTTGAAAAATACGGAGAACCCTGCCCCGATGCCATGGTTGAAAGCGCGCTTTCACATGCCAAAATTCTCGAAGATCATGATTTCTTTAATTTCAAAATTAGCGTTAAAGCTTCCGACGTTTTTCTTTCAGTTGCAGCCTATCAAGCCCTCGCGGAAGCCTGTGACTATCCCCTCCATATTGGCATTACAGAAGCCGGTGGACTTCGTTCCGGCACTGTCAAAAGTTCAATAGGCTTGGGCTCTCTTTTATGGGCGGGTATTGGTGATACCTTGCGTGTATCGCTCTCGGCAGAACCCGTAGAAGAAATCAAAGTTGGCTACGAAATGCTCAAATCTCTCGGCCTACGTCGCCGAGGAGTTACAGTCATCTCTTGCCCTTCATGCGCGCGTCAAAATTTCAATGTTATTAAAACAGTTGAGGTCCTTGAAGAACGCCTTGCCCATATTACGACGCCGATGTCTGTTTCTGTTATTGGCTGTGTTGTGAATGGACCTGGTGAAGCCATGATGACTGATATCGGCTTTGCTGGCGGGGGTAAAGATACGCATCAAGTCTACATCAAAGGGCAAGCCGATCATCGTCTTAAGAACGAAGATATTGTTTCGCATCTCGTTGAACTTGTTGAAAAGCGTGCGGCCGAAATAGAGACGGAAAAAGCCAAGCAGCAAATTGACACCGCCGCGGAATAGGTATGTTTTCTCTCGTCGTTCTTTTAAAGATGATTATTCGCGAAAATCCACCTCTCCTGACACAAGCGGCGTGTTTGTCATGCATTCCTGTTCAAGAGATTACAGAGCCCGTCTTTTCTACAATTTTTCCCTCTCAACTTTAGCGCCATGTCCCTTACCGAAACCCTCGCGCGTGTTTTAGCGCGCCACGATGAATTGCGTGATGCTTTATCCGCCCCCGGACTAGGCTCTGAGCAATTTGCCAAGCTCTCAAAAGAGTACGCTGATCTCACGCCTATTGCGGAAGCTATTACGACACTTACCAAAGCCCAAAAAGAGCTCGCCGAAGCCGAAAGCATGCTAGGCGATCCCGAAATGCAAGTTACGGCCAAACACGAAATAGAATCCTTACGACCTCTGATTCCAACGATGGAAAAGCAAGTACAGCGCATGCTGTTGCCAAAGGATATCGCGGATGAACGCAACGCCATTCTCGAAATTCGCGCCGGCACAGGCGGCGATGAGGCGGCTCTCTTTGGTATGTTGCTTTTTGAAATGTATCGTAAATATGCCGTTCTGCGTGGGTGGCGATTTGAGATTATGGAATTATCTCAAAATGATTTGGGGGGCCTCAAAGAAGGAACCGCAACCGTAAGCGGCAAAGGGGTTTTTGCCCGACTTAAATATGAATCAGGCGTTCATCGCGTGCAGCGTGTTCCTCAGACTGAAGCCTCCGGTCGTGTCCACACCTCAACGGCAACGGTCGCGGTCTTGCCTGAAATGGAAGAGGTTGATGTTAAGATTGATGATAAAGATATTAAGATTGATGTTTATAGGTCGTCAGGCGCCGGGGGCCAGCATGTTAATAAAACGGAGAGTGCCGTACGCATGACCCATTTGCCGACAGGTATTGTTGTCGCCATGCAAGATGAGCGATCTCAGATTCGCAATCGGGCAAAAGCCATGAAAATTTTGCGCGCCCGTCTTTATGAACGCGAAAGAGAGGCCATTCATTCAGCTCATTCCGCTGAACGCAAAAGCCAAGTCGGGACCGGCGATCGTTCAGAGCGTATTCGTACCTATAATTTTCCTCAAGGTCGTGTCAGCGATCACCGCGTGGAAATGACGCTTTATAAAATTGATGACGTTATTAATGCAACAGCGCTCGATGAATTTATTGATGCTCTTATGACGAAAGACGAGGCGGAACGTCTTGCTGAACTTAGTATCCGATAAGCCTTTATGGACAAGCGCACGTCTTGGTACAATCCAGGTCGAGGCCATTCATTATCTGCAACAAGCGGGCATTGAAAATCCTGAACTGGAAGTACGCTGGTTACTTTGTGATATTCTTCATATCGATCGGACAGCCCTTTTTCTTGAAAGCAGCCAGATCTTAAGTGCGACACACATTGAAGCTATTACCCACATTATGATGCAGCGCGCTCATCGTGTTCCCGTAGCACGAATTTTGGGTGAGCGCGAATTCTGGGGTCTTTCTTTTGGATTAAATGAGGCCACGCTTGAGCCGCGCCCTGATAGTGAAACATTGATTGAAACCACCCTTCATCTTATTCAAGACAAAGATGCCTCGCTTCGTCTTCTTGACCTTGGAACGGGAAGTGGCTGTCTTTTATTGGCGTTATTACATAATCTACCCCATGCCACAGGCCTCGGTATTGATATTGCTGACCGCGCACTTGACCAAGCACGGACGAACGCGGCTCAACTGCATCTCGCAGAACGTGCCACCTTTAAAATCAACCATTGGGTTGAGAATCTTACTGAGAAATTCGACATCATTCTTTCAAATCCTCCTTATATTCCCTCCAAAGATATTCCTTTTCTTATGCCCGAAGTCCGCGATCACGACCCTTTGATCGCGCTTGATGGTGGCCATGACGGACTCGTTATTTACCGCGAACTCATCCCATGCCTGCCGGCGCTTCTAAAGCCACATGGAAAAACTGTACTTGAAGTAGGCCATGATCAAGCCGAGCACGTAGCTTCTCTTATGGCCAAGCTCTATCAATCGGTGACCATAACGAAGGATCTTAATGGTCTTGATCGCTGTGTTGTTGGTATAAATCCTATTTAATTACATATCTTGATAATTAGGGCCGCCCCCACCTTCGGGCACACACCAATCGATATTTTGTGTGGGATCCTTAATATCACAAGTCTTACAGTGAACACAGTTTTGGGCGTTGATTACAAGCTTTGCCTTTGCTTGTCCTGGTTCACGAACAATTTCATAAACACCCGCTGGGCAATAGCGGGTTTCAGGGGAATCGTACAACGCCAAATTAACATCAATGGCAATGGCAGGATCACGTAATTGAAGATGGGGTGGTTGGTTCTCTTCGTGATTGGTATTGGAAAGAAACACTGACGATAACCGATCAAAACTGATGACCCCATCCGGCTTTGGGTAAAAAATCTTCGCACATTTTTGGGCCATCCGTAATTGCTTATGATCGGCATGGTTGGTAAAAGTCCAAGGGGCACATCCCCGTAAAAGGAGGGTATCAAGAGCACTGTAGAGGAGGCCTGCCAGTAATCCGCCACGAAAAGAAGGGCGAATATTACGCACCTTATAAAGCTCATTCCACAACCATGATTTTTCAAGACGTGTGCGGTAATCCGCAACTTCAGGTAACGAACGGTCGCTTTGCATATGGTGAAAAAGTGCTTCGGCCGCCACCATCCCTGATTTCATAGCGGTATGATTACCTTTGATTTTGGGAACATTAAGAAACCCAGCGGCATCACCAATTAAGAGTCCGCCCGGAAAAGTAAGCCGTGGGATTGATTGGTAGCCCCCTTCACTGAGAGCACGTGCTCCATAGGCGATACGTTTTCCTCCCTCAAGCAGAGTACGTATGTGGGGATGTTGTTTGAAACGTTGAAATTCTTCAAAAGGCGACAAATAGGGATTGTCATAATCAAGACCGACCACAAATCCAAGGGACACAAGATTGTCCTCCCAGTGATAAAGCCAAGATCCTCCATAAGTGCGCCAATTCATTGGATAGCCAATACTATGTTGTACGCGTCCCACATGATGTTTGGTGGGATCTATTTTCCAGATTTCTTTAATACCGAGCCCATAGGTTTGGGGGTCTACCCCTTCACGTAAATGAAAACGATCAAAGAGGATTTTTGTCAGCGACCCACGACAACCTTCCGCAAACACTGTTTGCCGCGCTCTTAATTCGACCCCACGGGCAAAATGATCCGTGGGCTTTTTGTCTTTACCAATACCGCAGTCACCGGTGGCAACGCCCGTAATACGCCCCGTTTCGTCGCTTAATAATTCTGCGCCAGCAAAACCTGGGTAAATTTCAACACCCAATTTCTCGGCCTGAACAGCCAACCATTTTGCAAAATGTCCAAGACTGATAATGTAATTGCCATGGTTGTGCATAGGTGGCGGGGTTGGAAGTTTAAAGGCATGCTGAGCACTCAGAAAAACAAAATGATCTTCCGTTACAGGCGTTTTAAGGGGAGCTTCTAAGGACTTCCAATCCGGAAAAAGTTCATTGAGGGCGCGCGGTTCAAAGACGGCGCCCGACATAAGATGAGCCCCAACTTCAGAACCTTTCTCAATCACGCATACCGAGAGCTCGTGATTTTTCTGTTGAGCGATCTGCTTAAGACGTATGGCACAGCTGAGACCTGCAGGTCCTGCCCCCACGATCAGTACATCATAGTCCATGACTTCGCGAGGGATTGAGTGTGGCGAGAGATCTGTCACGTTAAAATCCTTATGAATGGAATTTAAGCCTAGTCAGCTTTTAGAAAATTTTTGATTAAGATGAACCAGGATTCGTAAATCCAAAATAAAAAAGGGCCTCAAAGGCCCTTTCGCACTTGCTCTAAAATCAGAAGCATTCTTAACTTTTAGGCCCTAGAGGGCCTCCACTTAAACCCAATGTTGCTTTCATTGTATTCGCTGCTGCCCTTGCTGCGATACGGTTCCCGCCAGCTACGGCACGATTTACAGCCGCAGGTGCACTCATCGGTCGGACCAAATCAAGAAGAAACATACAACTAGGTCTCTTCGGATTCACTAAAGCATGAGTCGTACGAATGACCTGCCCCAATTCGTCTGTCTTGGATAAATCTCCCTCATACGAACGGCGTCGCCAATTTTCTTTAATGGCTACGAGTTCCGCAGGACCTACTCCCCTATTTTCATCCGTCCGAAAATCCATCTTATGATATTTCCTCTAGATCTTAATTAGTTTATAACTTTTCCATTCTGCATTTTTAAGAAACTCGTGTCAAAACCTTCAATTGGTTTCTTATCTTCCATTCTTATTATGAGTATCTTATTAATTTTTAGCAAGTAGTTATTCATTTCATCATCAGCTTCCCACTCGATGGGAAAGCTTCCACCTGTGTCAAAAATGACCTCAAGTTGTTTTTTATCAATATGATAGCCCACCCAAAGAGGGGTTGCCTCAAAGGGTTCATCATGCACAATGCAAACCTTGCCACGAGCGTTAACAACGAGACCAATATTCACGAAATTGCGGCTCCTAACCGACTCAATTATTGTAATGATTTAAGCACATTTAGACATAAAACATCGAGCGCTATTCGATACGGCGCACGCGCTATTTTTGAACATAGATGGTTAACGAGTCGTGAAATAGTAAAAACATTGTATATTTTAGCCTGCCTTCCGTCGTGCTTGGAGAGCCGCTGTTAAGGTTCCATCATCAAGATAATCGAGTTCCCCGCCCACCGGAAGACCATGGGCTAATTTTGACACAGAAACACCATTTAATTTAAGTTTTTCAATAACATAATGAGCTGTTGTCTGGCCCTCAACGGTCGCATTAAGGGCTAAAATGACCTCTTTGACAGAGCCTTCCTTAAGTCGTCCTAAAAGCTCATTAATACGCAAATCTTCGGGCCTTATACCTTCCAAGGCCGATAATGTACCCCCGAGGACATGGTACAGCCCCCGAAAGGCTTGGCTCCGTTCGAGAGCCCATAAATCAGCGACATCTTCAACGACACAAATAAGGCTCGTATCGCGGCGCGAATCTGTACAAATTTCGCAAGGATTGCGGCCGCCGAGATTACCACATACCGTGCATGCTTGAACCTGATAAGCCGCGTTGTGAAGAGCTTCAACCAAAGGCAACATCAAAGCTTCACGACGTTTAAGTAAATGCAATACCGTTCGCCTTGCAGAGCGCGGGCCAAGACCAGGGAGCTTGGCCAACAACTGCATCAATTGATCGAGGGGAGATATCGACACGTCGCATCAGAACGGTAATTTGACACCGGGTGGCAATTTGAGGCCTCCCATTACTTTTTCTGTTTCCGTGGCAACTTGCTGTTCCGCTTTTGCCTTTGCATCATTGCAAGCGGCTACAATCAAATCTTCAAGCATTTCAATCTCAGATGGGTCGGCAAGTTTAGGATCAATTTTAATTTTTTTGAGTTCACCCTTACCGTTCATATTGGCAACAACCATACCGCCACCCGATTGGCCAACAACATCAGCTTCTCCGAGACGGGTTTGTAAATCCGCCATCTTACTTTGCATATCCTGCACTTGCTTCATCATTTGACCGATATTCATGTTTCAATCCTCAAATTCTGTTAATTCAACTGCTATATCACCATCGGTTCCTATCGTCTCTACAGACTCTTGGCGAACGACAGTTGGAACGATTTTAGTTCGCAACGAAGCGAGCTTAGCGCCTGGGAAGAATTTCACAACCGCTTGTGTAAGAGGGTGTTCGAGTGCCCTTTGATGACGTTGTTTCTCAATCAAGGCCTCTTGTTCAGCTAACGTTGGTTCACCTGGGCGGTCCGATATCGAGATCATCCATCGTTGGCCGGTCCAATCATTCAAACATTGACCTAACCGCGACGCAAAATTAGCAGGGACATCAGCAGACCCTACACGCATTTCTAACAAGCCAGGCTCATAACGCACTGGATGGATATTGGCATGAAGCTGCGCATGCAAGGCTCCCTCGCGATTGGTCGCAAATAACGCAACAAATTCTTTGTAATTTGCCGGCAAGGCCTGACGCGTCGTTTCGACTTGCAAAAATGTTTGGGGGGTAGATTGCACCACAGGTCGCGCATAGCCCGAGGTTCCCGTCAGCTTCGCCCGGGGGCCTGAATTGGGAGAAGATGGCTCGGTAGCATTTGCTTTATTTATTGAAACCAATTCCTGACGGAGTTGCTTTATGAGGTCTCCCGGCAAAGGTAATTCGGAAGCATACGCCAAACGAATCAAGACCATTTCAGCCGCTTGTGTTGGATCGGGAGCTGATTGGACTTCATGGATTCCTTTGAGCAGAATCTGCCATGATCGTGCCAA
>Ga0302277_1001292_pt1 | contig 18812 bp, 22 predicted proteins | sample III_Bog_N3_1_FD_198759 | JGI IMG/M metagenome (GOLD analysis project Ga0302277, IMG submission 198759) | Peat permafrost microbial communities from Stordalen Mire near Abisko, Sweden - III_Bog_N3_1 | ecosystem: Environmental > Terrestrial > Soil > Wetlands > Peat | place: Sweden: Abisko... | reverse complement strand
TTTCGAGACGCTCGCCCAGGCTATTCCCCCTGGTGTGACGCCGGCCAGCGAGTGGGACATCGAAATGATCATCGGCAAGCTAGAAGCGTGTGTGAACGACACCACGGACATGCTGCCGGTGCTCACACCTGCCGGGGTCGTGGACGCAGGCGCTCTTGGCATGTTCTTATTTCTGGAAGCGTTTCTGTTGCATCTTTCGGGTCTGACGCATCTTAACCGGCCTGTTACCGACAGGTTCAACGGGAAGTTGCATATCGCAAACGACTGGCAGCCTCGGGATTTGCAGCCGGAACATTGCCTCAGCGCGGTGATTCGGCCGCACGCGGACCGCTCGGAAGGAATACGCCGGCTCAAGGGCTGGGGCAGTTGCGTCGTGATCAATGAAACCCAGGATCTATTAAAGGTGCATTTGCACACCACCGACCGCGACGCAGCGCTGGCCGGCTTTGCTTCAATCGGCCAACTCCTCGACTACTCGGACGAAAAAATCGAGATGGCTCTATCAAATGCCGACAATGCCAGCCAGCCTGTGCATATCATGACCGACGCCGCCGGATCGGTCACCCAGGAAGACGCCAAGGGACTGGGAATGACGCTGCTCGACAGCTACCTGATCGTCGATGACCAGTCGTATCCCGAAACATTGTATCCGCACGCAACGCTCTACTCCGCCATGGCGCAGGGCCGCAAGGTTTCCACGGCGCAGGCTTCCGTTTACCGGCGCCATCAATCGTATCTGAGCGCCGTCAGCCGATTTGAGCGGGTGCTCTATCTCTGCGTCGGATCGGCGTACACCGGAAATTTCGATATCGCCAGGTCCTGGCAGGCCGCCCATGACGACACGGGACGCCTTTCGATCGTCGACACCGGAGCGGCTTCGGGACGGCTCGGGATCGTCGCCTTGGCCACGGCGCACCATGCCCGGCGGAACGAGGAGCCGGAGGCGGTATTGCGATTTGCAAAGCAGGCAATCGGCCAGAGCCAGGAGTTGGTGTTTCTCGATCAGCTCAAATATCTGGCGGCAGGGGGCCGGATATCCAAGACCAGAGGCTTTTTGGGCGATTTACTGCACCTAAAACCCGTCATATCGCCGTTACCGCAAGGGGCGGCCAAGGTGGGCGTGGTCCGAACGCTCGAAGGTCAATTGGCTTTTGCCCTCAAGCGTCTGGAGCGCTGTTTTCATCGATGCGAATCCCCATTGATATTGTTACAATACTCGGACAACAAAGACTGGGTCGAGCAGGTTGCGGCTATTGAACTGCGGTCACTGCTTCCGGAGGCAAACATACTTTTTCGTCCACTCTCTCTTACCTCCGGTGCTCATATGGGGCCTGGCGCCTGGGCACTCGCGTTTTTGCCTGACGCTTTCAACCACGAACATCATCCCTGACAGGTTTACAACCCGTATTGTAGAAGATGGCATACGAAACCGTTGTGAATATTGGCGAACCCCGCTTTGCCATCATTATTCCGGTGTTCAACCATGGTTGCACGGTCATTGCCGTAGCAACGTCCGCCCTCACCTTGGGATGGCCTGTCTATGTCGTCGACGACGGCTCCACTGACGGGATACATACGGAACTTGAACGCATGGACAAAATCCGCCTGCTGCGCCATCGTAGCAATCAAGGCAAGGGAGCCGCCCTGGTTACGGGCTTCCGAGAAGCGGCCAAACATGCGGATTGGGCCATCACCCTGGATGCAGATGGGCAACATTTCCCCGGCGATGCGCGGCAACTCATCGACGCCATTCCTGTGGGCGAGCGGCCGATCGTCATCGGCCGTCGATTGAACATGTCCAGTGCGGGGGCGCCGTGGACCAGCCGCTTTGGCAAGGAATTCTCCAACTTCTGGGTGCGGATGGCCGGTGGACCTCGCGTTTCCGACAGCCAGAGCGGATTTCGCCTGTATCCTTTGCCGGAAGTGCTGCACTTGAGCATTGAGGCTAAACGGTATCAGTTTGAAATTGAGGTTCTTGTCAAAGCAGCCTGGGCGGGCATCAACGTGATTGAAGCGCCGATCGGGGTGCGATATCCCGTCGGAACCGAACGCATATCGCATTTTAGGCCATTTATTGACTTTTTACGCAACACCGCCACATTTGCGAGGCTGATAACACACAGGGTATTGCTGGGACCTCACCGTGCAGATCTCACTTCGTGAGAGAAACACACCGAGGCCTTCGACACGGACAGGGGCTTGAATGAGCGGCCGTTTTTATGCCTTTCTAGTTGTCATATCAAACATATTCGGCGCGCCGGTGTTTGCGGTGACCGCCCGTGGCATTGCCGCGGGGTATTTCTTCTTGTTTCCACGTCGGGCGGCGGCCAGCGCCGGATTCTACCGCGCCGTGTTTCCCGAGCGGAGCCGCCTGTACAGTTGGTGGTGCGCCTGGCGCCAGTTTCAAAACTTCACGACTCTCTTTCTCGATCGCTACGTGTTTGGCAATCGCGGCGACATCACCTACACCTCCCAGGGGAGGGAGCACTTGTTTAACGCCGTGAATCAAGGCCGCGGCGGTATCATGCTCATTTCCCACATGGGCAATTGGGAGATGGCCGCGCGCCTGCTGCGGGAAATGATTCCCGAGTTGCGGCTGATGATCATCATGGGCAGGCGCGCCAAAGAACAAATCGAGCGGATGCAAAAAGAAGATTTGAGCGCAAACGGAATACGCATTATCGTGGCGGACCAGGATGCCGGCACGCCCTTTGCCCTCGTCGAGGTCGCCAGCTTCCTGCAAGCCGGAGGATTTGTCGCCATGGCGGGAGACAAGTTGTGGCGCTCCGATCAACGGGCCGTGAGCATACGCATTTTTAAGCACACCGCGCGGCTGCCTGAAGCGCCCTTCACGCTGGCGTTGTTGTCCAGCGTGCCTTTGTATGTCTTTTTCTCTTCGATTCGTGGGCGTGGCCGGCACCATTTTTCCATTTCCGATCCATTGACGATCAAGGCCGAAGAGCGTTCCCTGCGCAAATCGGCCGTGCTCAAGACCGCTCAGGAATATGCCGATTTGCTGGCAGACCAGGTCCGAAAAAATCCGCTGGAATGGTTTCATTTCGAGCCGTTTCTCGAGCCGGAAGCAGCTCCTGCATGCTCGATGGAGGAGCGCCTGGGACCTGCTGAAGAACTATCACCAAGCAATACCGCGACGGCGCCTAGCGCGAATGCCAGGTGAAAGGAGCTCGTGCAAATGTAAAAACGATCTTCCCCTTGGTTTCTGACTAACGACACTCCGAGCAATTATTTGAGGACATCCCATTGACTATGACACCAGATGAAATCCGCGTCAGAATTCTCAATATCTTTCGTGACCGGTTCGAGATCGAAAGTCCGCAACAAGACGAAGATCTCCGTGATGTCTATGAGTTCGACAGCATCGACGCCATCGACTTGCTGCGCGAGATCGAATTGATGCTCGGAACCAAGCTGACCATCGAACAAAAAAAGGCCGCCATGAACATCCGCACGATCAACCAGGTAGTCGACTATGTATCGAGTCTGATGTAGGTGCGGATTGCAAACTGCGTTCTCCCATCGTTTACCATAAAAAAGAGCATCAAGCATGAGCCGACGGGTCGTTATCACGGGTTACGCAGCCATCACGCCGATTGGCAACACCAAGGATGCGATCGTCCGGCACTTGAGCGAAGGGCATTCCGGCGTCAAGCCCATGCGCGGCGACGGCCTGCTGACCGAGCATATCCATTCGGGCGTATTCGGTACTGTCGATTATCCAATAGACTACGATTTCACGCGGACTTGCCGCAAGACAATGGGACCGGTGGCCTATTACGCCTGCCAGGTCGCCAAGGAGGCTTTGGCCAACTCGGGACTGAGCCCGGAGTTTATCACCTCCGGCCGCCTGGGCGTTGCTTTTGGTTCGACCCATGGCAGCCCGACCGTGCAGCGCCAGATCTACCGCACGTTTTTTGGCGGCGACGACGCCAAATTAAGCAGCATCGGAGCCGTGGAATATCTGCAATCCATGGTGCACACCACAGCCGTGAACATCACCAAGATGTTCGGCATCACCGGCCGAGTGATCTCCTCATGCACCGCCTGCACCACCAGCAGCCAGTCCATTGGCTATGGCTACGAGTCGGTCAAATTCGGCATGCAGGACGCCATGCTCTGCGGCGGGGCCGACGAGTACGACACCACCACGGTGGCGGTATTCGACAACCTTTTGGCCTGCTCCACCGCCTTTAACGATACGCCAGAGCTGACACCGCGTCCCTTTGACGTGCGTCGCGACGGACTGGTTGTGGGTGAAGGGGCCGGCGCGCTGGTGCTGGAAGAGTACGAAAGCGCCAAACGCCGCAAAGCCGCCATCCTTGGTGAAATCGTGGGCTTTTCGTGTAACAACAACGGCGGAGACCTCATTTTGCCGAACCTGGACGGCATCGTGCAGACGATTCGCCAGGGCCTGGAAAATGCCCAGGTCGCCTCCGATCAGATCGATCTCGTATGCGCCCACGCAACCGCCACGAAAATGGGCGACATCATCGAAGCGCAGGCCATCGGCAAAACCTATGGCCATACGCCATTGGTCACGGCCCTGAAAAGCTACATGGGACACACCATGGGGTCATGCGGCGCCATCGAAACGATTCTGGCACTTATAATGATGGATGAGGGCTTTGTCGCCCCAACCCTGAATCTGGACACCGTCGACGAACGCTGTGCGATGATCCGGCATGCCCGGCGCCTGACCGAGTCCTCAATTCGCACCATTGCCGTTCAAAACTTCGCGTTCGGCGGGGTCAACACCAGTTTGATCCTGAAAAAAGCTGAATAGTGAGCGATATCGTATCAGTACATGGTTGCCGGCGCACCTTGTCATCCCGGCTCTTCAAACTGGTTGACCTGTTCGTTACGCTGGCGCTGTGGAGCTATTTTACAGTCGGATTCATCTTCTTGTTCGCTCCCGCGTATGTGCTTGCAGCGATTGTGGCCTCTGATCGCGCCCGGGCCTTTCAGTGGTTGAACCACTACTTCTATCGCGGCTTTATCGGGCTGTGCCGTTTCGTCATGCCCCGGCAGCGCTGGAACATCGATCCGGCTCTGGCCAAAGTTCGCTCGGCCGTGATCGTATGCAATCACGTTTCGTACATCGATCCGCTACTGCTGATTTCGCTTTTTGCCAGGCACACTACTATCGTCAAGACCAGCTTGTTTGGTATCCCGATTTTCGGGTGGATGCTTTCGATGTCGGGGTATCTGCCGTCGCGATCCCAGGGAGCGCTGAGCGGGCGATTGGTGGAGCGGATAGAGCGGATGCCGGATTTTCTCGCCGAGGGCGGCAATCTGTTCGTGTTCCCCGAGGGAACGCGCAGCCGCGACGGCAGGCTTTTGTCGTTTAACGCCGGCGCGTTTAAAATCGCCAGGCTCTGTCGGGCGCCGCTTGCCGTGGCGCGCATCGCCAACAGCGATCGCCTGTTCACGCCGGGCCGTTTTTTGTTCAATACTTGCCAGCCCAACACCATTACGGTCGAGCTTCTGGGCCTGGTCACGCCAGCTTACGATAGCGCGAAATTCTCGACGACTGGGTTGATAGACCAAGTGCGGTCCCTGTTGGAGACGTCCTTGAACACGGACCAGGCAGGCGCTTCATCCCGGCCCCGGGCCGCGTAACGACGGGTTGCAAAAGAGAGGCGCAATGAAAATCATCTTGATCTCCATGCCGGATGTGGCCGCGGTCATCATGCATGAAGCGGCGTTCCACATGCCCAACCTGGGCATTGCCAGCATCGGCGGTAATATCGACGAAGGCCACGACGTTTACGTCATCGACCTGATCCGCAAGCGTCGCAATGTGCGAGGCTATCTGCAAAAGACGCTGGCGCGGATCAAGCCCGACGTGGTCGGCCTTTCCTCAATGACCTGGCAGTTCAAGACCTGCGTAAAGCTCAGCCGCCTGATCAAACAGTGGCTTCCCGAGGTGAAAATCGCCATAGGGGGCTACCACGCAACCCTGATGTTCGAGGAGATTGCCCAATCGCCCGAGTCGGCGTGCATCGATTTCATCGTCCGGGGCGAGGGGGAGGAAACGTTCCGGCGGCTGATCAATGCCCTGGACGGCGCGGACGATCTCGCGCGGATCACCTCGCTGTCCTATCGCCAGGGGGACGCCTTCACGCATAATCCGCGCGGCGAGCTCATGGACCTGGCCAACTTGAAAATGCCCATTCGCGACAAGCGCCGCCTGACCTGGGGCTATCACATCATGGACCGCTCCGTGGAGGTCATCGAGACCTCGCGCGGCTGCACGCGGTCATGCAATTTTTGCAGCATTCGCCACATGTACGGCCAGTCGTTCAGGCCCGTTCCCATTCAAACCGTTCTTGCCAACATCGACGATATCTACGTCAATAAACGGTGCCGCTGGATATTCGTATCGGACGACAACATGGTGCTTTCGCCGCCACGGGTCATCGAATTGTGCGAGGCGATCATCGCCAAGGGCTACAAGAACCTCAATTTCGTCGTCCAGGCCGACTGCGTGACCATGTCGAAAAATGAGGACATGGTCCGGATGATGGCCAAGGCCAGTTTCAAGACGATTTTCATGGGCATCGAAAACGCCTCGAAAAAGAACCTGCTGGCCGCGAACAAGGGCGATATCGTCAATGCATCGCGCAAGGCCGTCGAGTTGTGTCACAAGTACGACATCATGGTGACGGCCGGCATGATTTTCGGTTTTCCCGACGACGAGGAAAACGACATCATCGAGAACTACAATTTTCTCAAGTCGATCGACGCGGATACCTCCTATTGCCAGATCATGACACCGTATCCCAAGACAGGCATACGCCAGCACCTTCTCGATGAAGGCCTTGTCACCAATCCGGACGACTTCACCACCTACAACGGCATCTGGGCCAATGTGCGCACACGCAATCTCGATCAGGAAACCTTGCAATATCTGGTCTGGTATCACCGCCAGACGATCATGGGCTGGTGGGAGCCCTCAGCTCACGTTCGCGCCCGAGGTCCCATCTGGACCGGTATCTGGCTCTATCTTGTCCGGCCGTATTTCAAGTTCGTTCTCGGACGCAAGCTTCGAAAGATCGGCTGGCGAGGCCGCTATGAGCTTGAGATGGCGCGCTTAAAAGAGGTCAACCGGTTTGCGGAGCTGGAGTAGCGGGCCTTATTCTTCCAAGGGGATTGCGTCTATCAAGCGCATCTTGAGGCGATAGCCCATGGGGCCAGGCGCGATAAGCTCCACCAGGGACGGCAGTACGCTTGCATGAGAATCGTCTTGCGGCGGGGCCGATACGATGCGGGTCAGGCGGTGGTATTTCGTATACAGGCGAATTTCCCAACTGCCGTCCGGACTTAGAGCGATATCCTCCACGCCCAGGTCCGCCGCCGGATAGCGGCAGATCCGCCGCGAATCCTTCCCAAGGCCGGCGGTGCGAAGCGGCTGCTTCGGCTCAAGGAAAATAAGCGCGATATCCTGGACAATGCCCTCGGCCATGCCTGGTCTATCCAAGGGTGGCAAGGCCCGCTGGACCGTAGCCGCGCCATTGTACTCGGCCTCGAAAAGCACCAAGCCTTCGATGGTCATCAAAAAGCAGTGAAACGTTCCTTGCAGTGACGAGAGCTGGATGACGCCGAGCACGGTCTGCTCGGAGCCCACGGGCGGATGGATCAGCAGAGAATGAACGAGTTGCCAGCGGCCCTGGGGAAAGACGGAGGCGCGTAACGCCTCGCACTCCGCCGGGCTGAGGCATTGCGTCGCGTGTATCTCGGGCAGACGGGCGCAGCCTCCCAGCATGAGCGCGGCTAGAAGCAGGAGACGCGCGACATTCATGGGATCTGCCGAAATACGGCCTCGTCGATCTTGGCGTTGAGCACCGTATCGGTGAAGGTCAATTGCGTAAATGCATCTTCGCTTTCGTAGATGACGACGCTGTGCATCACCCCGGGCTGATCGCCAAGATTTAAGACGATGCGCAAAATCACCTTCTGAAAGGCTTCGTTTTTGGGAACCAGGACAATGCGCTTTCCCGGCTCAAGCCTGGACTCGAACATGGGGTTGTCGTCGAAGCGCCCGGCCAGCCAATGGGTTATTTCCTCGACGACCACCTGCATGGCCTCGATGCTGCCGCCAGTCTCCTCATGAAAGCCGTTCAGCCCCGTCGATACGAACCGCCTGACCCGGCCGTCATGGACACTCATGATGCTCTGCATGGGCCTCCGGTATTCCCAGCGCAACGACCGGGGAGCCTGGAAATAGAACGCGCCGTATGAGACCAGGGGCTTCGCCAGAATGGGCAGGTGTTTCTCCTGGACGAATGCGGCTTGGACCGAGGTGATCGTGGCGGCCGTGGAGCGTATCTCGTCCCAGCTCCCGGCCCAGCCGCCGCAGAAAAACGCAAGTGCGAATGCGAGCCATGCTCGTTTCATGATGGCGAACCGCATGCCTAGAACATGCCTCCGTTGACGCTGATGACCTGGCCCGTGACATACGAGGCGTCCTCTGAACACAGAAAACGGACCACCCGGGCCACCTCCTCGGGCATCCCGAGGCGGGCCATGGGAATCATGCTTTTGATTTGCTGAACCGGTGCTTTTTCGATCATTGCGGTCTTTATCAAGCCCGGGGCCACCACGTTGACCCGGATGCCAAGCCGCGCCACTTCGGCGGCGACCGAACGGCTCGCGCCGATCAGCCCGGCCTTGGCCGCCGCATAATTCGCCTGGCCCCGGTTGCCCACAAGGCCGGCTACCGATGCGATCGACACCACGGCGCCTTTTCTAGCGAACACCATTTTTTCCAGAACCGGCCGCGTGATATTATAAAATCCATGCAGGGTGACATCAATGACGCTTTTCCACTTGTCCGGCGCCATCATGATGAAGAGCTCGTCGGCAATACGTCCGGCATTATTTACCAAGACATCGACGCAAGGATGGATTGCGAAGATACGCTCCATCGCAGCTTGCGTAGCATCATAGTCCGACACGTCGAACTGCATGCATCGTCCGCACCCGCCATGCTGCTCGACAAGAGACAGCGTTTCTAAGGCTCCGTCGGCATCGGAGAGGTAATTGACGATAACTTCAAAGCCGCTTTTGGCCATCTCGATGCAAATGGCCCGTCCGATCCCTTTGCTGCCGCCGGTCACCAACGCCACGGGGAGATTGCAATTATCACTCATACATCATGCCTCATAGTCCGGATATGAATCCATGTTCCAATCACTCTGCCTGAATCAGCTGGAGTGTCACTTCCGCTGCGATCTTATCTCCTATCCTGGCCACGCCGTGTGTCACGCGAAAATTTTCGTACTCGTATTGATTGCTTGATTCAACAATGACGGTGGTCCCGACGGCGATGCTGTCGACGAGCAAACGCGCCGACTTGATTCCCACGATCCATCCCCGGTGATCCTTGTCCGGTCCCTGGCGCTTTATGATTTGCAAGCCATTGTTGATCGCGGCGGTCTGCGCCGCCAACTCGATGAGCACCAGGGCGTTGGCCCCTTCGGGGGTGGTCAGCGGCCAGCGTTCGCTCACCACAGCGGACGCGGTCGCCTGCTGATCGTCAAACGAGATGATCCTAGATAGCAGCAGCATACGCCCGCGATGCGGCACCAAGCTTTCAAGCGTGATTGGGCTGTGCTTCATGATCGATCCGAACGTCTCCAAACAGTATTGACAAAAAAACCCTGAGCCAGGCCGCGACAGCCGGTTGCCCGCGTTAACGGATCAGATGCTCCCAGAGCGGTCCGGTATGGCCGCGCCGGTACATGCGGCTTAGAATACGCCCCGTCTGCTCGCCGCCGGCCGCTCGAATCCAGTGCATCTTCCCTTGGGCGCGCTCTTCGACCAGCGACGCGATGTCGGCCAAGCTGTTGGACGACGGCGCATAAAAGACCGGTTCCAGGATGCTTTGTTCCGTGGAAATCTGGCCTTCCCGCAAGGCTATCTCATACAAGACCGTGTGGGGATAGATGCGCATGCCGATGAAGATGAAAAACGCCGTCTTTTCAAGCTTGTCCATCTCGGACAGGGACTGCGCCACCGTCTCGGCCGTCTCCCCAGGGCCGCCCAACAGAAAATAGTGGGCCACATGCAGTCCGGCGGCGTTGGCCGCCTTGTGCGCCGCGAGCGCCTGGTCTCGTAAAAACGGCTTCCGATAGGCGGCAAGCACCGTATCGCACAGGGATTCGGTGCCGAACTCGACGTGCTTAAGTCCGCACTCCGCCAAAATCGAAAAATAGTCAGCCGGCCCTGGCACCGGAGCGAAAAAACCGCCCCAGGGGATGCCAAGTCCGGATCTCTTGAACGCCTTGGCCACGGCAAGACTATGGCCGCAGTCGGCATTGAACGCCGAATCGGTGATGAAAATGTATTTTGCCCCGGCTTCCTGTAGGTCCATCGCCATTCGGGCTATCCGCTCGGGCGGCTCGCACTGCATTGAACTGCCCTCAAAGAAGGGATAGCTGCAATAGACACACCTGAAGGGACAACCGCGCTTGGTTTGCAGATTGAGCATTCCGCCATTGTGCAGATAATGCGGCAGATGCGCGGCCTGGGGATCGAAGCGGCGCACCGCCGCCCCGGGCCAGGGCTCTGGCTTTTGGACCGTCCCTGCGCCCACGATCACCCCCGGAATCGCCGCCGGATCATCGCCGAGTTCCAGGGCGTCAAGGAGCAGGGCCAGACGTTCTCCCTCTCCGATGATGCCGTAATCCGCGGCCAGCAGGCGCATGATCTCGGGCGCGAAAAGCGTGAATCCGGTGCCGCCAAGCACGATCGGAGCTTGGCTGCACTCCCGGATGGCCTGTGCCACCTGCGTGTAATGCCCCATGAATCCTTGGGGATGTTGGGCATCGGTGTTGTCGATGTTGCGCAGGGATATTCCAATGATATCTGGTTCAAACGAGTTGACCGCGTTCGCCAGGCCGTCATGCGCGTCCAGGCTGTTCAGATCCAGGCAGAGCACCTCGTGGGATCCTGCGATCGCGCCGGCCACGTAATCCAGACCCAGCGGATAGACCGGATAGGGTTCGCATAGCGTATTTGCCGAGATGAGCAGCACCTTCATTGCGGGGAAATCCTCACCGCGGAAAGGCCGTCGCCAAGGCCCAGCAGCAAGACCCCCTTGCCGTCAAGGGGCGCGGGAGAGCCGCCGGCGAGCGCCTCGGGAACCAGGTCCAGGCCGACCATGTGCAGCGCAAGAACGGCCGCCACCGCCGAGACCGTGCCGAATTGGCCGAGGAAACGACGATAGTCGATGACCGGACCGCCAAATCGGCTTTGCGCCAGAAAGTCCGCCAACTGCCCGGCGGCCTGCGCATGCTTGCCCGCCGGCAACCCCGCCAGGATTGCGCCGTAATCGCGGCCAATGCCCTCCGGCCCGCCCAGACGCACGATCAAGTGGTCCATGGATTCTCGATCAATGCGACCGTGATACTCCAGCAGTGCAATCATCGGTCCGGCGGCGTCGCACGCGCGTTTAAGCACCAGCGCTGCGCCGCCGTCCCCCAGGGCTTCCCCGGCGCGCACGGACCCGTCAAATAGCGGCGACAAAACCGGCTGAGCCTCATCGACGCCCACCAGCAGCATGGGACCGGCATCGGGATGCGCCAGCAGGTCGGCGGCCAACAAGGACTGCTCAAACGAGAAATCGCCGCCCGAAACGGTCACATTGGCACCCAGGCAACCTAGATGCATTGCGATTTGCCCAGCGGGCGCATTGTGCACCGATCCGATGAAATCCGTCGGCGATGAAAACTGCTGGTTGGTTTCAAACAATCGCGTGAGAAAATCGTGGGTCTCGGACAGCGCTCCCCAGGCCGTGCCCAGACAGACGGCAACCGGCTTGCGCCCATCGACGATTTTCAGACAGGCGCGCTCGGCCAGCGCCAAAGCCAGCTTGGGCAGGCGCTTAAGCCGCCGGATCGCGCGGGGCGCCAAGCCCTCGGTCACTTTCGCGTCGTCCAAGCAGCCGTTGCATGAGCGGCCGGCGCTAAATATCTCCCAGGTCTGCCGGGTATGTCCGGCCCCAGTCAGGCAGGCCGATGCGGTCACGGTCAAGGGCAGGCGGGCCAGAGCCGGGACGCCGGGGCTTTGGCCGCGAGCGGCGCCGATCGCTAATACCGCGTTATTGCCGCCAAATCCGAACGAATTGGAGAGCACAGTTTTGACCGGCATCCGCGTTGGCTCGGTCACAGGCGCGATGCCAAGCGCCGGATCAATCGTGTGAAACCCCACGTTCGCGGGTATGATGCCGGTATCGACAGCGATGGCGGCCACGACCGCTTCGATGGCCCCGGCCCCGGCCAAACAGTGGCCCGTGGCCCCCTTGATCGAGGAAACAGGCGGCGGGGAGTCGCCGAACAGGGTCTTTACGGCGCGGATCTCGGCTAGGTCGTTGTCCGGTGTGCCGGTGCCGTGCAGGTTGATGTAATCGATGTCCGCAGGCGTTAGTCCGGCGTCCGCCAGCGCCGCGCGCATGGCGGCGACCGCTCCCTGACCGTCAGGATGCGGGGCGGTCGGATGGTAGGCGTCGCACGACAGGCCGGCTCCGAGCAACTGGAGAGCGCCATTGGCCGGCGGCTCGGTCGACAGCAAAAGCAGGGCCGCCCCTTCGGCCACGCACAGGCCGCGCCGGTTGCGGTCCAGGGGACGCGCTCCAGCCGGATCGATCAACTGCAAGGACTTGAAGCCGAAACAGGTCAGTCGGCAAAGGCTGTCCACGCCTCCGGCCAACACCCTTCGGGCCTTGCCGCTGCGCAGCATTTCCATGGCCAGGACTATGGCCAGCGCCCCCGAGGAACAGGCGGTGGAGACGGTGATCAGCGGGCCGCCGCACCCCAGCCTCCCGGCCAGGTCTTGGGCGATGGTCCCAACGCCATGATACCGATAGCGCTCCGAATCGACGGCGTTGTGCAGCAAAAGCTCTTCCGTGGTCAGGATACCGCCGGTGGTCGTGCCGATCACGATGGCGTCCGGGACAAGGCAGGTGTCCGCAAGAATCTGGCTAGCGGCAATCCGGGCCAACCGATGGGTGCGCGGCAGCGAATCAGCCGGATCGCCCCCCATATCCACCTCTCCCACGACCAGAGGCGCATCCGCTGTAAGACCAAACAGGGAGCTGGGACGCAAGGCGCATCGTGCTTGCCTTAAAGCCTGAAACGTTTCGGCAACGCCATATCCCAGCGCACTGACAATGCCCATGCCCGAGATATATATTGGCGCACCATTCAACCCGCGTACCTCGGCGACTTCTCCATGATGTACGAGGCCATGCTTTGCAGTGAGGCAAACACCTTGAAACCCAGGTCTTTGTTGTCGATGACGACGCCATAATCCTTATTGAGCATAATGACGAGCTCTAGTACGTCGATTGAATCAATGCCAAGATCACCGCCAACCAGCTGACCATCTACAGAAATATCGTTTGGCGTAACATCAGGAAGATTCAAAATTTCGATTATCTTGAGCTTTAGCGCTTCAATTAATTCCTGAAAACCAATAGCTGAAGCTTGAATGCAAACTTCCATGGTTCATGACATCCATTTTTATTAGATTTATTCTTAAGCTGCATGGCTATTTACAGCATAAACCTACAATAATGCTAAAAAGCATCGAGGAATATTCCCATAATCACAGTTAATAGCACTTCCAGAAGCTTGTGACCATGAGTCACTATAGCACGCTCTTAAAACAAACGCCATCCCTCCGAATATGGCAAATCTTTGGATTATTTATTATAGAAATTCTCGGCCTGTCCTGCTCCCCAAAAACTGGACCAGTGATAAAGAGAAAATTCTCGTTTAGGTTTGGCTCACTCGAACCCGGAGGATTTTCCCACGAAGAAGTCGAGGTTCACGGATTCGCAGATCGCGTTCATCCTGCGCCAGGCAGAGGAAGGGACAACCGTGGAGGAGGTCTGCCGCAAGGCCGGCATCACGGTCCAGACTTACTACCGCAGGCGTCAGAAGTACGGTGGCCTCATGCCCTCGGAGATGAAACGGCTCAAGCAGCTTGACGAAGAAAACAAACGCCTGAAAAAGCTGGTGGCGGACTTGTCCCTGGACAAGGAGATGCTTCAGGACGTGATCCGCCGAAAACTATGAAGCCTGCGCTTCGCCGAGAGGTGGTTGAGCATCTCCAGAAGGCCTGGGGCGCCAGCATGCGTCGAGCATGTCGCCTTCTGCAAGCCTCAAGGTCAAGTTTCTACTACCGCTCAAAACGCGCAGCGCAGGCAGTTCTCAGGCAGAAGATTCGGGAAATCGCAGAGGCCCGGATTTTGGGCTTCGCGGGCCGAGCGCTCCGACCGCATTTTCCGCGATGCCCGCCGGGGCGTTTTGGTGGCACATTTGCTTGAAACTATGCCGATCCGAATCGCTGACGTTTTTACAACATTCTTTACAACACGGATGAAGGAAAATGTTGTAAATTCGTACGGTTTTCGTTGTAAAACATAATTTTTTATCTTGTAATTTCAGCACTTAAGGAAGTTACCGCTTGAATGGCATTCAAGAGGTCGTGAGTTCGATTCTCTCCAGCTCCACCAAAATTTACAGGGGTTTACGAAGACGGTTCGTGAACCCCTAAATTTTTTTACAACGAGTTTTACAACATTTGGCTTCTTTGATCCCCACGACCTTCCTTTCCTGACGGACTTTCGGCTCGCTGATCTGGGGCATATCCCTGGCCATCTTTTCTCGCTCGGCGGCGTGCGGCTCGTAATAATTCTTCTGGATCATCTCGACGCTCGTGCCGGCCATGTAGGCGATGACCGACATCTCGTAGCCGCTGTCCAGGGCCGAGGTGATCCACAGGTGCCGAATACACATTTGCAGAGTTTGAAGTGGACCTCATCAAAATGCGCACGCGTGAGGGCATGGCTATCGCTCGTGCGAAAGGGAAGCTGCGTGGGAAAAAGCCCAAGCTGTCCGATCGTCAGCAGAAAGAGTTACGTCGCATGTACGACACGGGCGAATACTCGATCAGCGACCTTGCCGAGCTGTTTTCGATATCACGGCCAACCGTCTACCGAACTCTTGACCGGCAGGTGAGCGGAACCGCGAAGACGGAGCCGGAAGTTCCTAGAAAAGCCCCCTTCCGTTCCAGTGCCACATAGTTTCGATAATCAGTGCCATTTAGCAATCAAAGTCACACAACCCCAGGCGCGTTTTGCCCGTTCATCCATGACTCTGAGGAACCGCTCGCGGATCGCGCTTGTGTAGACCAGGGCCATCACTGGGAGCCAGGGAGCCACAGTTCTGAAGGTGCGCCAAACAACGCGACGTCACCCAGTCCCTATTGCGCTCCCTGCCCATCCGGGACTATATGAGCAGCAGGGTGGACATCGTCCCTGAAAACATGCCCCTGTCGCAAATCATCGAGACTTTCCACGCCCAGAATGCCTCCTATTTACATGTGATCAATGACAAGAACATACCAACCGGTATTATCTCCTTCAGGGACATCCGCCCTTATATGGGACAAAACGCCCAGACATCAGTCTTAACGGCCAAGGACGTGGCTACCGCCCGCCTTTCGATACTCAATCCAGACGACAGCGTTTTCACCGCCATGCAGATTATGAGCGACGGCCAGTATTCCCAACTTCCCGTGCTCGACCCGGACACGGGGAAGCTCATCGGAACCCTGCGGCAGAAGGACGTCCTGGCTGCCTACGACAAGGAGGTTTTTCATCATGGAGGGCAGCAATCAACAAAAAGCATCCCAAACTGATCTTGCAATGCGGCGACTTTGGCTATTTCCCGGATGAAGCCGAATTCGACCCGGCGAAGAAACTCAAATCCGGCGGTGTGCCGGTCCACTGGTGCGATGGCAACCACGAGGACCACGGGGCCCTGGCCAAGTTTCGCTCCGATCCGCCCACCGGTCACGAGGTGTCCGAAAACTGCGTCTACCAGGAGCGCGGCTCGACGCTTACCTTGCCAGACGGCCGGGTTGTCCTCTTCATGGGCGGCGGCGACAGTATAGACAAGCACGAGCGCGTCGAAGGCGTCGATTGGTTTCCTACCGAGCTGCTCACCGAGGCCGACCTGGCCAGGTTGCCCGACTGCCAGGTCGACATCGTGATCTCGCACACCTTTCCAGCCTGTTTCTGCGTGCGCAAGATCTTCGTACCCATGGGCAACTATCCGCTCAAACTGGACCTGTCCGACCCGACCGAGGAAGTGTTGGACGCGGTTTTTGAACGCTACCGGCCGAGCCGCTGGTATTTCGGCCACTGGCACAAGTACCTGACAGGCGAGCACCGGGGCTGCCAATGGACGGCCCTGTCATACGCCTCGCACACGGGTTGGTGGACCTGGCTGCCGGAGAGGGGGGTCTAGGTAATGCAGACGCCTTTATTTGTGCGCAAGGCCCTGACGATGGCACTTAATGGAGCTCAAAATGACTGAAATGGCCTCCGACGAAAAATTGGCCGAGCTGACCCGCATCCTCGCCACCTGGGGATTGACCGAGGCGGAGCAGGCCGTGGTGCGCGGTGAAGGCAAACACCTCCCTGCCCGCTTAAAATGGGTCAAGAGAATCGACACGGCCTTCCGTCTGGTCCCACGGGGCGGCATGGACATGGCCGGCTGGCTCACGGAATATGACAAGTGGATCGACGCCCGCCCAATCGACGTGATTGCCGAAAAGGGTCTGAAAGGCCTGGAAGAGATGGAAGGTTTTCTCAAATTCAAGATGGGCGTGGTTATCGACCGATGCAAAGCGACCTGGTTTTAGGGGCCCGGCCTGTACGACACACCCGAAAACGGAGCGTAGACCATGCACGCACGAGAGCACGCCTCCCATTGCGTCGAAAAACTCGGCGCCCCTTTCTGGGAGGTCCACAATTGGCTGGACCAATATTTCCGGACGTACTGGGGTTTGCCGCACCGGATAATCCTGCATCACCGGCTCGGGGTGAAGCTGGCCGGAATCCTTTTTGGCCCGGAGGCCGAGGCCGCGGCGAAGCTGCATGTAATGGACGATCAGGGGAGGTTGCCTCAGGGGCCGGAATACTATTTTCAAAGGTGCGAATACCTGCCCAGCCAGGGCGAGGCCGCGAACCTCAAGCGGCATCTGGACGAGGCTTTGGGCTACGACCTGGACTTGCGCGCCGGCCGCACCTTGAAGCGCAACCTGCGCTGTCCTTGCGGTTACCGGGGCTATTTCCTGCGAACCGAGGCCGGGGAGCTTTGCCCCTGGTGTCGTGGTCACGTCACCAAACGGAAAAAATAGTACGTTAAGGATTCCGCGAGGGGCGCAGACGGCCTCGGGTGACTTGTCTGCTGAGACTCCAAACATGATCGGGCGGAGGTTCATGCTCACGCCCTCTTGTCTGGCCGCCTTGTTGAGCATGTTGGGTCTACCCCAATTATTTTTTTTTCATGTCCGGCCTTGACTAGGGACGACATTGTCTATACATTATGACCATGCAATTTGAATGGGACGAAATCAAGGCCCGGGTGAACCTGGACAAGCACGGGCTGGATTTCGAGGATTCCAAGAAGGTTTTTTCCCGTCCTGTCGTGATAACGCCGGATGCGCGGCATGACTATGGCGAGCCGAGATACAAAGCCCTGGGGGAACTTGATGGGGTGGTGGTCTACATCGCCTTCACACCCCGAGGAGACGCGGTCCGCATCATTTCCATGCGCCCGGCGAATAGAAAGGAGCGTGACGCATATGCAAAAATCCACCAAAAGCGATCTTAGTCGTGTCCGGGCCCTTTCCGACGCCGATATAGAGCGCATTGCCTTGGAAGATCCGGACGCTCAGCCGATGACGGACGAAGAGTTGACTAGGGCCAAAAAGATGCGTCTGGAAGACTTTTTGCCGACTACCAAGGCGAAAGTATGTTTGCGGTTGGATCGGGAAGTGGTGACATGGTTCCGTGCTCGTGGGCGCGGATATCAAACCAAGATCAATGCCGCATTGAGGGCCTTCATCGATTCCCAGGAGCATCGGCCCCGACCTTAGACTTCCGGGGCGGAATCAGTTCCGCCCCTTCGGATTGAACACCCTTGCCGTGGTCCGGCTAGCGGTTCCCCCTGTCGAGTCCGCAGAGGACTTTCACCTCCAAGATGGTACGCCCTGCCGGGCGCACAACAAAAAACAAGAGGGCCGGATGACCGGCCCTCTTGCAATGGTGACACGATTTTCAATGCGAAATGGAGGTTGTCATCTGGGAAGCTAGGATTGGCGAGGATTTGCGGGCGGATGACGGGGTGACAGGGGGGCGAGTGGCCTCTTCGCATCCCGAGGGCCAGGCCTTCCCCTGATCCACGAGTGTCCGGTGACACCAATCGGGTAACATCCTTTCCGGCTGAGGCGTCTATTATTCACAAACCTTGTGAAAAATGCGGTTGAGGCTTCTCTCAATGACTGCCAAGCTGCCGTTTTCTTTGGCATTGGGCAGAACGAAGAACGAACTGTGCATCTACATCCGAAGAATCGGGTGGGTGGGTCACCGAGGCGGATGTTTGGGGGCCTGTCTGGATCTGCCAGGATTGCCTTCATTCTCACGAGGCGTGTCATCTGCGCAGATTCTCTGGGAACGATCAGGCAGTGTCCAAACTAACTGGCTATCCCATGGTATTGACTAGCGTACACAAATTTTAGTTTAGAGAGATGACCATACTAATGTCAGCTTACGATCTCGTGAAAATTACAAACAACATATTACATATCTGCAGACATTTCTGTCCGGTTAACAAAAGGCTTGACGCCTGAATGCGCCAAAGGGCTTGAACTACCGATGCCTTCCTAACTCAGAGATGAATTTCGAAAAATTGACACACAATACAATGAGATCAAAC
>Ga0302277_1001290_pt1 | contig 18833 bp, 12 predicted proteins | sample III_Bog_N3_1_FD_198759 | JGI IMG/M metagenome (GOLD analysis project Ga0302277, IMG submission 198759) | Peat permafrost microbial communities from Stordalen Mire near Abisko, Sweden - III_Bog_N3_1 | ecosystem: Environmental > Terrestrial > Soil > Wetlands > Peat | place: Sweden: Abisko... | reverse complement strand
CCCTGCCCGGTCTTTACACGGCGTGCGACTGCCTGGTGCTGCCATATCGTGGTGAAGGATTTGGTTTGCCCGCGCTCGAAGCCATGGCCGCCGGTCTGCCCGTCATAGTCACCGCCGGTGGTGCGACGGACGATTTTGTGCGCGACACTTTTGCGTGGCGCATTCCTGCCGACCGGAAGATATTCGGACACGAAATCAGCGGCATGAAGCTGGCCGGTGCGGGCTGGCTGCTGGAACCGGATGTTGCCGCACTCGGACGGTTCTTGCGCGAGGCATTTGCCAAACCCGCCGAAACACGCCAGCGCGGACAACTAGCCGCCCAACATGCAAAACAATTTTGTTCCTGGCAAAATTCCGCCCCGATCATGGCACGGCGCATCCACGAACTCGCCGGCGCTGGTATGAGTGCCGGCCAGCTTGCACAGCAGCAAGTGTCTTCCACAAAAACCAGCACGGTCACAAAGGCTAAAATCACCCTGCCACCGTGCGCCCTGTCCGGCCATCTGGCCGAGGCCCGGGAACTGGTCCGCCAAAAAAAATTCCGGGCTGCATGGGAAGCCGCACTGTCTGCATTAGCCAGTCGGCCTTTCCATCCGGAAGCCTTCTTGTTGCTTGCAGAAATCGCGCAATCCGTCGGCGACGGCCAGTCCGCCAAACTTTGCGCCGACCACGCCCGCCGCATCGCCCCGGGCTGGAAACCGGCAAGAAAATTCTTGAACCAGCGCCTCAAAGGCGGTGCCAGACCGGAGTGGCTCAAACTGCCGGAGTCCCTCAACTCTCAACCCTCAACCCTCAACTTGTCAGTCTGCTTGATTGTTAAAAACGAAGAGAAATTTCTCGGACAGTGTTTGAAATCCATCCGCGAGATTGCATCACAAATTGTGGTTGTGGACACGGGCTCCACGGACCGCACGGTAGAAATTGCAAAGGAATTCGGCGCTAAAATCCATGCCTTTGCCTGGTGCGACGATTTCAGCGCCGCCCGCAACGCGGCCTTGGAACATGCCACCGGCGACTGGGTGCTGGTGCTGGATGCGGACGAGGAATTATCCGCCGATGGCCTCGATAAATTAAAACTGGCCATGATCAATCCGGCTGTAATGGCATGGCGTCTTCCCATCGTGGACGTGGGCCGCGAGGCGGATGGTTGTTCCTATGTGCCGCGATTTTTTCGCAACGCGCCGGGCCTGTTTTATGTCGGGCGGGTCCACGAGCAGGTTTTCAGCAGCATCGAAGTGCAGCGCGCAGAATGGGGACTGGAAAACCGTATTGGCGACGCAACTCTCATTCACCATGGATACACGGCCGAAGTGACCCGCGACCGGAACAAAATCGAACGCAACCTCAATCTCCTGAAACGCGCCGTTGAGGAATTGCCGGACGAACCACACTTGTTGATGAACCTGGGCCTGGAACTGGCCCGGTCGGGACAAGAAGCCGGGGCGTTGATGCGCTACGAGGAGGCTTTCGATACTCTCTTAACGAAACCTGCAACCGAAATCGTTCCTGAGCTTCGCGAGACATTCCTGATGCAATTTTGTGCGCGGCTGACAGCGGCGAAGCGGTTTGACGAAGTTGTGCGCGTTCTCACCTCGCCGCTGGCCGGGATGCATGGTGGATTGACGGCCACATTGCATTTCTCGCTTGGGCTGTCGTATCTTGAACTCAGCCGGTTCAGTGAAGGTGCCGACCAGATGCGGCATTGCCTTGCGAAACGCCACCAGCGCAGCCTCGCCCCAATCAACAAGGAAATCCATACCGCCGCGCCGCATCATTGCCTGGCCATGAGTCTGCTCAAACTGGGTGACTCTGACGGGGCAGAAAAAGCCTTCCAGGCCGGGTTGACGGAAAATGGAAGGTTGTCGGAACTGAAAGTGGACTATGCAAAATTTCTTGCGGCACAAAACAGGCCGATAGAAGCGCTGCAACAATTGAACGAGTTGGTGCAGGCCGACGCCCACAATGCTGTTGCGTGGCGGCTCGGCGGCGAAGTTGCATTGAGCAAACCTGAATTTTTGGAATTTGCGCGTGACTGGACGGGCGAAGCTATCCGCCAGTTGCCGGACGACGGTTGCATCGTCGCGCAACGTGCCGAGGTGCTGCTTTTGAGCCAGGAAATAGTGGCGGCGCTGCCATTTTGGAATCGCACCATCAACGGCGAACGACCGCCCCGCGCCGTGGCCGCGCAGATTCTCTGCGCAACGGCGTCTTCGCAGCCGGTTGTGGGACTTAGCGGCCGGGATGAGGAGATCGTCGTGAGCCGGGCGTTTATGGACTGGTATCGGCGGTTGGTTTCCGTCGGAGCGCGCAACACCGTCATCGGCTTGAATTCACGCGTGGAAATTTTGCGTCCAATCCTGCCGGCGGCGGCAGGAATTCTGGATGGCGTCAATGAGGAAACCCGGAAGAACACGCTCGTCTCCGTCTCTGAATAATTTCTTCTCCGCGCTGGGGAGACTTGATCTATTTGGAAAAGGCGAAAGGAATTTGCCAAACCGCAGATAACACCATGGCCCTGATAACAGCAAAACCTGAACATCGGAGGAACCTTTTGCACAGATCTGTCGGCCATCAGAGCCGGTTCAATATACTCCATTTTTAATTTTCTGCCACCGCCGCATTCAGAAAGCCTGTTTTAATTCCGCATTCCAACCCCGGCTTCCAGCTGGCGGCTTCACAATACTTGTGGGGTGATGAAAGCTACTCAAGAAAGAAAGCAAAGCTCTTCTTGATAAGCGTCAAATTTACTTGCTTACATATGAGCCATTTGCACCAAACAATTGGTGCAAAAAAGAAATCTAATATAGCCCACGGCAGACTGCCATGTCGCGTGTAACCAATGATTGCTGTAGCTAGGTAAAACAACAGGCCTAGCATATCGCTGATGAAGTCTATGTGAATGTTCATGGCAAATAATCGCCTGACAGTATCATTAACAAAAGTCCAAGCTCCTGACGGAAGTTGAATTTTTCTGGTTCATGTCTCCATTTTTAGCTCGGTTCAAAAATCAGTCAAACTTTTATTTTCAGGGGTTTGGAGCCGTTTGCACGCCCCTCCGAGCACGTGCCAATTCTTTTTTTTGAGTATGCATACCCACCCACTCTAATTACGGTCCCCATTAAAAATCCGCACAAAATCTGTCCCCTCTCCGCTCCGCACAGATTCCTCGCTCGCGAAAGCGGAAACCTATTCCCTCTCCGTTCCCGGATGGGAAGGGAGAGTCCGACGCCACCCTCTCTAATCGGATTGGAGAGGGGCTGGGGGTGAGGCTGGGTGAGGTAAGTGCGATTCTTAAAAATGCAGGACAGGTGAGGGTTAAACGGGAAAAACAATTCAGCCGCAGGCCGGATGAGGTGAACCGCGAAATACACGAACTACGCGAACCGCGAGAACGGATTGGTTTCAATCCCCGGGGATGACCCTTTTACAATTCCGGGGACTGACCCCTTTAGGAACCCTCCAACAGCGATTGGTAGCACTTCTGGCTTATGAAAAAGTCACCCATTATGCCGCCGCACAGATCGTGCTAAACCGGGAGCTTGAACGACAAAATGCCACCCTCTGCCGCACCACCAGCCTCAGCCCCAATGCCGCCTGGGAGCAAGCCTTGGCCGAAAGACGCACGGCCACTCGTCCCTGTCCGCCGGCAACGCTGCTAAACCTGCATCTGGCACTCCATTTGAAACGACGCGTCAACGCCGACCACCAGATCGACTTTCTGGGTCAAAGCTGGCACATTGCCCCAACCAAACGATCGAGCATCACCCTCATCCATCATCCCCTGCGCCAGTTCTGGGCCGTCACCCATGCCCCAGCACCTCCGATTAACACTTGGCCGGAAATCCTCGGAAATTACTCCCTCTAAATCTGTCTCCTTTTGAACTCGCGCAACATTCTCCTTTTGAACTCCCGCCGACACTGCCGCCAATTTCAGTTGTATTTTTATTGGCCGAGATGTAAAAACGCACTGTCAGAACAGAGCCTCATACAAATGAGGCAATCTAAATTCTTATGAAAACCAAACTCCAGTGTTTTTTCATCGGGCTGGCCTTGCTGGCCGTCGTTCATCCTGTGCTGGCGCAACCGGCGTTAGGAATTGTGCCGACGAACAATCAATCCCTGCTTTATTGGCCAGCAACCGCTACGGACTACGTTTTGCAAAGCAGCACCAATCTGGCCTCGACGAACTGGGTTTTTGCCACCGATGACGTCCCGGCGACTTACGGTTCGCAGACCGCCGTGACCGTCACCAATACCTTGACAGCGAGGTTCTTTCGTTTGATGCAAGTTCCGACCACCACAGCCGACGGCATGGCTTTCATTCCCACCGGTTCGTTCACGATTGGTGACACGCTAGATGGGGAGAGCGATGCGATTCCCACGAACGTCTATGTCTCAGCTTTTTACATGGATACGAATCTGGTGAGCTACGGCCAATGGCAGTTGGTATACAGCTACGCCACGAGTAATGGGTATACGTTTTTTGACACGGGAGCGGGCAACGCGGCGAATCAACCGGTGCAGACAGTCTTGTGGTATGATGTGGTGAAGTGGAGCAATGCGCGGTCGGCGCAGGCGGGTTTAACTCCGGTATATTATACGGATGTCGGATTGACACAGGTTTATACCAACGGGAATACGGATGCGGTTTATCCGAATTGGTCTGCGAGCGGATATCGACTGCCGACCGAAGCGGAGTGGGAGAAAGCAGCGCGGGGCGGATTGAGCGGGCAACGGTTTCCGTCGGGGAACACCATTTCGGAAAGTCAGGCCAATTATGATGCCTATCCTAAACCTCCCAATTCTGGCGGTTATACATACGATTTGGGGCCATATACTGGCTTCGACACAAACTTCAACACTGGATATCCCTACACGAGTCCGGTGGGAACCTTCCCGGCGAACGGTTATGGTCTTTACGACATGGCTGGGAATGTAGGGGAGTGGTGTTGGGATTTGTATGCGTGGCCGCCGTATCCGTCTGGCAGCGCTTATTTGGGAGGCACTGATCCACGCGGGGTTGGTTTTGAAGGAGGAAGTGATCGTGTGGTGCGCGGCGGCGATTGGGGCGACCTCGCCAGCCACGCGCGCTGTGCCTATCGCGGGTGGGAGAGCCCGGGCAACAACTACGATAGCTGGGGGTTCCGTTGTGTGAGGCGGCCTTAGTTTTTGCTCTTTTACGCTTTAGCCATTTTGAACTTGTGAGTCCAGACGTGCTCCGTCAGACGGATACACTTCGCCCGCCGCGTAGGTCACCAGGCCATCCACAACCCCGTTGTTGGTGTTTCCACTGGAATCATTGGCATTGTTTTCGGCCTTCAACCACGCCACCGCCCCGGAGGGCAGCGTCGCCGGGCCGGCAAAACTGGAGAAGGCGCATCCCCAAAACAGCGACATAAAAAAGAATCTCTTCATGGTGAACAATTTTTTCAAATTCCTGCAAGCCCTGAATGGCACAACATTGTATCACTCATGACAACTCTCCTGCTAAATACAAAATAAATGCATTCCCAAACCGGGTCGAGAATAATTCCTTCTCCGCAAGATTCCTCGCTCGCGGGAGCGGGAGAGGATGTCCGCAGGACAGGTGAGTGTTAAACGGGAAAAACAATTCAGCGGAAGGCCAGATGAGGTGAACCGCGAAATACACGAAACACGCGAACGGATTTGTTTCAAAGCCGAGGACTGAACCCTTACCGAAGGTTTGAAAAGTGGATGTGGAATACTTGGACTAACCCTTTTAGTGGCTTAACTGATAAAACATTTGTGTGCCAGAGATTGCATTTGTAACCACATTGTTCGTGTTTACTATGACGGGTGCGGGTGATACGGGGTTCCAAACTGCGGGGGCAAGGTTCGTAGTGGATTGCAATGTGAAGCCGATGGCATTCGTCGGCCAAGTCAGGACGACATTGGTGTTCGCTGAATTGATCAGCAACGTGGGGTAGAGAACTCCGAAAGACAAATCGTCCAGGGCAAAGTCGTCGCCTCCTCCACCTTGGGCGTTGATGTAATTGGCATTGATGTCATAAATCGCCAGCGTGGCCTGCTGGTTTGTGCCGGAAAACCAGACGTTAGAAAAATTGGTCCAGACGACATTTGTGGTGAGCGGAAAGCCGCCGCCGAGCTGAATGCCATTGACTTTGAACTGTAAAGTGGCGGGATTGAGCGGGTCTGAAGATGTTGCCCAGCCGGAGAAGGTGTAGTCTGTGTTGGTGGAAATGTTGATTGTCTCGGACCATGCAACCGTGGTTGTCGTGGATCCATCCAGCAGCATCATCAGACCGTTTCCGCTTGTATGGTCTTTGAACGAGGTGTAGCCGGAGTTAAAACTTAATGAGTTTGTCCGAACCCCATATAGTCCGACATTTGCGCCTGAACCGGATGCGACGTAGCTGTAACCGCTGGAGAAGCCTGAATTGGTTGCGCTGAAATCGCCGTTGATAATCAGGTTTTGAGAACGTCCAACCGTGATTAAAGAAAGCGCAAAGAAAAGGGATGCCAGTGTTTTGTTCATTGTCTTTGGTCAAGTTGTTCTGAACCGGGATTTCCAATTTGGGCTGTAGCCCAAGAACCGCATGAGCCTCTTTCATCATTCTCTTCCTGTTCCACGGGTTTGCAAGAACTTTCTTCCGGTCCGTTCCGGTTATTCCCAATCCTTAACACGCCCATTTCCGAACCGAGTCGAGAAGTTTTTGACCGCTCTTGCCGCGCCGAAGTCTGACGAAGGCGGAAACGGATTTGTTTCAATGCCGAGGACTGACCCATTTACACGCCACCGCACCGGAGGGCAACGTCGCTGGGCCGGCAAAACTGGAGAAGGCGCATCCCCAAAACAGCGACATAAAAAAGAATCTCTTCATGGTGAACAATCTTCTCAAATTCCTGCAAGCCCTGAATGACACAACATTGTATCACTCATGACAACTCTCCTGCTGAAGACAAAATAAATGCATTCCCAAACCGGGTCGAGAAGTTTTTGACCGCGAACACTTTCTCCCTCTCCGCCTCGAACGGGGAGAGGGTCGGGGTGAGGTGTCGAACTCAAAGGCTATGAATTGAACCACGCCTGCTTGGCAGGCCGAGCTTCTGCTGCGCTGAAGGCGCTACGGAAATTAGCCTAGGGTTGGTGCGCCGTGCGCAAGCACCTACCCTAGGAAATCGTCCCACAAAATAATTCCTTCTCTGCATCCGATGGGGAGAAGGTGGCCGCAGGCCGGATGAGGTGAACCGCGAAACACAAATCAAAGTATTGTCAGCCATCTTTTAGGAAAGAGTTTACTTGTGCCCTGAGAGTATGCAGAGAATTCAAATCACACTCTTGAGCTAGGCGAAACGCAAAAGATTTTAGATCTGGAACATGGCTTAACTTGAAAGCTTGAAAGATTCGATGAGCAAATAGACAAAGAATAAACTCACCGGAAACATTTATTCCTTGAAGTTTTGACTTAGAGTTAAATTCAAAGATTCCAGAGCACGTTTTAAGTTCTTCGACCATATCGATTTGAACTCCTTGGATTGATGCCTTTCTTTTTACTTGCTTTGCATAATCAGAAACCTTTTGTTCATCAATACTACACTTGTCTGTCGGCAAACAAAAACAGTCAGGCTCGTGACTTGTATTCTTAAGTGAGGCGATATTGTATTTCTGAACGACATAGAACATAGCAAAAGGCTTTGAAAGCAGTTTTACTATCTCATCCCAAGTAGATTGAAATTTGAGGTCACGTTTTACATCGACTAGCTTAAGTCGAGGCTTTTCACTAACGATAAATCTGATAAGAGCCTTCTCCTCCAGAAGGAAATTTTCGATGCAATATTTTTCGAGATAGAAAACATTCGTTTGCTTGTGTGTTCTTCCAAGCAGGTCATCAAAATCTTTGTCCAAAAGATAAACAGACTTGCGTTTGGGTTGTGCAGTGGTCGCATGTTGGATTAGTTTCTGCTTGCCGCGCAATGGGAAGATGTTTTCTAGTCGGATATTAGGGAATAGTTTTGCTAGAATGCAGTGATAAAAATTTTCCGAATCCTCATCTTCAACATAAAAATCTACGGCGTTAAACTGCTGATAAAATACACTTTTAGCAGACTGATACGCGTCCGAGATACTAGGAATGCTTTCCTCGGTAGTTACCATGATTATGCGTTATATGGAAGAAGCGTTGTGCAATACGTTCGATTTTTTCCAACAATTGATGGGGAATGCGTCGCAAGAATCAATTGAGTGTCAGCAGGCATAAGATTTTTTATTGCATCAAGAAAACCATCCTGCCACTTCGGGTGTAACGACAACTCGGGTTCGTCAATGATATAAATTCCGCCAGTGCTGAATTTGATGAATGTAAACAGTGTGAGAAGTTGTTTTTCACCGGACGACAGGAGTTCGACATTCTTTAATTTTCCGACGACGTTTTCCCGCTTATCCAACACCTGAAAACAAATCTGATATGTATCAGGTTTGAATAAAAGTGATTTGGATGAATCCTTGAAGAAATTGTTAAGCGTTAGAAGATAGGACTTAATTGGTTTATATGACTCTTCGGATTCAGTTTCAAACTTTTCTAAGTAGGTAATTAAACGCCTTAGCTTTTGAGATTCTGTCGAGATTAGAACAAGGTCAGCTTGATCGTGCTTTTTAACAAGTAGTTTCTCAAGTTTGTCGAAGTAAAGTTTCGCGGCTTTTTGAATATCGGGGCTTATGGCAGTATTTGACGCAGGGCTTTGGCTCAGGTATTTACCGAATCTTTCACGCCACTTTTGAATTTGAGAAAGCTCAACTAACAAAGGTTTACTCGATTGTTTGAGGTGAGTTACATTGAACGCAGAAAGCATGAATTGATTTCGCAATTTGTTGTTAAGCGAGTTAATCCGACTCAAGTATCTGCTGTAATTTGTATTTGCTATCTCTTGGATCTGCTCAACGGCAGACATGGGAATATTTTGCCTTGGGTCTTTGGACTCTCGTGTCACAGTCCTATCTAACCCCAAAATAAATGGTTTCGGAATCTGCTGTAAGAAAGTATAAGTCTTAAGCTCCCGTTTGTTTGGCTTCATGCCGCTGTAACGGTCCAATGCTGCTTTTTTGAAATCGGGTCTTTCAGTGAAACCCTCTGGGAATGGAAGCAAAAGAATTTCCAAAGGATGAAACGATTTTCGCTTTGCACCGACGCGAACTACATCATATGTCATCAACTTGCCAGTTTGTTGACAGATCAATTCATAGCTGACTGATTTATACGTTATTTTGAGCGAAATCTTGCGGAATTGAGTTATGCAGAGTTGCGGCAGAGATGCGGGGTTCAACATCCAGCTAATAATATTCAACACGCTTGTTTTTCCAGAACCATTTATCCCTACGAGCAAGTTGATGTCACTGTGAAATTCAATTTTTTTGTCAATATAACCGTAGAGACCTGAAATGTTGATTTCCCGTAATGTCATAATTCTTGTTTATCGCAATTTTTGAAGGTTTATGCAAGGCTGAACAGATTTTGGCGTTGAAACCGTTCGCGTGTTTGGCGTGGTTCGCGGTTCAATGCCCGCCATGTCCGCCGCCGCCACCGCCATCAAAACCGCCACCGTGATGGCCTTCAAATCCCCCGCCATGATGTCCGCCTGAACCGGAATCGTGATGGTGTCCGTGATCGTGGTGATGCGGCTGTTCCGCGCTGGAATCGTTGCCGCCCATAAACCAGACCCCGCCATCCTGCATGGAACGACGGCGAAGCCCCCGGAATCCGTGCCGTTGCCGGCGCGAGAGCAGAAGAGCCGGCACAACCAGCACCGCGACACAGGCCAGAGTTATCCCGATGGCTTCCATGATTTGCGCCAGAATCCGCCCATTTCCAAACCCTGTCGAGAAGTTTTTGGCTTCCCAAGCCCGCCAAAAGATAGAGTCCCAAAATCTTGCTGTTCGCTGACGCGAATCATGGTCACGAACAACGCGCTTGTCTCGCCGAAGTCTGACGAAGGCGGAAACGGATTAATTTCAAAGCCAAGGACTGACAGATTTATAATCCCAAAAATACGCCCTAAAAAATTATCACGAAGTATTGCTGGGCCGTGGCCGGACTGATGAGATTGGTCAGGCTGAAATTGCCATTGGCGTCAAAAGCCTGGGAGGTCAGCGGCATCCAGTGAGCCAACGGCACGGTCAGGCTGGTGCTTGTCAATACTTCGAACGTCGCCCCCGGCACACCGTTGTTGCCTGTGATGATCAGGTTGCCTCCGGACGTGCCGACGCCCGTAACCTGCGGCAACAGGGTCACGATGGTGGCGGCGAGACCGGTTCCGTCATGGTTGGGGCTGAAAGGGCAGGATTGCGCGAAATCCAGCACGGTTCCGGCTGCGAACAATACATTGGTGAGGTTGAACGCCGCCACTTGGGTGAAGCCCGTGAAATTGTTTGTGGAGAAGAGCTGGTTCGTTCCATTCTCAAGAATCTCGGCATCAACGGCCATCGGCTGGTCGTCTGAGCGTTCAAAAGACCCCGCAATCCTGTAATGCGAGGTGGCGGGGGCGATCCACCGCACCGAAGCAATGTTGCCTTGTCCGTCAACATCCAGATAGTTGGTGGGAATGAAAACCGAAGAGGCGCCGTCGATCGTGATGTTCGTCGTGTTCTTGATCACCACGCCTGCCGGGGCTCCGCCATTATACCAAGCCACTCCGCTTCCAGTGAAACCCGGCAGGGGCAACGCCGTGGTGAACAGCCTGAAGGTGCCGCTCGTAAAAGCGCTCAAAGTGCCGTAACTCCAGGACCCGTTGGGGTTGGCGTTGGTGCCAAAGTCGGCTACGGCATCAAAGTGATAATTCGTGAACGACGCAGGCGGGTTTGTGTAATAGGCGGCATATTTGCCTGCGGCACCGGCCTGATAGACGGATTGAATCTCCGTCGCCGTGAGCGCGCGGTTGTAGACGGAAATTTCATCAATGGAGCCCAGGAACGAGTCATTGTTATTCTGGTTGAGATTGTCCGCCCGGCCGCCGATGGCGGGTGCCGTGGCAAACGTGTAGGTGCGTAAGTAACTGGCTGCCGGATAAGCCGTGCCATCCAGATAGAACACGACGGTGCCGTTGGTGGTGGTGACGGCGATGTGATGCCATGTGGTGTCGGTCACGGCGGCCGAGGATACCACGTCGTCGTGGTCAACCCAGGTCAGAATCAGGTTTCCATTGGATCCCATGGCGAAGGAATACCCTGAGTTGCCATAGCCAAACATGAGGGCGTTGCCGGCCACGGCATTTGCATCCGAGGAGACGGCGGTGAGGCTGCCCCGTTTGATCCACGTTTCAACCGTGAAATTCTGCAACTGCAGCGCCGGGGAATTGGTCAGCAAAACCATGGCGGAGTCCGCGTTGAAATTAAAAGCCTGCTGCACCTCGCCCGGCACATACGTCACGCCGTTGGAAAGCGTGCCGTTGTTTCCGCCAACAATGTCCACTGCATTCCCGTTGCCCGGCCACCACGCCACAAGCCCCGGGGGCGGCGTGACGCTGTCCTGCGCGAGCGCGGCGGAGAATTGAATGTCGAGGATGGATAGCAAGAACAGCGCGATGAACAGTTTTTGAATGTGTGGTTTCATGTCTCGTTTGATTCGGGGGTTTTTCCAACTGTATGCTGAATACGCCCATTTCCGAACCGAGTCGAGAAGTTTTTGGCTTCCCAAGGCCGCCACCCTGATTTGTAGGAGTCGAGGTGACGAGACTCATTATTTTAATTCCGCATTCAAAACTCCGAATTCCGAATTTGAAATGAGCCTCCTCACGTCGTCTCCTACATTTTAATGCCCGCCATGTCCGCCACCGCCACCGCCATCAAAACCGCCACCGAGATGGCCTCCATGTCAAATCCATGCCATGATGTCCGCCTGAACCGGAATCGTGATGGTGTCCGTGATCGTGGTGATGCGGCTGTTCTGCGCTGGAATCGTTGCCGCCCAAAAACCAGACCCCGCCATCCTGCACGGAACGACGGCGATGCCGCCGTAATCCGTGCCGTTGCCGGCGCGAGAGCAGCAGAGCCGGCACAAGCACCGCGACACACACCAGAGTTATCCCGATGGCTTCCATGATTTGCCGCAGAATCCGCCCATTTCCGCACCGTGTCGAGAAATTTTGCACACGGATTGCACGAATTGTCACGGATTCAATCGGTGTTAATCAGTGGAATTCGTGTCAAAGGTCTTTGCAGACGGCCATCACTTGCACACAGTCTGCCGTCCCAGAAGGGACAACCCGAAAATAGCCCGGCGTTTCAACGCCGGGGTGCTTGCGCACGGCCACCAGTCCCATCGGGACGGCTGAACGGCTGGCGCATGGTTTCTGCCATGCCAGCCATTTCGTTCCGCAAACCTCGGTCGTCCCTGACGGGACTTGGATGTTTGCGGATTTGACCCGGCATTAAAATGCCGGGCTATTGTCATCACGTCGCTCCGCGACGGGTCCGTGCCGGATTAGCTCAGTCGCCACCCCGTGTCCCCGGCGTCTTGGTGGTTAAATATCTGTGTGCATCTGTGGCTCACAGGGGAAATGCCAGAATAAGCTGATTTCGTCCATGAATGGTAAAATTTGCCGGGTAATTTTTGCCGAAACCGGCAAAATTTACCTAGCGACCATCATTAATTCCTCCGTGACCGTCTTTAGTCGCCCGTCAACCGTCTTTAGTCACCCGTCAACCGTCTTTAGTCACCCGCCGACCGTCTTTAGTCACCCGCCTACCGTCTTTAGTCACCCGTCAACCGTCTTTAGTCACCCGTCAACCGTCTTTAGTCACCCGTCGACCGTCTTTAGTCACCCGCCTACCGTCTTTAGTCGCTCGTCAACCGTCTTTAGTCGCTCGACGACAGGCATTAGTCTCTTGCTGACTGACAATGGTCTCTGCCCAGCTTTTAGCGGTTTTTAAGGCTTATTGACCAATCGAGACCTATGCAAAAGCTACGGTATCGAGTCTGATCCCCGACTTCACCTTTGCCTAATCCCATGTTTCCCGCCACCTGCCGCGACGGTCGCGATCACGGCGGGAGGCTCCAAGACACAAAGCAGAGTTGTCCTGATTGAACTGAATCTGTGTTCATCTGTGGCCAAGCTCGGTGTCTCTGTGTCTCGGTGGCTGACGCGGATTCCAAGCAAGAAATGGGGCGTTTCTTGTTTGATACGGGGCATCTCCTCTTGGAAATGGAGCATTTCGTGTTTGGAATGGAGCTTTTCCAGCCGCAAAAATATTAGAGGGGTCACTCCCAGCTATTGACACAATGATTTGCCAGACGGCGAAGTCTGCGCCGGAAATCCGGCAGCGTCAATCCGCGTTCGCGTGGTTCGCGTGGTTCGCGGTTCAATGCCCGCCGTGGCCGCCGCCACCACCATCAAAACCGCCGCCGTGATGCCCGCCTGAACCGGAATCGTGTTGGTGTCCGTGATCGTGGTGATGAGGCTGTTCTGCGCCGGAATCGTTGCCGCCCAAAAACCAGACCCCGCCACCATTGGATGACGAATCCTTTTTGCGCGAACACCGCCGGCAACCGGCAGCCCAAAAAACAACCAGCACCGCCCCCGCGATAATCAAGATTTCAAGGATTGGATTCATGTGTTTTCAATCAGGTGAATACACCCATTTCCATACCGAGTCGAGAAGTTTCAGACACGAATTGCACGAATCAACACGAATTGAATTGGCGTAAATTCGTGAAATTATTGTCAAAAAACATTTCCCGGCAGGGCTGCGTTGCCGCTCAGCCCAAATATCACGGCGGCGCAGCAGCGACCGCCCTACCAACATTTGTAGGAGTCGAGGTGACGAGACTCAAATCAAATCCCCGGTTTCAGATTTTTAGTCAGAGACTCCTCACGTCGTCTCCTACGCGGAATATTTTTACCACCAAGGCTCCAAGGCACAAAGCAGAGTTGTCCTGATCGGACTGAATCTGTTTTCATCTGTGTCAATCTGTGGCCAAACTTGGTGTCTTCGTAGTTGGCTTCCATTTTCCCGCGCCGCTACGGACCATTTGTATTCAACAGCCGGAAGAACGCATTTCCACCGGTCGGTAGAATGATGACGCTTTCGTTTGTGCCGTTGTCATTGTATCCGCCGGTGAAGTTTGACCACGTCAGCGCGTTCAACGTCGCATTGGATTGCAGGACAAAACCCGTGGCGGACGACGGCCATGAGAGGGTCAACTGCCCTCCCGAAGAAGCAATGTCCAGCGCAACTGGAGGCAAAGTCAACGCATACACCGTGCCGTCCCCATGGGTGCCACCGTTCAGTGTCGCCCCATAAAGCGAGTTGCCCGCCAAAACAACCGCCCCGATTGGATTTTCCCCGGTGCTGGCACTGAAACTGTAAAGCGTGGCAAAACCCGTGCCGTTGGTGGTGATGTCGAAGACGGTGCCTTCGCCGCCACTGCCCCCGTTCAACGCCGTCCCATACAGTGTGCCGCCAGACAATGCCAGACCGCCAGACGGATTTGCGCCGTCGGCATTGGTCAAATTCACCGTTTGGGAGAAGCTGTAAAGGGTTTTGAAATTGCCGCCGTCAGTATCCACCTTGAACACCGTGCCGCTCCCCGCAGTTCCGCCGGATGACGTTGTCCCGTAAAGCGTGTTGCCCGACAAGACCATGGTTCCGACCGGATTGCCGCCGGTGGTGTTTGTGTTCACCTGCAATGTGGAGTTGAAGGTGGTGTTGCTGAAACTGTAGAGAGTGGTGAAATTGCCGCTGAAGGTGTCAAACTTGAATACAGTGCCATTGCCGCCGCTGCCGCCGGCTATTGCCACGCCATATAATAATGTGCCGGACGATATCAGGCTGCCATAAGTCGGATGAGTTCCGGTGGAATCAAGTTCATCGCCGTCACTGTTGGTGTCCGCTCCGGTTGACGGGTCATTGTTGGCGGAAGTGAAGTCGTAAAGGTTTGTGAATGCTGAACCGCCTGTGTTGACCCTGAACAGGTTGTCACCGTTCGCCGTCGTCCCAAACAGCGTGCTTCCGACCAGCGTCAGAGTCGCCTTCGGATTTTGACCGCCACCATTGCCGAAATTATAAACCGTGAACAGTCCCGTGCCGTTGGTGCCTACGGAAAACACGACGCCGGGATTTTCCGTCACACCATACACCGTGCTGCCGGACACCACCACCCCACCGATGGGATGGGCGCTGCCGCCAAACCCGCAAACATTGGTAAAACCCGAGCCATCCAAGTTGCACCTGAACACCCCGCCCCCGTTGCCGGGCGAGACGCCGCCCTCCACGCTTCCAAAAAGAACGCCGCCGGACAATGTCACGCCGCCATACGGCGATTCACCGTCTGTGAAATCAAAGCTGTGAAGTGTTGTGAGAGACTGCGCCGCAGCCGTAAGGCCGGTGCAGGCCAGGATCAAAAACAGTTTGAATGTTGTCTTCATAAGGTTTTGAGTTTGTTCGCTCCAGTCACATTGGAATTGCCGACGGATGGAGAACCGAAGAATCAAAAAAACCGAAACAACATTGGCGCTCTGACACCCGGATTTACCACCTGTTTTACGTTTTACGCCCATTTCCGGACCGTGTCGAGAAGTTTTGCACACGGATTACAGGAATTTTCAAGCCAGAGGCCGGAAGCTAAAGCCGCCGCGCAAACAGCAGGAATTCGCCGTTTTCTTCACTTTTCCCGTCCTTGACGGTCAATTTGATGATCGACAGGGTTAATTCCGTCGCCGACAGGGTTAATTCGACAACGGACAGGGTTAATTCCGTCGCAGACAGGGTTAATTCCGTCGCAGACAGGGTTAATTCGATGACAGACAGGGTTAATTCGATGACAGACAGGGTTAATTCGATGACGGACAGGGTTAATTCGATGACGGACAGGGTTAATTCGATGACGGACAGGGTTAATTCGATGACGGACAGGGTTAATTCGATGACGGACAGGGTTAATTCCATCACGGACAGGGTTAATTCCGTCACGGACAGGGTTAATTCCGTCACGGACAGGGTTAATTCCGTCGCAGACAGGGTTAATTCCGAGACCCGGATGGTATGAACTGCCGGGCTGCAAACTCTCCCGGCGGCATAAGATACCGAAAATGCGTCAGTCCTTAACACGCCAATTTCCAAGCCGGGTCGAGAAGTTTTCGGCCTCCCAAGCCCGCCATCCGATTTTTCTCGGTAGGGCTGCGTTGCCGCGCAGCCCAAATATCACGGCGGCGTAGCAGCGACCCGATGACGCCGACGAGCTTCGTCCGGCAGAAATCCGTCACCAAGTCGAAGACCGCCATCCCCGGCCTGCCCACCGGCACGCGGGTGTGGTGCCGCGTGCGCGGCGTGAACGCCGCCGGTGAAGGCGCGTGGAGCGACCCGGTCTCGAAGATCGTGCCGTGATGCAGGGTGTTTGCGTGCTCGGGCCCGCTTGCTTTTTGAATGATGCCCTGCCCGGCAACCAGAACCGGCCCGGGCACGTTCACCACGTTGCCGTAAAGGGGTCAGTCCCGATAGTTGACAAAATTCTTTGCCATGCGGCGAGTTTGCGCCTGAATTTCGGCAACGGCAAACAAATTTGCGGACTGCTGATGTTGAATTTAAATCTGTGTTCATCCGTGTCCATCTGTGGCTAAAAGATGTTCGCGTGGTTCGCAGTTCAATGCCCGCCATGTCCGCCACCACCGCCATCAAAACCGCCGCCGTGATGGCCTTCAAATCCCCCGCCATGATGTCCGCCTGAACCGGAATCGTGATGATGGTGAGCCGACGTCTGCGTCTTTGCGTCCTTGCGTTAAAATCGTTTCCGCCCGGAAACCAGAACCCGCCATCCGCATCGCGTGGGTGCCGCCGGAGTCCGTTCCGTTGAGATGAACCGCGCTTGTCGCGCCGAAGCCTGATGCAGGCGGAAACGGATTGGCTTCAAAGCCAAGTGACCCTTTTACATATTAATTAAGATAAGGCCGATAAGGGCAATGATCAATGTGGCTGCAATAAGCGCATGGCCACCAATAAGGCGGGCAGTTCTTGAACCCACCCGATTTCGAACATAGCCGGGGAAATTTTAGATTCGGATTAACCCTAATGGGACAGTCGAAAAAACAGTGTGCCTCCCGTCGGCGTGAATATGATGCTGTTCGTGCCGTTGCTGGTGCTGATCAGATTGGTGCTGGTCACCCAACTTGCCGAATTGGCCAGATTGGTGTTCTGCTGCACGGTGTAGCTGCCGGTGTTCGGCCAGGCAATGGTCAGGTTTGAACCGGAGCGGGCGATGCCCATGGCTGGCGGGGGCGGATTCAGGTAATAGGCGGCATTCTTGCCGGCGACGCCCACTTGATAGATGGATTGAATTTCCGCCGCCGAAAGAGCGCGGTTGTAGATGGCCAGCTCGTCAATCGCCCCCGCAAAAGAATCGTTGTTGTTGGCGTTGATCAGGTCGCCGCGCACACCGATGGCCGCCGGCGTGTTGAATTGAAACGTGGAGACATAGCTGCTGGGGGCCGGATACGCCACGCCGTCAACGTAAAATGACACGACGGTGCCCGACTTGGTGACAGCGACATGATGCCAGTTGAGGTCGGTCACGTGCGCGCCAGCGCCATAGGTATCATCGTTGACGTCGTCCACGTCAATTTTGGTCAGGGAAATCGCGCCGTCGGTGTGCATGCCCATGCCATAGCCCTGGCTGCCGAAGTAGAACAGCGCGGCGGCCCCGCCATTGGCATTGGGGTCATCGGAAACAACAGAGGTGGTGCCCCGCTTCACCCACGCTTCGATGGTGAGGTTCTGCAATTGCAAAGCGGCGGGATTGCCGATGAAAACACCGGCATGGTTGGCGGTAAGATCAAACGCCTGCCCCACCTCGCCCGGCACATAGGTCACGCCATTGGTAAGCGTTCCATTGTTGCCGCCCACGATGTCCACCGCATTGCCGTTGGCCGGCCACCAGGCGACCAGTCCGGGAGGCGGCGTGGCGCTCGCGACATAGTTTAATTGCAGCGTGTTCCCATTGGTTGACACGTTGAAAACGCCAGCAAAGGTGTTGGAAAAGCCCGAGGTGTCCACAACAAAGCTGGCGGAGGCAAAGCCACTGAACCCGGCGGTGGCGGTGGCCAGCGGCCATGTCTGGCTGGTGGCGAGGTTAAAACCACCGGCCGCGCCCGGAATTTGGGCGGCCGTCAGCGAAACCAGGCGGATGACAAACGGGCTGGCGGGAGTGGCGGCCACGTTCAAAGCACCGTTGATGTTCAGCAAGGAGGAACCGCCGATGCTGCTGGCATTGGTAATGGTGAAGACGAGGCAGCCGGAGGGATTCCATGTTTCCGGGCCGGTAGTGAGCGTGCCCACACTGCCATTGCCGGGGGCGTTGGTGCCATTGACGGTCACGAGACTGGCGAGGTTGCCGGTGCCTGCCAGGGTGGCTCCGGCGGAGACGGTGACCGGGGACAGCAGTGAGCCGTTCACCGCCAGGGTGCCGGCACTGATCGTGGTGGAGCCGGTGTAGGTGTTGACTCCCGTGAGAGTGAGGGTGGCGGGGCCAATTTTGGTCAACGCCAGCGCGCCAGAGGTGTATTCCGGAGCAGCATAGGCGTCATAATCATAATTGGTGTCCACCAACTGGCCGCTGAACACCGTGCTGGAAGTTTCCTCAACTGTCAGCGTGGCCGCCGGAATGGGTGCGGTGTTGTTTAACACATTGCCGTTGGCGATGAGCGCATTGCCCGCGCCGCTGGACGTGAGGTTGGCCACGGTGGTGTTGTTGCCATACAGGAAAAATTTGGTGTTGTGTCCCGCGATGGGATCCATCAGCAACTGGTTGGTTTGGGTGAGGGCATTGGGATTGAGCAGATAGACCGAGCCACGCTGGATTTCCAGTTCG
>Ga0302277_1001288_pt1 | contig 18866 bp, 15 predicted proteins | sample III_Bog_N3_1_FD_198759 | JGI IMG/M metagenome (GOLD analysis project Ga0302277, IMG submission 198759) | Peat permafrost microbial communities from Stordalen Mire near Abisko, Sweden - III_Bog_N3_1 | ecosystem: Environmental > Terrestrial > Soil > Wetlands > Peat | place: Sweden: Abisko... | reverse complement strand
CTATCAGCAACATAAACATAAGAGAACCGAATTTGGTAAGGTCAGTTGAAGTGGTATATCCCACTACTGCCATTACGCCAAACATGCCGGCGGCAATTAAAAACACCGTAAAAATGGAGCTCATGGTATAGGCCAGAAAAATAAAGCTAAGACTCATACCCATAAGGGCTGAAAAAAGAAAAAATACACCAACCATAGCAGAATAGGAGAGTTTGTTTATGCCCGCGCCCATTAATAGAACTAAGCCAAGCGGAGCAAACATAACAACCCAACCTAAGGCACTCATACTGGTTCCTGTTGCTGTTTGTGTAAGCAGTGAACCAATAAGACTTGGGGTAGCAGCAAAAATATACGATGTTAATCCGGTAATTAAAAGTCCGGCAAACATCCAGGAGAATACTCTCGCTGTAAATGTTTTAGACATTACTTCAGAACTTACCGTCTGAATTTCCACCGGTTCCTGAAAATTAAAATTTTGATTATCCATATTGTTAATTAAGGTTTTGTTTCTTAGTGCAAAGATACATAAATAGCATCTAATGAAGTGTTAAAATACTATAAATTGACTGGCATCTTTATCACCTACTTTCTTTAAAAAGACGGGCATTAATAAAAAATACCTTTAATTTGTGCCTCTTATAAGGTACCAAGGCATATATGAAACAGAGTATTCTACTTTTATTAATAGCTTCCACTCTGTTTTACAGTTGTAAAAGCCATAAGGATGTTACCAAAGTTTCAATGAAAGATGAGCCCAAACAAGTTATTGTCGCAAATCCTTCCGGGAAACCGATCCAAAAAATTGACTTGCCGGTTTTCATTCCCATATTAGAGCTTCAAAAGCAAATAATTCAAATACTTTTTGATCCGGGACATGGTAAATATTATGTCTGCAACGGTCAGACCAATTGTGACAAGAAATTCAAGGATTTATACCTGGAGAACCCCATACTTAGTGTTGATGGTGACCTTATATCTATACGGATGCACCTGGCGGGCAATACCCATTTCCTTTTCTTAAGCCCGGGAATATCGGAAGATATTACTATTACTGCCGTTCCGGAAGTACAAAACGATACCCTTTATTTCCGGCATGTAAAACTGGAACAATCATCAGGTGATTTATTGCTCAGCTTAACTTCGGCCCTGTTTGAAAAGGATATTGAAGAAAAAATACAAGAAAATGCCTGGTATTCATTCCGGCCCAGTTTAGATGCTATAACAAACCAAGCTAAAAAACAATTTCCGGTTAAATACGGAGGAGCCGTATTGTTGCTCAACCTGAGTAAAATTTCCCTTAAAAAGGTAAGTATTGAATCTTCCCCTGACCAGGGCATTATGGCTGAATTTTCCGCCGACCTGGAAGAAGAAGACAGCTCGTTTGCCAGATAAAGGATTGAAGATAGACTCCTATGTATCTTGGCTTGGTATCGTATTATTCCCCACTTTAAGTTATTGTTAGAATTATGTTGCTATTTTTGTACACTTTAATACGGGATTAAATCAATTTGTTTATGAATTATCAGTCAGATGTTGAAGCTGTTGATGCGTTTGGAGCTAAGTATAAAGAACTTAGCAAGGAGATAGGTAAAGTAATTATAGGCCAGGAAAAAATATTGGAAGATGTCCTTATATCCATATTCGGAAGAGGCCATTGTTTGCTGATAGGTGTTCCCGGTCTTGCCAAAACGCTGTTGGTGAATACCATTTCTCAAACGCTGGGCTTGGCTTATAACCGTATTCAGTTTACGCCGGATTTAATGCCTTCGGATATTTTAGGTACCGATATTCTGGATGAAAATCGCAGCTTCCGCTTTATTAAAGGCCCTTTGTTTGCAAATATAATTCTGGCTGATGAAATAAACCGTACACCTCCCAAAACACAATCGGCCTTGCTGGAAGCCATGCAGGAAAGAGCCGTTACCGTAGGCGGAAAACGTTATGAAATTGGTAATCCCTTCTTTGTACTTGCCACGCAAAATCCCATTGAACAGGAAGGAACCTACCCTCTTCCCGAAGCCCAATTAGACAGGTTTATGTTCAACATTTGGGTAGATTATCCGACTTACGCGGAAGAACTGCAAATTGTAAAAAGCACCACTTTTGATAAGGATATCACCTTGAATAAAATACTGAATGCCGATGAAATATTGTATTTCCAAAAGTTGGTTCGAAAAATACCTATAGCCGATAACGTATTGGAATTTGCCGTAAAACTGGTTGCTAAAACCAGACCCGACGATCCACTGGCTACTCCACTAGCCAAGGAATATATAGTTTGGGGAGCTGGTCCCAGAGCTTCACAGTTTTTGGTTATAGGAGCCAAATGCCATGCAGCCCTGCACGGCAAATACTCTCCCGACATAGAAGATGTGAAAGCCATTGCAGTACCCGTTCTTCGCCACCGTATTGTACGAAACTATAAGGCCGAAGCAGAAGGAGTTTCCACCGATGAAATTGTAAAACGGCTGCTAAATAATTAGAAATTACGATTTACGAATCTTAGTATTACTAATTCGTAATTCCTAATTCTTAATTCCTAATTAAATGAAGAAAGCCATAGTATCTGTAATAAACGATTTGGTGACCGACCAGCGTGTTAACAGAACATGCCTTACACTTACCGAATGCGGCTATGAGGTTTTGTTAGTTGGCAGAGTTCTTAAAAGCAGTATTCCCATTCCGGTTCGCCCCTACTCCTGCCATAGAATGAAATTACTTTTTAGCAAAGGGGTTCCGTTTTATATCGAATTTCAATTACGACTTTTTTTCTTCCTCTTATTTCATAAAGCGGATCTTCTCTTCTCCAATGATTTAGATACTTTATTGCCTAATTATATCGTATCAAAAATAAAGGGTGCAACACTTATCTATGACAGCCATGAATACTTTACCGGCGTACCTGAACTGGCCGAAACGCCTATGAAAAGAAAAGCCTGGAAGAGCCTGGAAAAGCTATTGATACCGCGATTAAAATTCATGTTTACCGTAAACGATTCCATAGCTAAACTATATAAAGATGAATTTGGACCCGATGTAAAAGTAATGCGCAACGTACCCGTAAAAAGAGTGTTGCCCTCAAAAGCATCACGTCAATCCCTGGGCTTACCACCGGATGTAAACATTATACTGTTGCAGGGGGCAGGAATTAATATTAATCGGGGCGCCGAAGAAGCTATTCAAGCTATGGTGTACCTTGACAACTGCCTGCTATTAATTATTGGCGGAGGCGATGCCGTTGAGAGTTTAAAGAAATTGACAGAAGAATTAAAGCTTTCGGAAAAAGTACGGTTTATAGCTAAACTTCCTTTCGAAGAACTGATGCAATATACCATTCATGCAGATATTGGACTTAGCATAGATAAAGATACCAATATCAATTACAGGTATAGTTTGCCGAATAAATTATTCGATTACATACAGGCGGAGGTTCCGGTTCTTGCATCACCGCTGGTGGAGGTGAAAAGAATTATTGATGAATACCGAGTTGGAGTTTGTATAGAATCGCATAACCCGGAAGAAATAGCCTCGAAAATAAAGTATATGCTATCGGATAAAGACAGGTGGCGCCAATGGAAAGCTAATGCTGTCATTGCAAAAGAAGTGCTTTGCTGGGAAAATGAAAAGAAGAATTTGACGGTACTTTTAAAAAATTAAGGCAGACTTTTTCAATATTCTCACCTTCCTGGTATTTTAGAAAATATGTTATTTTTACAACTATGAATTTAGAAGGTGCCTCCCAATTTATTTTACAGAAACTGGAAAATGAATTACCCAAAAATCTGGCATACCATAACCTTGCACATACGAAAGAGGTTCATGAAGCCGCCATGCGCATAGGGAAAGAAGAAAACATTACAGAAAAGGAAATGGAACTCTTGCGCATAGCTGCGCTCTATCATGATTCGGGCTGGATATATAACGGCGTAGGGCATGAAGCAATATCCTGCGAAATAGTCCGAAAACACCTCCCTGATTATGGCTTCAACACGGATCAAATTGAAAGCATTTGCACTATAATAATGGCAACAAAACTGCCTTATACACCGGAAAACATTTTGCAAAAAATTATTATGGACGCCGACCTCGATTACCTGGGTACTGATACTTTTTTCCCCAGGGCTGAATCTTTGCGACAAGAGCTCGTTTCATTAGGCAAGCTTGCGGAAGGGGCAGATTGGAATAAACTTCAGGTTCCCTTTATTGAAAACCATCACTATTTCACGGCTTCATCTATTAAAAACAGAGAACCTAAAAAAAATGAAAACCTCGAGCTACTAAGAAAATCAATACGTACATAATCTAAAAGCAGACTTCAATTACTTATCTAAAACAAAACATTATTACCCGTTGTTATGATGCTTACACCAATGGAAAAGGAAAATATTGTCTTCCTGGATATTGAAACCGTTCCGCAATATGCCGGTTTCAGTGATGTTCCTGAACCGCTCCAACATCTCTGGGAAGAAAAAAATACCAGGCAAAAACTACTAAAAGAAAATGAAACTATAGCGGAGTCCTTTAGCCGGGGAGGACTTTATGCGGAATTCGGCAAAATAATTTGCATAGTTATAGGGTTTATTCAAAAGGATAAACTATACATTAAAAGTTTTGCCGGCGATAATGAAATAGATTTACTAAAGGCATTCGCCCATTTTCTGGAAAATCACAAACCCTTTGGAAACCGCCCTGTGCAGCTATGTGCGCATAACGGTAAAGAATTCGACTATCCCTATATTGCCCGAAGAATGATTATTAACAGGCTTAAAATTCCGGCACTCCTGGATAATTCTGGAAAAAAACCCTGGGAGGTTCAATTAATTGACACATTGGAATTATGGAAGTTCGGAGATTATAAGGCTTTCACCTCCCTTAACCTGATGGCCTATATATTGGGACTTCCGAGTCCCAAGCAGGATATGGATGGCAGTATGGTGGGAACATATTACTGGCAGAAAAAAGAACTCGATAAAATTGTACGTTATTGCTGCAGTGATGTGGTAACGCTGACCAATGTCTTTCTTCGCATAAAAGGAGATATTACTATTAACGAAGAAAATGTTATTTTTGAACCATAATGATTGAAGTAAAAGATATTCGGAAAAGCTACGGAGACACCCAAGCTGTAAAAGGAATAAGTTTTTCTATAAATGATGGTGAATGCTATGGCTTGTTAGGCCCGAACGGAGCAGGCAAAAGCACCACCATCAATATGTTGAGCACCTTGTTTCCGCCCGATTCAGGGGAAATAACTATTAACGGGCTGGATATAAAAAATGCAAGGGAAGAAGTAAAGAAAATATTGGGTGTAGTTCCACAGGAAATTGCATTGTATTCCAATTTAACCGCCTGGGAAAATATGTTATTCTGGGGTGGTTTGCATTCTATAGCCAAAAGTGAACTGCATAAAAAGGCGGAAGAACTCCTTGCCCTGGTGGGCCTTTCAGACCGTAAAAATGAAAAGGTAAAAGCCTACTCAGGCGGAATGAAACGCCGCATCAATTTAGCGTGTGCATTGCTTCATTCTCCTAAAATATTATTGCTCGATGAACCTACCGTGGGGGTAGACCCTCAAAGCCGTAACATGATTTTTGAGTTGATTGAGCAACTCAATAAAGATGGCATGACCATTATTTATACTACCCACTATATGGAAGAAGCCGAAAGGCTTTGCGACCGCATCGGAATTATAGACAGCGGCGTAATTGTGGCTCAAGGTACCTTGGATGAGTTAAAGCAGAAAAGCGAAATAAAAGACGTAATTGTAATGGAATGCGGGCAGACACCTGACCAATCCTTTTTATCGTCAAAATTGAATTTACAAGTAAAAGTGACTGACCATACCGCTTATATAGAATCGAATGATTCAAAAAAAGACCTCACTCGCTGCGTTATAGGCTGCTCCGATGCGGGCTATGAAGTCCACCATATTGACATACAAAAAGCGAATTTGGAAAACGTATTTCTTAAACTGACCGGAAAACAATTGAGAGACTAATGTTTAAAATACTAAAAAAAGAGCTGTTAAGTTTCCTGAAAGACAAGCGTGCCGTAATGCTTACCTTTCTCTTGCCAACTATATTGATTTCTGTATTTGCATTGGCTTTTGGAGGAAGTGGGAATGACGATATCCAAAAGATTCCATTATTGGTTTGCGACCAGGACAATACCAGCATCACCAGGCAAACCATAAGCGATATAGACTCGGTTAAGATGATTGAAGTTATTCCTTGCAGTTATGATAGCGGCATGGATTTAGTCACCAGGGGCAAAAAGGCAGCTATGCTTGTTTTTAGAAAAGGCTTTTCAGATTCTGTCAGCGCTATGACATCATTTCCATGCGATCTTCACTATGACGCTTCACAGACCCAGGAAATGGGAATAATCCAGTCTCTCTTGGGAAGATCCATGTATTCAAGCATGGGTAAAGCCATGAGAAACAAGTCTATGAAAATGAATAAAGATTCCATCGTACTGAGTATTGATAAACAGTATCCGGGAATGGATAAGGCAACTCATGAAATGGTAGTTAAAAATATCAACAAAAATTTTGAATCAGCAAGTTCAGGTATGAATACTGATGCACAAAGCAAGATGAAGCTTAACACCGTTTCGGTGGTAAGCGCTAAAGTTGGTAATCTGGGATTAGTGCAGGCTGTAGCGGGCACCGCCGTTATGATGCTTTTATTTTCACTTACCGGTATGGGCGGAGGTTTACTCGATGAAAAAGAACAAGGCACCTTAAAAAGGCTCTTGTATTCTCCTGTCCATCCGGCTCAAATCCTACTGGGTAAAATGGCCTGTTCTATTATTGTAGCTACCTTCCAGCTTGCTGTCATGTTTATCTTCGCCTCGCTTGTATTTCATTTGCAGGTACTGGATAAAATAGTTCCCCTTTCCATAATAATATTAGCTACAGCTTTTGCCTGCTCAGGATTTGGCGTTTTCCTTGCTACCATCGCAAGGTCAAGAGCCCAACTGCAAAGCATGAGCACACTCATTATACTCTCTATGTCGGTTATCGGCGGCAGTATGGTTCCCACTTTTATAATGCCCCAATGGATGCAAAACATAAGTGTAATATCTATAAACTATTGGTCCATCCAGGGATTTTATGATATCCTTTACAGAGATCTTCCTATAGGCGGAATATTCCTGGAGAGAGTATGCGTATTACTCATAATAGGCATCGTACTTACACTGCTTGCGTTCCGCTTCTTCCGGAAAAATGTGCTGTCATTAGACTAACCTATTCTTCGTTTATTTGACGATACAGAAGAAATGCTCAACCTCTACCAAGCTATGGATAGAATTAGAAAACGATTTGTCGATACTGCTATAAAAAGAGCTTCTTCTATAAAACCAAAGATAAAGCCCTTTACAATGGGAAAGGATTGATTACTTCTTAGTCACTGAATCAGGCAGGTTTACCACCTTATCATCAAACTTATATATATATACCGTTTCGTTTTTATTAACCGGGTTTAGTTTGCAAACCAATTTATCAATATAGCTAGGCTCTATAGTAGCTCTATAGGTAGCCGTAGGAAATACTTTCTTAAAGGCGGCAATCCTTTCATTTATTTTAACAGTGCCGAAAAAGAGTACATAATTTGGATGGAATAATGGATTGGTATCGTATTTATGTTCTGTGTATGCTTGTGCCAGTGTTTTCTTATTATCTATCTCCACCGGATGAAGATCCCACCTGTTTGCATAAAAGAAGGGTGTTTGGGTAACCTTGTCAGTATAACTTTCTTCCACCATATAGTTTTGAAAATCCTTCTGATTATATAGATAATACATGCTTTCCACCCTGCTTTCTTTAGAATACATGGTAGAAATAACGGGCAAGGCAATACAGTTAAGTATCCAGAAAAAGGTCCAGCAACCTTTCAAAATACCGGGGTGCTTTTGCCAATATTTCGATTCGGAAATAAATTCATTCCAACCTATGCAGCCCAATATAATTACAAAAGGAATCATAGGAAGTATAAACCTTTCCTGCTTATTAGGGAATACGGAATGAAACGTAAAAAACAAAAATGCGGGAAGAAAAAGGATGGTATATTTTTTCCATGACCTGAAAAACCCGAACATCAAAAACAAGCTTACGGGTGGTACCAATATTCCGGCAAGCACTAAAAAATAGTTGTACCAGGGCCCTACAGGGTAGTTGTGTGCATTGTCCACATTATACTTTATGTAAGAAGTAAACTCTGAAAAGGGTTTACCCCAAACAAATATATCAACTACGCCCTGCACGGCAAAAACTGTGACAAGGAACATGAACCCAACCATGAAAAAATGCTTCCAGTTCTTTCGGAACATAATTACCAATCCCAAGCCTCCTACAAATAAGGCAGTCTGAAAACGGGTATTAAAAGCAATTCCGCAAAATATACCTATCCAGAAATAGGTTATAAGCCTGTCTTTTCTTTTGGGGTCAATAGCGAACCAGGTTGCCAAGAGCAAAGGCGGTATGCAAAACATTTCTACCAGGTTGCGCACACTTAACATGGGCATAAACCAAAGAATGGAAAGTAGCAATCCTGCCTGGCGCGCAACCTTTTTACCACCATAAAAATCTGCAATTTTATACCCGATTACAATGGTGATAAGCGACCAGAGTGCAAGCAATGCACGAATAACATACATCTTATGCTGAGGATCTTCCATTCCACGCCAATGGAGATAGTAAAGCACCAGGTAATGCAAACCCGGATAAAACAAACTGGGCCCTTCAGGAGCATTTGCCACTCCGGAACCGCCGAGCCAATAATTATAATCGTGGCCCACTACCCAGGAGCCTGCCGGATCGAGCACAAGAAATTCATCATCGTGAAAACCAAATCCTTTAGAAAAAATAACCGCCAATAGCCTGAAAAATATGCCCAGGAACAATATCAAAACAAGAGGTTTTTCCTCCCATAGTTTGACTATTATGGGCTTAATCTTCACTTCCGGTAAAATTAATGAACGCTAATAGGGGCATTCGATTTAAAAACAGAATTCTGACTGCCCGAAGCTTTAGCTTTATAATTAGCTACTCCCGCTTTTAAAAACTGTTTGTATTGTTCTATATCCGGAGTGTAGCCCCGCTGAGGCGTAAGCACATCTCCTTGCGAATTAATAAGTACATACAGAGGCTGTGTATTGCTTTTGTATAGGTTTGTTTCCATATCTGTCCATTTATCACCATAAGTCTCTATTTTCGATCCGTCAAATTTGGAAACACTTTTTTTATCGTCCGGCAATTCGTTTTGATCGTCAACATATAAAGAAACCAGAATATATTCGTTACTTATAATATTTAAAATGGATGGATCTGACCAAACGTTTTCCTCCATTTTGCGGCAGTTAACACAGGTATTTCCGGTAAAGTCAATCATAACCGGCTTATTGGCCTGCCTTGCCACAGAAAGAGCTTCATCATAATCATGATAACAGTTCAGGTTGAGCGGGCATCCATGCTGAGGGCCAGCTTTTGCTGCTACCTTTACTGCAGTATCAGACTTGTTCATGCTTGCTGAAGAACCGGAAGAAGAAATAGACCATCCTTCCGAGTAAGATGATGGCGGGGGAAATCCGCTAAGTAGTTTTAATGGAGCTCCAAATAAGCCGGGGATAAGATACATGGAGAAAGAAAAAGAAAGCACGGCAAAAACCAGGCGTGTGCCGCTCAGGTGTTTTACATCCGAATCGTGAGCGAATTTTAATTTTCCAAGCAGGTACAGTCCGGTCATAATAAACATCACAACCCAGATAGAAATAAATATCTCGCGTCTCAAGATACCCATTGGGCCGTTCATATGAAAATGCAACCATTTTATATGCAGCCCAACCAGGTCGGCATTGGAAAGAAATTTAAGTGAAAAAGTGATTTCCAATAATCCTAATACCACTTTTACACTGTTAAGCCAGCCACCTGATTTAGGCATTTTAGCAAGTAAATTTGGAACCGCTGCAAACACGGCAAATGGCAGAGCCATAGCAAATGAAAAGCCAAACATCCCGACTATCAGGCACCAATATCCGCCGCTTTGAGAAACGCCGGCAAGAAGGGAACCTAAAATGGGGCCTGTGCAGGAAAATGATACGATACATAAGGTTAGTGCCATAAAGAAAATACCCATAAGCCCGCCTCTTTCCGAAGCCTTGTCGGTTTTATTTACCCATGAACTGGGAAGCGCAATTTCAAAAGCACCCAGAAATGAGAACCCGAAAACCAAAAAGATGATGAAGAAGATAAGATTAACCCATCCGTTGCTGGCAATAACATATAACCCGGAAGGCCCGGCAATTGCCGTTATTAGTCCTCCCAAAATAACATAAATTAAAATAATACTTAATGCGTAAAGATACGGACCTGATGACTTCCTTTTATTATGCGCTGAAGCTCTTTTTGTAAAAAAACTGACGGTAAGCGGTATCATAGGAAAAACACAAGGTGTTATAAGCGCGGCAAGTCCACCTAAAAAACCCAAGATAAATATCCATAAATATCCGCTCCCGGCACCGGAGGTAGTGGGCGGTATCTTTATGGAAAACTCAAATGGCTTGGGAGGAAGACACATGCTTTCATTACATACCTGGCAATAAACATTACCTTTTAAGGTGAATCCATTGGGGCTGTGCACAATAATTTTTTGGCTGAAACCTGCCTTGTTGAGATAATATTTTACAATTACTTTAAAAGTTGAATCAAACTTGGTAATGCAAGAATCTTCATCAATTGTTTTACCTTCCAGTATGTAATCGGGGTCAGGTGTGAAAGTAAAAGCCATAGCTATAGGTCCATTGCTGTCGGTATGCTGTTCAAAGGTGTGCCAGCCCTTTTGTATATCTACATGAAGCTTAATTACATATTCCGAATCACTTATTTTTTTCTGCGAAAACTTCCAGGATAGGGGGTTATAAACCTGAGCGCCTGCTGAATATACTAATAACAAAAAAAATCCAAAGAAACTTCTCTTGAATAATAGGGTCATAAATTAAATCTTGATTTCGTGTATTCGTTTAATAGGAATAGTAACTCCGTGTTTAAGAACGACCCTGTCTTTGGTAACAGCCCAAACAGTAGTCTCCACCTGCTTTAACGCTTCTGAATCCTCAAAAAGAATTTTTATTTTAACCTTATCTTTACCCAAAGATGCTGCACGGACAAGCTCATATTCTCTCTTCTGTTTTAATTCAACAGAAATTAAAACCTCTTCTGTTGGAAAATGAAGATTCCCTATGATTTCTTTATCCACTAACATTGGATTATCCACTTTACTCATGAGCTAATTACTTTTTGTGATGTACAAAGATATATTTTTTTTGTCCCTTTTGTCACTTTAAATCTTTCGTCAGGCCTACATCCTATTAACCAGGCAATTTGATCGCCTGAAATGAGAACGTATATTTTATTTTTATCAGGAATTGATACCTTATTGTCAATAAGGAAATCGCTTACTTTTTTAGGTTTATCCATTCCAAGGGGATAAAACTTATCACCGTTTTCCCATTTTCGTATTTTTAAAGGGAATATTAGTTTATCAAAATCCAGGGCAACTTTTTCGGGTGATGCGGTTGGAATTTTAAAATCCATGTCCTTTTCCAGGATTTTAAAAAGATAGGTATTACTGCCTGCAACAAGTTCCTCCATCTCGTCATTCACTTCAAAAAAGCTTTCTATATCATTCCCTGTTATAGGTTCAATTATTAAATTCTCCCTGTCCATTACCATACGATGTGTATCGGATAAAAAGATCTTTCCCGGTTGCTGCCTCCTATTTTCCTCTATTTGCAGGCATTGTTCGTAATTAAACCCCATTTTTTTAATGGCTTCATATAGGTATTCAACCGGAGGTGCAAGCTCTTTAAAAAAATCGTAATGAATATAGGTGCGTTCACCTTCTAAACTGATATATTTTCCGTCAGCCTTATCAATAGAATCATTTAAAATCAATTCTGTCCTTGCCAGATTATTAATGGTTGCAGTAATTGATTCTTTAGCCTTTTCATTGATTTCCTCTAGGGCTGGCAGCAAATGGTGCCGTATTTTATTCCGTTCATATTTATCCGTTTCATTGCTGCTGTCTTCCCTCCACCTGAGTTTATTTTTTGCAGCAAAAACCTCTATATCCTTGCGGTAAAAGTTCAGCATGGGACGGATGCTGCTTTCATTCCTTGCCTTTATACCATGCAGACCAGATATGCCTGTACCTCTTAACAGGTTAATAAAAAAGGTCTCAATGGCATCATCGGCATGATGCGCCAAAACGATATAATCGAGTTTATTTTTTTGCCGTATCTCTTCCAGCCAGGTATACCGTAGCTGCCTTGCCCCCATCTGCACCGATACTTTGTTTTCGGCACAAAATTTTTCCGTTTCAAACCGGGTAGAAAAGAAAAGCACCTGCTGGTTTACTGCCAATTCTTTTACAAACTTTTCATCCCCATCCGATTCATTTCCTCTTAACTGAAAATTGCAATGCGCAATACTGTAATTGTATCCCGCGAGCCGGAATAGTTCTGTCATTACAACAGAATCGAGCCCCCCGCTTACAGCCAGTAAAAACTTTTTCCCGGCAGCATCAGGTTCTAAGCTAAACAGGTCTTTTTGAAAGGTCTCCAACATGATACGGCAAAAATAAGAAAGTTAAACGATGTCTCTCAGCGTTTCGGAAAAGCTCCGCTATAATTCAAAATTCATTCTTCCCCATTCAACATTTCCATATCTTAGCCCTCCTAAAAAAACAGCCATGAAAAAAAATCTTCTTCCACTTTTAGCTTTTAGTTTTTTACTTTTTACTTTTTGTGATGCTCAAAACGTAATGACCCCCGAATTGCTTTGGCAACTGGGGCGGGTAAGCGGAGAAACACTGTCACCAGATGGCAAAAATGCTATTTACAGCGTTACCTATTATAATGTACAAGCTAATAAAGGATCAAATAATTTGTATTCCGTTCCACTTTCAGGTGGAGAGCCAAAACAACTAACCGCAACCACAGGAAGTAAATACAATGTTGAATTTTCCCCTGCCGGGAAAATGGGCTATGTATATAAAGACAACTGGTATGAATCGAATACGGATGGAAGCGCGGAGGTTCAAGTAACAAAAGATACGGATGGCATTGACAACGTAAAATATTCTCCGGATGGCAAATGGGTGCTCTTTACCAAGAATGTTAAGTTAGATCAAAATACAAATGATCTTTATCCCAATCTGCCCAAAGAACACGCTCGCATCATTAACGACCTGATGTACCGCCATTGGTCCACCTGGGAAGACGGAACCTATGGACATGTTTTTTATGCCCCTTATTCCGATGGAAAGATTGACATGAGCAAGGCGATAGACATTATGAAAGGAGAACGCTATTACTGTCCTACACAACCGGAAGGCGGCCCCGATGATGTTACCTGGAGCCCTGACAGTAAAACAATAGTGTATGTTACCAAAAAGAAAGTGGGCAAAGACTATGCCATAAGCACCAATACCGACCTGTACTTTTATGATCTGTCTACCGGAAATACAACAGACCTGACACAAGATAATCCCGGCTACGATACTTACCCTATTTTCTCCGGAGACGGCAGCAAAATAGCATGGCTCAGCATGGCTAGAGATGGCTATGAAGCGGACCAAAATCGGATCATGCTGTATGATTTTAAAACAAAAACGAAATATAATTTAACTGCGGGATGGGATGAGTCGGCATCTTCTTTAAAATGGAGTAAGGATAATACCAAAATTTATTTCCTGGAGAATGCTTTTGGTACCGATCAACTGTTTGAAATTACTATTCCAAAATACTTACCTGTTACTTCAGAGAAAAGTTTCAAACAAATAAAAAACGCTCCCAAGATGTCCTTCCCTAATTCAGATAATTTCAGACAGATTACAACTGGAGACCACGACATTACCGCCATGCTGGGAATATCGGGCAACGATATGGTTGTTACCCGAACCGATATGAATCATGCATCGGAAGTATATAAAGTAGATTTGAAAAATGGAGCGTTTACCCAACTCACCTTTACCAATAAAGCTGCTTACGATAAAATACACATGGGTAAAATTGAGAAACGCTGGGTGAAAACTACCGATAATCTGAAAGAACTGGTATGGGTTATTTATCCACCCGATTTTGATTCCACTAAAAAATACCCTACCCTGCTCTATTGCCAGGGAGGGCCACAGTCAACCGTTTCGCAGTTTTATTCTTTCCGGTGGAACTTCCAGTTAATGGCGGCCAACGGCTATATTATTGTCGCCCCGTGCAGAAGAGGTATGCCGGGTTTTGGTACGGCATGGAATGAAGAGATAAGCCGGGACTGGGGCGGACAACCTATGCGTGATTACCTGTCGGCTATCGATTCCATATCGAAACTTCCTTTTGTAGATGTAACCCGCAGGGGCGCTATAGGAGCCAGCTACGGTGGCTATTCCATTTTCTTTTTAGCCGGAATACATGATGGAAGATTCAAAACTTTTATAGCCCACGACGGTGTATTTGACCTGGAAAGCATGTATGGCACCACCGAAGAAATATGGTTCCCTAATTGGGAAACGGGGGGAGCTTATTGGAACAAGCCAACTCCTGTTGACTACCAAAAATTCAACCCTAAAAATTTTGTAGATAAATGGAATACCCCGATCCTCATTATACAAGGAGAACAGGACTTCCGCGTACCGGTGGAACAAGGCCTGGAAGCCTTTCAGGCTGCACAATTACGGGGCATTAAAAGCAGGCTACTCTATTTAGATAATGAATGCCATTGGGTGTTGCAACCACAAGATGCTTTAATATGGCAGCATGAGTTTTACAAATGGCTGGATGAGACGTTGAAGAATTAAAGGCCATTTGTTGATCCCTACTGCTACATAAAGGGAATTTAAGATAAAATAGTATCTTTACTTCCTAATCAAACTACTTGAGCTATGAAAAAAATACAGTTACTTTTTGTTGCTTTAACATTAAGCATTATTTCAATTGCTCAAAACCCTACCTATCAGCAAAAGCTATTTTACACTTGTAAAGTATGGGGGTTTGTAAAGTATTTTCATTCCAATGTATCTACTTGTGGAGTAAATTGGGACAGTGTTTTGCTTCATTGCCTTCCATTGGTTAAAAGTGCTGTTACTCAAAATGATTTTAATAATGCGCTTGATACTATGTTAAATGCTGCCGGACCTATGATAATTACTCACACTCCTCCTTGCGATACCATGCCTGCGGATTTAAAAAGAAACCTGAATACAACTTGGATAAATGCACCTATGCTTAGGGCGGATGTAAAAACAATTTTGGATACTATTAATAACAATTTCAGGCCTCATGCTGAATGTTGGGTAAAGAACAATTCCTACTCTAATAGTTATGCCGGATGGCTTGTGTTTCCTGCTGACAGCTTAATATTAAACGTGAATGATTACACCAATTACCCTGATGAATGGCACAGGTTATTAGAAGTATTTGCACACTGGAATATTATTAATTATTTCAATCCGTATGACTATTTGCATAATGAACCTTGGGATACTACACTCTATCATAACATTCTTGCAATAGATGGTGCAGGCAATGATCAGCAATTTTATTATGCATTCAAAAAAATAACAGCTCAGAATGTTGATGCGCATACAGAAGGCGGGACATATGATGGGTACTGTAATTTCCCCGGAGGGCTAAATGCCTGGTATAGCCCTCTTCTTATATTAAAGTACATCCCACATCAATACGTAGTTATAAAATCAGGGGTTACTGGTATTATACCGGGAGATGCTATTGTCTCCATAAACGGACTAACCACCCGGCAGTGGGAAGACAGTTTGAAAAACTATATCTCTGCAGGAGATACGGCAGTTTTCAGGAGATTTGTAAGCTCCTATATGTTGTATGGAAACTCAGGTGCAAATTGTACAATCACTTATCTTGACAGCTTAAACAATACCCATACAATAGTTACCTCCTATTCCACAGAGATCTATTCAAACTGGCTGTCTGTATATGATTATGTAAATGGATACTTTTCCAATGATACACTTGGTTCCGCAACTTACAAATTATGGAGTAATTGCAATATAGGATATGTAAATATGGGTGAACTGCAAACTAGTGACGTTCCAAATATGTATAGTGAATTACAAAATACCAACGCAATTATTTTTGATTTAAGGGACTATCCTAATGGAACGGCATGGCCAATTGCGGATGACATGTATCCCAATCAAAAAACTTTTGCCGAATTTACCACTCCGGATGTTACTTACCCGGGCACTTTTTATTGGGAACCTGATTATCTTGGAATTAATGGTAATCCAACTCCTTATAATGGTAAAGTGATATTGTTATTCAATGAGGTTACCCAAAGTGAGGCAGAATTCAGCTGTATGATATTAGGGGCTATGCCCAATGTAACTAAAATAGGAAGCCAGACAGCTGGTACTGATGGTAATGTTACCTACTATCGACTTACTCAAGACATGGGAACAATGTTTACAACCCTCGGCACATATTATGCTAATGGTGACAGCACCGAACGGGTTGGCATAATACCCGATAGCATAGTTTTCCCAACCCGAGAGGGGATTTATCACAACAGAGACGAAGTGCTTGAAAAAGCTTTGCAAGTAGTCGGCTGCACTTTAGGCGTTCCAACAATTAATAATCCTAAACCCCAAGTTGCTGTTTATCCAAATCCAAATAACGGCACTTTTACTTTATCAGTATCAAATATTAATGCAGCATGTAATGTAGAAATCTACAACATTTTAGGGGAGAAAGTGTATGATGCGACCCTGAATCAAGTTCAGGGTGACAATACTATTGATATAAATTCTCAATCAAACGGTATCTATTTATACCGGGTTTTAAAACAAGATGGTGGATTAATTGGAAGCGGGAAGTTAGTAATTCAGAAATAAAAGCTTTCTAGATAAGGTAAGATTGCTTCACAGCATTCGCAATAACGAACGGTCATAACTCATAACCCTCTGCACGGTCAATGACTTTTTAAGAATACACTTTTTTGTGTTGTACCTTTGAATTATGACAAATAGGAATATGCTCAAAAACAACAACTATATTTTTACTATGCAGCGAAAAAACATCATTAATATTTGCTATAATTCATTGCATTTTATTATTATTAATAATAGATTCACACATAACTATTTAATATCCAATAAATTACAAAATCCATTTTTTACAATTTTATTGTATTTCTATTATTATTTACGTAGTAATTCATTGTTATTTTTCAAAACTAATTTTATAGCTAATAAATAAATATTGACTAACTAAATATAAATAAATTTTCGCCTAAGTTGCGCTATATTCAAAGCTCATAGCTTATCGTTCATAGCTGGCTTTAATCCCAACTCCTGCCCTTTTTGGAGCATAAACTCAATCACCGCTTCCTTCTGATTGGGTATTTTCCCATCAATAATCGCTTCCCGAATGGCACTCTTTATAATACCCACCTGCAATGACGGACCAATGTTAAAAGCTTTCATAATATCTTCTCCGCTAACGGGAGGCTGCCAGTTGCGCAGGTGGTCCTTCTCCTCCACTTCTTTCAATTTGCGCTTCACCAACTCAAAATTGGCCATGTACTTTTTCATCTTGGCAAAGTTCTTGGTCGTAACGTCAGCCTGGCAAAGCAGCATCAGGTCATCAATATCATCGCCGGCATCGGCAAGCAGGCGGCGCACCGCGGAGTCTGTCACCACTTCCTGCGCCAGCACAATAGGCCGCAAATGCAGCAACACCAGCTTCTGCACATATTTCATCTTTTCATTTTGTGGCAGTTTCAACTCCGCAAATATTCTTGGCACCATGCGTGCGCCCTTATCCTCATGCCCATGGAATGTCCATCCGGCTTTATCGTCGAAGCGCTTGGTCAGCGGCTTGGCTATATCATGCAACACGGCAGCCCAGCGCAGCCACAGGTCCTTTGTCCGCAACGAGAGATTATCCAACACCTGCAAGGTATGATAGAAATTGTCCTTATGGCTTTGGGCTCCTACCTTATCTACCCCTTGCAGGGCAGCCATTTCAGGGAAGATGATCTGTAGCAAACCGGCATCAAATAAAAGGCTGAGCCCCACCGAAGGAATATCGGATAGAATGATTTTGTTCAGTTCATCCGCAATGCGCTCTTTGGAAATAATTTTGATACGTTCCTTATTCCGGCAAATGGCATCAAACGATTGCTTTTCTATTTCAAAGCCCAACTGCGAGGCAAAGCGTATGGCGCGCATCATGCGCAATGGGTCATCGCTATAGGTTATGTCCGGGTCAAGTGGGGTGCGGATAATGCGGTTATCCAAATCATTCAACCCGCCGAAAGAGTCAACCAGAACGCCGTAATTGTTCTTACTTAAGCCAATGGCAAGGGCGTTAATAGTGAAGTCCCGCCGCTTTTGATCATCATCCAGTGTGCCATCTTCCACCGCAGGGTTGCGGGAATCGCTGCGGTATGATTCTTTTCTGGCCCCTACAAATTCAATGTTGAAATCATCGTATACCAGTTGCGCCGTGCCGAAATTCTTATACACATTTACTTTGCGGTCACCCAGGTGCTTGGCCACTTCCATGGCAAGGTCAATTCCCTTGCCTACGGCCACTATGTCTATATCCTTACAGGGACGGTATAAATAAAAATCGCGCACATAACCACCCACCGCATAGGCATCCACCCCAAGTGCATCGGCCGCATCCGATATCACCTTAAAAACCGGTGTGCTTATAGCTTGTTTGCTAATTGCGTCTATTTCTTTTTTATCCATTAGCGTATAATCTCAATGGCCCCGTTCAATCCCAATTTAATAATCCGTGAAGGAGTATTTTTTTTATGTTCCTGCTGCCTC
>Ga0302277_1001286_pt1 | contig 18869 bp, 19 predicted proteins | sample III_Bog_N3_1_FD_198759 | JGI IMG/M metagenome (GOLD analysis project Ga0302277, IMG submission 198759) | Peat permafrost microbial communities from Stordalen Mire near Abisko, Sweden - III_Bog_N3_1 | ecosystem: Environmental > Terrestrial > Soil > Wetlands > Peat | place: Sweden: Abisko... | reverse complement strand
AACCAACTAACTTGAACCTAACTCGATTATGAAAACTTGAATAACTCAAACTGACACTCTTCAACTTGACTTTACTCATAGCAGCTGAGCCACGCCGCCGATGACGTCAACCGCAAACGCGGAACTGAAAGCGCAATCGGCGTTGGCGCCGGCCGGCGACTGGTTAGGCATCATGGTCTAGCCTCCAACATCAGGTTGGTTTGGTTGCCTTTGAGATACCAAGTGTATACGCCATTCTTGATGGTCGTGGTATCAGTGGCAGGATCATAAACTGAACTCTTTGCCGTCGCCGCCGGTGAGGTGGACTTGCAAGTCTTGCAAGATGACGACGTGCAGCCAGCCAAAAGCAGACTACAAAAGCACAAAACTGACAGGAGTATGATTTTCATATTTGGTGTGGTGTGAATGATGCCTAACGACCAAAGCTGAGCCACGCCGCCAGACGTGTCAACCGCGAACGCGGAACTGCCAGCGCCAACGGCGGTTGGCTCCGGCGACTGGCTAGGCCACAACTCCGTCATAATTCATCATTTTAATATTCTTATACTTACCCGATTTGACTCGGCGTCTCCGGCCTTGGCAGAGACCATATGCCATCCGGGAGTCAATGCTTCCTGTGGAATGAGAAAATCAAATGGTGAAAATGGAATCTCCATAGTGCCACCCGCGTCAAAAGCTGGGCCCTCAGAACGGCCATACCGATGACGTGTTGCATCTTGTTTGTATTCTTTACCATCCCAAACAATGGATAATCCCGAAAGCATTTCACGATCATTTATCGTTTTCTCTCCAACGTTTCGGAACAAGATTTGCGTCCATCCCTTAATTACTGAATCGGTTGTCGGAGGGTTTGTTGGGTAGGATGCAGTTAGTTGAAAGATTAAAACGATTTCCAAAGACTTTGGCGGTTTCCTGATATCCGCGAATGACGCCATAGCTACCAGAACAAAACATAGGATTGAAAGGAAGGTTTTTATTTTCATTCGGCGATATTTTTGTTTGGTGCTTTCATGTGGCCTAACGACCAAAGCTGAGCCACGCGGGAACTGTGACGTTCACCAACCAGCGACTTGTCGGCAAAACTGAGACGCCCAACCGCGTTGGCTCCGGCGAGCCGATTGGCTCGAACCTTGTCCTCGACTGTAAAAAAGCCCGTGGTTCTTGCGTAAAACCGTGGTCACTACTCGTCGAAAACTCGTAGTGGTGGAGTGGTGCGCGCGGCGGGGGTCGAACCCACAACCTTCAGCTTCGGAGGCTGACGCTCTATCCAATTGAGCTACGCGCGCAAATTCGCACTTTCAGACGAAAATTACCGGCGGACATTATGCGCGGTTTGCGCAGGGCGGCAAGCACGATTGGAGTCCGATGATTTCAAAAGTGTCGCGCGAAGGTCGCGAAGGCGGCGAAGAAGCCGAGGCAATTTTTTTCTTTCCCTTCGCCAACTTCGCGGTCTTCGCCCGACCTTTCGTCACGCATCGCGGCTTGCCGGTGCGGATTCCTCTGCTATTCTCCACGGCTCGTTTGTGACCATCACCGAAGAAATCCAGCGGCGGCGCACGTTCGCCATCATTTCGCATCCCGACGCGGGCAAGACCACGTTGACGGAGAAGCTGCTGCTTTACGGCGGCGCGGTGCAGCTCGCCGGCTCCGTGACCGCGCGCAAAAATCAGCGCGCCACGACGAGCGACTGGATGGAACTGGAAAAAAAACGCGGCATCTCCATCAGCTCGACCGTCCTGCAATTTGATTACGATGGTTATCGCCTCAATCTGCTCGACACGCCCGGCCACAAGGATTTTTCCGAGGACACCTATCGCGTGCTGACCGCCGTGGACGCCGTGGTGATGGTGATTGATTCCGCGAAAGGCATCGAGCCGCAGACGCGCAAATTGTTTGAGGTCTGCCGTCAGCGCGGCGTGCCGATCTTCACCTTCATGAACAAGTGCGACCGGCCGATGAAAAATCCGCTGGAGCTGATTGACGAATTGGAGCGCGTGCTGGGCATCGGCGCGTTTCCGGTGAACTGGCCCATCGGCAACGGCCCGGAATTTCAAGGCATCTACGACCGGCAGACGAAGACGATGCACACCTTCGAGCGCGTGGTCGGCGGCAAATATCGCGCACCCGTCGTCGTGGGCGGACTGCATGATCCCGAAGTGCGCGGCAATCTGAGCGACGCCGAATTTGCCCGGACGCTCGAAGAATTGGAGATGCTCGAAACGGCCGGCGAATCCTTCGACGAAGCCGCCGTGCTCGCGGGCAAGACCACGCCGGTCTTTTTCGGCAGCGGCGTGAATAATTTCGGCGTGCAACTGTTGCTCGACGGTTTTCTGAAACATTCGCCCGCGCCCAAATCGCGCGTGATGGGCGGCATCGAGATCGCGCCGGAAAATCCCGCGTTCAGCGGTTTCATTTTCAAGATCCAGGCCAACATGGATCCGAAGCATCGCGACCGCATCGCGTTCATCCGCGTCTGCTCCGGCAAATTTGATCGCGACATGACGGTGCATCATTCGCGCTCGGAGAAAAAAGTGCGCCTCTCCAGTTCGCACAAATTGTTCGGCAACGAACGCGAGACCGTGGACGAGGCGTTTCCCGGCGACGTCATCGGCCTCGTCGGTCACGACAGTTTTGGCATCGGCGACACGCTGACGACCGATCCAAAAATTCTCTACAAGGAAATCCCGCGCTTCACGCCGGAAGCCTTCAGCTATCTGCACAATCCGAACACGGGAAAATATAAACAATTTCGCCAGGGCCTCGACCAGTTGTTGCAGGAAGGCGTCATCCAGGCGTTATATCTGCGCAATTCATCCATCAAAACGCCATTGCTCGCCGCCGTCGGCCCGCTGCAATTTGAGGTCGTGCAATTCCGGCTCGAAAGCGAATACGGCGCCGAATCCCGCCTTGAAGCCGCGCCGTGGAGCGTCGTCCGCTGGCTGCCGACGGATATCACCGAAGAACAACTCGACGGCCTTTCTCTGCCCACCGGTGCAAAGCTCGCCTACGACCTCGGCAAAAATCCCGTAGTGCTGTTCCAAAACGAATGGTCGGCGAATTATTTCAACGAGACGAACAAGAACACGCCGCTGTCCGCACTGCCCGTGCAGACCGCAAAAGAATGAAAAGTTGACATCGCTGTATCAGCGTATCAAAGTATCAGCGTATGAGAACGACCATCACGGTGGACAACGACATTTTTGAGGCGGCGCAGGCGCAGGCGCAGGCTTCGGGCAAAAAACTGGGCGAGGTCATCTCGCAACTGGCGCGGCGCGGACTGCGCGCCTCGGCGGACACGGCCAGCAAAAACGGCCTGCCGGTTTTCAAAGTCCAGAGCAATGCGCCAGTCATTCCCAGCAGCCGCGCGAAGGCGTTGCTCGACGAGGACGCGACGTGAAGCTGCCCTTACTTGACACAAATATGCTGCTGGCACTGGCGTGGCCGAATCATCAGCATCACGCCAAGGCGCACGCTTGGTTTGCCGCGCACGCCAAACGCGGCTGGGCGACATGCGCGTTCACGCAGTTGGGATTTGTCCGGCTTTCGTCCAACCCGGCTTATTCGCGCGATGCGGTTTCGCCGCAGGACGCCGTCGCGTTGCTGCAGCAATGGACGCGGCACAAGGCGCACCATTTTTGGAATTCGCCCGCCGCGGATTCGCCTGCGATTTATCGGCGCGCCTTGGGACATCAACAGGTCAACGACGCCTGGCTCGTCGAAGTCGCGCGGAAAAACAAAGGCCGGCTGGTCACGCTGGACACGCATCTGTCGGCGCACGCGCTGGAAGAAAATTTGGTCGAGACCATCGCTTCGTGATGCCCGCCTACGAATAAACCACGGATGAACACCGATGCACACGGATGGAGAGACACGAATCACACTAATTTTCACGAATTGATTTCGGCTGGTTTGAATTCGTGCCAATTCGTGAAATTAATGTCTGCGTTTTGTTTTCATTCTGCATTCATAATTCTACATTCATAATTCGCCCTCATGCCCACCATCCTTTCCGCCTCCGAAATCACCGTGCGCTACGGCGACCGCACCATCCTCGATGCCACCACGCTCGGCATCCAAGAAGGCGAGCGCCTCGGCCTCGTCGGCCGCAACGGCGCGGGCAAGACGACGTTTCTCCGCATCCTCGCGGGTTTGCAGCAGCCCGACAGCGGCGAAGTCGCCCGCCAACGCGATCTCGCGGTCAGCTATCTGCCGCAAGATTTCATGCTCGATGCGTCGAAGAATGTCCTTGAAAACATCCGCGACGGCGCCCAGCACGTTTTGAATCTGATCGCCGAATTTGAATCGCTGCCGCACGATTCCAAGCGCCACGAATTTCTGGAGCATCGCATCCAGACGCTCGAAGGCTGGACGCTCGACCAGCGCATCGAGATCGCGATGGCGCACCTGAATTGTCCCGCCGCCGACCGCCGCATCGAAACGCTTTCCGGCGGCGAGAAACGTCGCGTGGCCATGGCGCGCGCGATCGTTTCCAACCCCGACTTTCTGATTCTCGACGAGCCGACGAACCATCTCGACCCCGAATCCATCGAGTGGCTCGCGGAATTTCTCGAGGAATTTCACGGCTCATTTTTGATCGTCACGCATGATCGCTATTTTCTCGACCGCGTCGTCAAACGCATGATCGAGCTGTCCGACGGGAAATTTTTCTCGCACGACGGCAATTACACCGAATATCTGCTCGCAAAAGCGGAGCGCCAGTCCGCCGACGCGACCGTCGAACACAAGCGCCAGATGTTCCTGAAAAAGGAACTCGCGTGGGTGCGCCAGGGCCCGCGCGCGCAACGCAGCAAGCAGAAAGACCGCTTCGAGCGTTATTACGACGAGGCCGCGAAGTCCGGCCCGGTGATCGAAGAAGACGTGGAACTCGTCATTCCGCCGCCGCCGCAACTCGGCAATCGCACCGTGGAAGTTGCCGGCCTCGGTATGGAAATCGCCGGGAAGAAATTATTTTCCGGTTTCAATTTCACGTTTGAAAACGGCAAGCGCGTCGGCATCTGCGGGCGCAATGGCCTCGGCAAATCCACGTTGCTCAAAATCGTCATCGGCCAGCTTCAGCCGACCGAAGGCACGGTGAAAACCGGCCAGCTCACGAAATTTAATTACGTTGACCAAGGCCGTCTCCAGCTCAACGAAGAGCGCACCGTGCTGGACGAAGTCGCCGACGGCACGGAATTCGTGCAGTGGGGCGACGCCAAACTTTCCGTGCGCTCGTATCTCAAACGCTTTCTGTTTTCCGACGACCGCATTCTGACGCTCGTGAAAAAATTGAGCGGCGGCGAACGCAGCCGCCTCCTGCTCGCGCGCATCTTGAAAAGCGGCGGCAATTTTCTGATTCTCGACGAGCCGACGAACGATCTCGATTTGCCGACGTTGCGCGTGCTCGAAGAGGCGTTGATCGCGTTCACCGGCGTGACGTGCGTCGTCAGCCACGACCGCTATTTTCTGAATCGCGTCTGCACGGACATCCTCGCGTTTGAAGGCGACGGCAAAATCCATCACAGCGTCGGCGACTACGATTATTATCTGGAGAAAAAGCAAAAGGCCGAGGCCGCCGCCGCGCGTCAAAGCGCCGCCATGCTCGCGACCAACAATAAAAACGCCGCCGCTGCCCGCGCCGGTGGCCGTCCGCCAGGACCGCGCAAACTGTCTTTCAAAGAAACGCGCGAACTTGAAGGCATCGAGGCGCAGATTCACGCGATGGAGGCCGAAGTCGCGCGCATCGAAGGTTTGTTCGCCGACCCGGAATTTTTCCGCAAGCACGCGGCGCAGGTGAACCAGCTCACGTCCGAACTCGACGCGGCCAAGGCCAGCGTGCCGAAACTTTACGCGCGCTGGGAAGAACTCGAAGCCGTGCGCGTGAACGCCGCGCCGTGACGCCGGAAACTTGGCCGCAAAAAAACGCAAAACGCGCAAAACGGGGTTGTGTGCTGATTTGAATTTGGTAGGGCGTCGCTGCGGCGACGCCCGGCGGTGCCGCAGCACCGCCCTACCAATTTAGGACACGGCCAAAAATTTGAAATTTTGGTGGGGCGAGCGTCCCCGCGAGCCGTCGTTTCAAAAATTCCCTATTGCCCCGGCTCGCCGGGAGTCTCGCCCCACCGGGAAGACGCCGCAAAAAATCGCAAAACGCGCAAAAAGGGAAAAATTGCCCAAGGCGGAATCGGGTTGAATCAGCGCGCGGCTGGTGTAGATTGGCCGCATGACGAACGACAAGCTGCTTTCCCGCATCACGGTGGATGCCAACATCTGCCACGGAAACCCGTGCGTTCGCGGTTTGCGTTATCCCGTGAATCTTATCCTTGAACTGTTGAGCAGCGGCATGACCGCCGCCCAGATTCTGGCCGACTATCCCGACTTGGAAGCCGATGATTTGCGTGCCGCTTGCGCCTATGGCGCGCGCCTCAGCCGCATCCATCGCATGGAGCCGGTGGCCGCATGAGATTTATCGTGGATGCGCAACTGCCGTCGCGGCTCGCCCGTGACTTGTGCGCAGCGGGACATGACGCCCGGCACACCTTGGAATTGCCGCTCGGCAACCGCACGCCGGACGGCCAGCTCGCCGCTCTCGCCGCCAGCGAAGACCGCGTGCTGATCACCAAGGACGGCGATTTTGTGACCAGCTTTCTGCTGCACGGCGCGCCGCCCAAGTTGCTGCTGATTTCCACGGGCAACATTTCCAACGATGCTTTGGCGCACCTGCTCAACGCCAATCTGTCCAAGCTGGTCACGGCCTTTGCCAGCCACCGGTTTGTTGAGTTGAACGCCTCCGCCATCACCATTCACGCCTGATGGCGGCTCGCCGGGAGTCTCGCCCCACCGGAAATTCTGCCGCAAAAAGGCGCAAAACGCGCAAAAAAGGAAAAACTGTCCAGGTGAAATCGGGTTGAATCCGTGCGCTGCTGGTGTAGATTGGCCGCCTGCGCCGATGATCTGGCCGCTCATCCCGCCGGAAAACCGCCGGAAATTGTGGCAAAACCATGCCGTCCGGCCGGGTGACGCGTCCGAAAAACGCCGGTTCCGGCGGCAGCCCGTTGAAAAACGTGGTTTTTGCCTGCGCCTCGGTGACTTGGTGGCTAAAAACGGCTGGCTGAAAATTGTTCAAAAAAAGTTCAAAAAAAAGTTGACCCCGCTGGCCGTCTCTGCGAGATTTGACCTACACACGGTAAACAACAACACACTACAACACTACAAATGAAAATTAAAGCAACTCTGATTGCGGCGGCTACACTGGCCGTTGGCGTCATCTCCTCGCAGGCGCAGGTCTATTCCCAAAACATCGTTGGCTACATCAATGTCAATTTGACCAACGGTTTTAACTTTGTCGCTAACAAACTTGATCTTGATGGAACAGGAACCAATAATACAATTCAGTCTGTAATTGGCACAAATTTTCCAACGACTACAACCAAAGTTCTCGCTTGGGATCCGGTTTCTCAAACTTACAAATCTGTTACTCTTTTGGCCAATGGCTGGAGTTCAGGAACGGCTGGTGCTTATGTAAAAAACGCTTTGCAACCGGGTGGGGGTGTTTTTATTTCAGTAGCTGCCCCGACAAATTTTACAATGGTTGGTCAACTTATTCCGCAGGGAACGAACCAAACGGTTTACCCTTCGCAATTTCAAATTGTATCGTATCCGTGGCCTGTTTCGGGTTATTTAACCACCAATCTGAATTATGCTCCCAATGCTCCGATTGGCACTTCTTTCGATACCGTGTTGCAATGGAATCCTAATACGCAGACATTTGTTACTCACAAAAAATTGGCATCAACTTGGCAGGCTGGCTCACCTAACCTTGGTGTAACTGAACCGTTTTTCTTGCTTCCTAATCAAACCACAACTTGGACGAACGGTTTTGCATACCCTCAATAACAAAACGATTTAAGAGACTAACCAATCAATCAGAGAAACTAAAAATATGAAAAAATTAATTATTACTACGTTGGCGGTTGTCGGTTTGGCCGCTTATGTTAACGCCCAAGGCACGTTTATTATTGATACGACAGCCAATTTTGGAAACAACGCCACGCCTACATCATCCACTGGCGGCTTGGTTTTCATTAATGGTGTGTTAGACACGGGAACCGACATCAATCTTGGGATTCTTTTTGGTTCGTCGGCTGGTTCAGTGACCACTGCGCTTAACATTGATCCGGGTGCTGTAAATGGTGGTGCTTACACCGGAAATATCAACTGGATTGCTTCACAAGGAACTGGTTCTGGAGATATAACGTCTGTAGGCGGTGGGACGCTTTTTGATCCTAACGGCAATTCATATATTGTTCCGGGTATTGCACCGGGTTCAACAGTTTATATGATTGTTCAAGGCTGGACTGGTTCTGCAGCAAGTTATTCGGCTGCTCAAACAGCCGGAGCTGCTTTTGGGCAGACCAGCGTGTTTTCATTCACTCTTGCCTCGCCTAGCGCACCAAATCAACCTGGGATAGCCAATATGAGTTCTTTGAATCTCGTTTCGACTCCTGAACCCAGCACGCTGGCCATGGCCGGTTTGGGTGGTTTCGGAATGTTGATGGCTATGCGCCGCAAAAAGGCCTAATCAGGCAATTTTTAATCAGCCCCGCTGGTTCGCCAGCGGGGTTTTTTGTTTTTAATTTTTAACCACACTTTTTTTCAACCACGGATGGACACGGATTAACACGGATAAAAAAACTTTGACGCGAATTGCGCTAATGAACGCGAATTGAGGTGCTGCCCGAATTTAATTAGCGACAATTCGCGTAATTCGCGTCACTTCCATCTGTGTCCATCCGTGTTTATCCGTGGTTAAAAAATTGATGCAACTTTGCGCGCGGGCTGGTGTTTGTTCTGGCATTGATTATATTCGTATCATGAACGTGCGCTTCATTTTTGGTCTGCTCGCGGCCGGCTGGTTTTCCAGCCAGCCGTTGCGGGCAAGCGCGGACATGGCAGACAATCCCTATCAGCCCATCGTCACGCGCAACGTGTTCGCGCTGGTTCCCATTCCCACGAACGCGCCGGTGGATCCGTCGTCGCTCATTCCGCCGCCCAAGATCACGCCCAATGGCATCATGACGCTGTTCGGCAACGTGCAGGTGCTGTTCAAAGTGGCGGGCGTGGCGCGCCCGGGAATGCCGCCCAAGGATGAATCGTATGTGATGAGCGTGGGCGACCGGGAAGATGACATCGAGGTGGAAAAGATTGATGAGAAGTCTGCCACGATCACGTTCAACAATCACGGTTCGATTCAGGAACTGGGTTTGACGCCGGCCACGGATTCCGGCGGTGTGCCGGGCGCGCCGCTGGGATTGCCGATGCCGGGAATGGGTCGCGGTCCGGGTGGTTTTGGCCGGTTCGGTCATAGTCAGAATAATCCGAGTTATCCGAACTATCCGAATGCGAATAGTGCGCCAGTCACGTCTGCGAATCCGTCCGTGCCTCAACCCGCTCCACCGGTTCAACCCGTGATGCCGATGGAACAGCAAGTGCTCATGATTGAAGCGCAACGGCTGGATTATATTCAGCATGGCGACCCAACCGCAAAAATTCTTCCGCCAACGGAAATGACGCCGCAAGTCACCGGCCAAGGCGGCGACGACAGCAGTGGCGACGCGGCTCCCGAACCCGCGCCGGGCAACTAGCTGGCCGGGTGAAAATATTTTGTAACTTTCCGCAATTTTTTTCTGGACAAACGGCAGTAAAAGGCCGTTGATGGACTGCGAGTAGCCATGAAAAATTCACATCGCTTTCAAGTGCGTGGTTACGGCTGGCGGAAGGATTTGCCGGATCAGGGGGATTTTTCCTGCGCTGCACCATCGCCGACGGTGCGGCCCGCGAATGTTGACCGGCGACCGCACTGCCCGCCGGTTCAGCGGCTGAAGCCCAATTAAATTTCCGACCCGTGAGAAAATCAGAACCATCAGAAAAAACCGACAACCCGACAAAACTATGACCCTGACCAAACGCGACCTCGTCATCCGCATCAGTGAAGAAACTGGGCTGATCCAGACCCAGGTTTTTGAAGTGGTGCAGAAAACGCTCAACTACATCACCGAAGCGCTCGCGAAGGGCGACAAGGTGGAACTACGCAACTTCGGCGTATTCGACGTGAAGATCCGCAAGCCGCGCGTGGGGCGCAATCCGAACCAGCCGGAGAAGGACGTGCCGATCCCCGCGCGCGCGATGGTGAAATTCAAGGCCGGCAAGGAAATGCGCGCTGAAGTCTTGAAGCTCACGCCGAAAACTTAAACCACGGATAAACACGGATGGACACGGATCAGATGCCTGACTTGCGCCGTGGCGGGGAATCAAAGCTCATCCTAAAAGCCGAGACGGAAAAAATAATTGGATTTGCCTTCGAGGTTTTGAATGAAGTCGGGCATGGCTTACTGGAGAAGGTTTACGAAAATTCGCTGACGGTTTTATTTAAGCAGAACGGCGTGGCGTTCGACCAGCAACGCCGTTTTGCCGTTTTGTTCCGTGGGATTGAGGTTGGAGAATTCATTCCCGATTTAATTGTATTCGGTTCGGTGATTGTGGACACAAAAGTTATTGAGCGGATAACTGACTATGAACGCGGCCAGATGTTGAATTACCTGCGCATCACGAAACTACGGGTCGGTTTGATTTTGAATTTCAAAAACGCCCGGCTCGAATTTGAGCGTGTCGTTCTTTGATTTGAATCCGTCTCGGACAGTTGAAACCACAGATAAACACAGATGGACACGGATAAAAGAAACCGCGTTTTATTGACTGCAAAAATAAATTTAGTTCTGCTTGGTTGTCGTTTGTGATGTAAAAATTAGCTGGAGCCAATTTTTAGATTGTTGAATGGGATTTTTGGCCGGTTTTCATCCGTGTTTATCTGTGTGCATCCGTGGTTGAAAAGGTCTTTGCTTTCCTAATCCATTTTTTTTCTTAAACTTTGCGGATGGAACGACTGCCCGGATTCCGCGATTTTTATCCCGAACCGCTCCCGCACGCGGATGTGTGGAGCGCCGACGCGCGCCAGTATATTTTTGACAAATGGCGCACGATTGCCCGGCGCTACGGTTTTCGCGAATACGACGGCCCGCCGCTCGAACCACTGGAACTGTTCACGACCAAAAGCGGCGCGGAGATCGTCGGGCAGCTTTACAACTTCACGGACAAGGGCGAACGCGCCGTCTCGTTGCGCCCGGAAATGACGCCGACGCTCGCGCGCATGGTCGCGACACACGAACGCAATTACAAAAAGCCGATCAAGTGGTTCGCGATTCCGCAATTGTTCCGCTACGAGCGCCAGCAGAAAGGCCGGCTGCGCGAACATTTTCAGTTCAACGCGGATTTGATCGGCGAAACCGATCTGGCGGCGGACGCGGAATTGATCGCGCTGTTGATTGACACGCTGCGGGCGTTTGGTTTGACGGCGGAGGATTTTGTCATCCGCTTGAGCAGCCGCAACGCGTGGCAGGATTTTTTTGAAAAAGGTTATTGTCGCCCGGCAGATGAAGGAAATATTGTGACCGGCGGCAAACAATATGAATTTTTCCAGATCATCGACAAACTGGAACGCACCGCGCCGGAAGAATCGGAAAAGAAATTGGCCGCGCTTGGATTCACGCTGGCCGAGGTGAACGCGTTCATCGAATCCGGCAAGTCGACGGTTGAGTTGCAAACCATTTTAGATAATCTCGCCGCGCGCGGGCTGAAGGATTTTGTGAAGATTGATTATCAGGTCATCCGCGGGCTGGCGTATTACACCGGCGTGGTGTTCGAGGCATTTGATCGTAAGGGCGAGTTCCGTGCCATCGCGGGCGGCGGACGCTACAACAATCTTGTGAAACTGATCAGCGGCGGCAAGGTGGATCTGCCCGCGCTCGGTTTCGGCATGGGCGACGTGGTGCTGCTGGAAATCCTCAAGGCGCGCGGGTTGCTGCCGAAATTTGATTCGCAGATGGACGTGTTTGTGCTGATCGAGGACGAGGCGTTGCGCACGATTTCGCTCAAGCTGGTTCACGATCTGCGCGCGGCGGGCTATGCCGTCGAGTATCCGATCACGCCGGCGAAACCGGACAAGCAGTTCAAGCGCGCGCAGGAATTGAAAGTGGCCTACACCGCGCGGCTGGAAAATGACGCCTACGTCCGCATCCGCAATGCCCAGACGCGCGATGAGATTGTCACCGGCCTGCAAGGCGCGGCGAATCATCTGGGGTGAACTTTTTTACACTTTTCAAAAAATCCGGCGGCAACTTGTTCACCGCCGGATTTTTCGCGCAGGTTTCCGGTGAATAACCCGTGGTTGTAAGTCGGTATAAGCCTTGATTTAATTGATGCTTTAGAATTATTCACAGTTTGTTCACCGGCCGTTTTCGGTGCATAAGCTGTGCATATCAATTTGTGGGCAGAAATAAAATTTCTGCTAGAGTGTTTGCAGTTCATTGAAAGAACGAAGCGGGCGGCGGAAAGTAAAATTGAAGTCGTTCGTTTCAGGATAATCCCAGGCGACTGGGGAAAAGCCGGGTCAGGCTGGTTGACCCGGCTCCTCAAAACCGCGCGGCAACGCGCGACGAGGCAGAATTCACCGGTTCCTCTGGCGGTGTTCGCACACCGTCAAATGCGAATGAGGGACTTGGCAGCAAGCCGCGATTAGAAGCTGCGGCGAGTTGAGTCAAGTAGTCCAAGCTGGTTTCGGGCTTGGACGAATCGCAGTCACCCAGAGGGTGAATAGTTGCTACTGTGCATCAGCACGGTGCGGACGGCTCTGGCGGGTTTGAATAAAATTGAAACCGCCCAAAGAAAAACGCCGAAAGGCGGACAAAAGGAGCGCACGCATCGGGAAGAACACGGGAACTCGGCAGGTTCCGTGAAAAACTTCCAAGCGCCGGCGATGTTAAAAACGACACCGCTGGACTGTGAGATAAAAAGCAACTTGAGAGAGAAGAGGCGAGACCCGTGGTTCGGGGCGAACGCACCGTCAAAAGCGGTGGCTGACCCGGAACCAGTGGTCAAGACGCGAATGAAAATCGCAGGCGTGTCTTGACCTGGTTGGCAGGCCGGTGGCGCAACCACCAGCCGAAGCGAGCTGAAAAGCCTCACTCAAAATCCGCGCGCCGCAAGGCGTCGGACGGCCCTGCTACGAGGCCGATAACTCCGCTTGCCGTGGAGAATGGCGTCGGGAAGCCGGCAGCCCCGCGAGGGCGCGCCTAATGCCGGTTCGGGAAAGAGAGCATGGCGAACTCCCATCCCCCATTTGTCCCGGCTTGACCGCAAGGTTGAGCCGGGACTTATTGTTTTAAGCCTCCGGAAACATGGCCGGAAGATTCATTGAGCCGTGCAACAAACGGACAAAGAAAATATCCTTGGTCCGAACCTGATAGAAAATTAAATAACTTTCAAAACCGGCCACGCGAAAACTTCTGATGCCCGGTTGCTGCAAATCTTTCCGGCGGCGTCCGATTTCCGGATGCCGGACAATCTTTTCAAAGGCGGCGGTGATGCGGTTTTCAAAACGAAGCGAAAGCTCCGGGGAAACTTCGCTGGCAAAGTGCGTGATGATTTCCGCAAAATCGCCTTCAAAAACCGAACTGAATCTGACTTTCATTTGGCGCTGGCGCGGGCCTTGGCGGCAATTTCACGCAGCCGGGCCAGCGTGCCGGGACGTTCGGTGCCGGCCAGCCCTTCATCAATCATTTTTTGGAGCGTCTTCAAGCGCAGTGAATCCTCGATCTCAAAGCTGAACTGGATGCGCGCCAGTGCTTCCTGGTTCAGGCTGCGAAAATTTCTTTCCGCGCTCGCCGCCAGGCGTTCCTTTATTTCATCCGTGACCCCTTTGACTTGAAGTTGATAGCTCATGCGCCAACCATAACGCATCCATTATGCCTGTCAAATGAAGTCATCCTGAAATGCGGGGCGATTTAATCTTTGCGGTTGCGAGGTTTCAATTCAGATAAAAATTACTTGCCCGTCCGCCGCATTCCGCACAACTTTAACCAGACTTACGCAAATAACTTAACCATCAAAAAATTATGGGACGCATCTATAACAACATTGTCGAGACCGTCGGCCGCACGCCGCTGGTCAAACTGAACAAGGTCACCGCTGGCGTGGACGCCACCATCCTGCTCAAGTGCGAATTTTTTAATCCGCTCGGCAGCGTCAAGGATCGCATCGGCGCGGCGATGATCGAGGCTGCTGAAAAAAGCGGCGTGTTGAAGAGGGACACCGTCATCATCGAACCGACTTCCGGCAACACCGGCATCGCGCTTGCGTTCGTCGCGGCGGCGAAAGGTTATAAATTGATTTTGACGATGCCGGAAACGATGTCGCTCGAACGGCGCACGTTACTCGCGATGCTCGGCGCAAAACTCGTTCTGACGCCCGGCGCGGAAGGCATGAAAGGCGCGATTGCGCGCGCCGAAGTGCTCGCGAAAGAAACGCCGAACTCGTGGATTCCGCAGCAGTTCAACAATCCGGCGAATCCGGCGATTCATTCCAAGACCACGGCGGTGGAACTGTGGGAAGACACGGATGGCAAGATTGATATTTTGGTCGCCGCCGTCGGCACGGGCGGAACGATCACCGGTTGCGTCGAAGCCATCAAGCCGAAGAAAGCCTCGTTCCAGGCGATCGCCGTTGAACCGAAAGATTCGCCGGTCATTTCGCAGACGCTGGCCGGCCAGCCGGTGAAGCCGGGGCCGCACAAGATTCAAGGCACGGGCGCGGGCTTTGTTCCCGGCAATCTGCATTTGAAGGACAGCGCGGGTAATCCGCAGATTGTCGAGTGCGTTCAAGTTTCCAATGACGACGCGTTTGCGATGGCGCGGCGGCTGGCGAAGGAAGAGGGAATTCTCGTTGGCATTTCGACGGGCGCAAATGTCATCGCCGCGATTGAAGTGGCGAAACGCCCGGAAAACAAGGGCAAAACCATCGTGACCATCGCCTGCTCGACGGGCGAACGTTATTTGAGCACGGCGCTCGCGGCGGAAGCGCGTGCGGAAGTCGGCGGCTGATTTGGCCGGTAATTTCTGGCGCGCAGATTTGACCTGAATCTGCGCGCCTTTTGCTTTGGCGGCCGAAAATAGTTGTTGCCTTTGAAGGCATTTGCCCGTAATTAAAGGGCTGTCGAAGGTTCCCGTTGGCAGCATTTGGTGTTGCCGGCATTTTTTCAAAATTCACTTTTCCCAATTTTTCGGAAGGGTTTCAGCCTTCGGTCACAAACATTTTTATGAGCGAAACGCAAGTCAACGGCGATAAAACGCCCAATGCCAATTACGGTGCCGGTTATCTCGAAATTTCCGAGAAGGGCTTCGGCTTCCTGCGCACGGCGCAAAATCATTTTCATCCCAAGCCGACGGACATTTTCGTGACGCCGGACACGATCCGCCGCAGTTTTCTGCGCGAAGGCAGTTTTGTCGAGGGGGCCACGCAGCCGCCGCATCGCGGCACCAGTCCGCAGCTCAAGACGGTGGACAAGGTCAACGCGATGGCGTTTCAGGATTACACCAAGGCCGTGCGCTTTGAGAACCTGACGAGCATCGACCCGATTGAAAAATTCAAGCTGGAAACCTCGCCGGACTTGATCGAGACGCGCGTGATTGACCTCGTCACGCCGATCGGCAAAGGCACGCGCGGCATCATCGTCGCGCCGCCGCGCACGGGCAAGACGACCATCCTCAAACAGATTTGCAACGCCATAACGACAAATCATCCCGAAGTTCATGCGATGGTTTTGCTGATTGACGAGCGACCGGAAGAAGTCACCGATTTCCAGCGCTCGGTGAAAGCGGAAGTCGTCGCGTCGTCGAACGACATGGATTTGGAAACGCACGTCCGGCTTTCGCGTTTCATGATCGAGCGCTGCCGCCGCATCGTTGAATCCGGCAAAGATGTTTTCGTTCTGCTCGATTCATTGACCCGCGTCGCGCGCGCTTATAACAGCGTTCACGGCGGCAGCGGACGCACGATGACCGGCGGTGTGGACGCACGCGCGCTGGAAATTCCCCGCAAGATGTTCGCCTCCGCGCGCAAAATCGAGAACGGCGGCTCGCTCACGATTCTCGCCACCGCGCTCGTGGACACCGGTTCGCGCATGGATGAACTGATTTTTCAGGAGTTCAAAGGTACGGGCAACATGGAGTTGATCTTGGATCGCAAACTTTCCGACCGCCGTTTGTATCCGGCGATTGACATTCCGAAGAGCGGCACGCGCAAAGAGGAAAAATTGTTTCCGGCAAAAAATCTCGAAGCCATCCGCAAACTCCGCCGCACGATGGTGGACTTGAATCCCATCGAGGCGATGGAAACGCTCACCGCCGCGCTCAAGAAATTCAAGACCAACGACGAGTTTCTGGCAAAGATGGCTGCGGGTTCGTGATTCGTTGAAAAGTGTGAATCGTTAAATCGGATTACAATGCAACGATTCAACGATTCAACGAAATCCGATTTTCCCCACGCGCGTCCGCCGTTGGAGCGGATGCTGCGCATTCATCAGGCGTTGCAGGTTGGCGGATTTCCCAATGCCAGCAAGCTCGCGCGCGAGGTCGAAGTTTCCACCAAGACCATCCACCGCGACATCGAGTTCATGCGCGACCGGCTGAATCTGCCGATTGAATTTGACGCCAGCCGCAATGGATATTTTTACACCGGCGAAGTCAGCGCGTTTCCGACGATGCAGATCACCGAGGGCGAAATTTTTGCGCTGGTCGTCGCCGAAAAGGCCTTGCAGCAGTATCGCGGCACGAGCTTCGAGAAACCGCTCTTAAGTGCGATCAAAAAAATGGAAAGCGCGCTGCCTGACACCATCTCGCTCAATCTCGCCGACATCGAGCGCACCATTTCCTTCCGCACGCGCGCCGAGCCGATTTTGAACCTGGAAATTTTCGACGCGCTCGCGAAGGCGGTCGCGCAGCGTCAGCAACTCGAACTTTATTATCGCAAGCCCGGCCAGCTGGCGGAGCAGCGTCTGGTGGACGCGTATCATTTGGCCAACATCAATGGCGAGTGGTATCTCTTTGCCTACGACCACGCGCGCAAAGACCTCCGCACGTTTGTGCCCGCGCGCATCCAGTCCGTCCAGCCGACGGGAAAAACGTTTGAGCGCCCGCAGAAATTTTCTTTGGAGAAACGGCTGCGCGACAGCTTCGGCGTGCATTCTGGCGAAGGCGAATTTGATGTGGTCATCCGCTTCAATGCGCGCGCCGCCGATTATATCCGTGAAAAAAAATGGCATCCGTCGCAGTCGCTTCGTGATTTGAAAAATGGCGGTGCGGAATTGAAAATGAAGCTGTCCAGCCTCGCTGAAGTGCAACGCTGGGTCTTGAGCTGGGGTGGCGATGCGGAGGTTTTGAAACCGCGCGAACTGGCCGAATCTGTGCGTGAGGCCGCACAAAGAATTCTCGAGATGCCGCAGCGCGCAAGAGTTGAGCGCATGGACAAATCTTGGTTGAATGCGCCGCACACTGGCGTAAAGTGAGCGGAATCATGCGAGTCTTCAGTTTCATTGTTTTAGTTTTGGCGTCGTGGTCAGCCCATGCTCAAAGCTATTCCGTGGACTGGTATAAAATTTCCGGCGGCGGCGGGGTGAGCAGCAACGGCACTTATCAAGTGAACGGCACGATTGGCCAGCCGGATGCGGGCGGCGTGGCGAGCGGCGGAAATTATTCTGTGACCGGCGGATTTTGGAGCATCATTGCCGTCGTGCAAACGGCGGGCGTGCCGAATCTGCTGATTGTTCCCAACGGGCCGGGCAGTGTACAAATCCTCTGGCCGGCCACGGGCAACTATCTTTTGCAGCAAAACACCGATCTTACCACGACGAACTGGGTGACGAGCGGTTTTGCCATCACGAACGGTTTTGGCACGAACTTCTGCACCATCGCGCCGCCGGCGGGGAACTTGTTCTTCCGGCTGACAAATCCGTAATGCGGTTCAAACAAATTTTCCCGGATTCAAAATGCCGTGCGGGTCGAGTGCGGCCTTGATGGTGCGGTGAAGTTTATTCGCTTCTCTGGAAACGGCCAGCGGCCACCAGCGTTTCTTGGCAAGGCCAATGCCGTGCTCGCCCGTGATCGCGCCGCCGGCGGCAATCACCCAGCGGAACAAGTCATCCAGACATTTTTCGGCCCGTGTTTTTGCGCCGGTCAAATGGTAATCCACCATGACGTTCGTGTGGATGTTGCCGTCGCCCGCATGGCCGAAGCAGGCGAGTTGCAGTCCGTGTTTTTTTTGCAACGTCGCGGCGAACTTGAAAAGTTCTTCCAATTTTCCGCGCGGCACGACAATGTCCTCGTTTAATTTTGTCAGGCCGGTGTCGCGCAGCGCGTAGGAAAATTCGCGGCGAAGTTGCCAGATTTTTTCACATTCTTTATCGCCAAAACCGTGCTCAACGAACAAAGGTTTTTGCTTATGGACAATTTTTTCAACTGCAGCGATTTCACCGCGCACGGAATTTTCCTGTCCATCCAATTCCACAATCAGATGCGCCTTGCAGCCGAGAAGCCGTTTGCTGCCGGTGCGTTTGGCGGCGGCGGCGAGCGTGAATTCATCCGCCAGTTCCGCCGCGCACGGCAAAAATCCGGCGGCGAAAATGGATTGCAGCGCGCGCACTGCCGCATTCATCGAGTTAAAACCGACCGCGAGGTTCGCGCGGAACGGCGGCAGCGGCAGCAGTTTCAACGTCGCCTCGGTGATGATGCCGAGCAAGCCTTCCGAGCCGACGAACAACCGGTGCAGATCAAAGCCGGTTTTGTTTTTGTGCGTGCGTCCGCCGAGCTTGACGATGTCGCCATTGGTCAGAACGACTTCGAGGCCGAGAACATAATCGCGCGTGACACCGTATTTCAAGCAGCGCGGGCCGCCGGCATTGGTGGCGATGTTGCCGCCGAGGGAAT
>Ga0302277_1001281_pt1 | contig 18927 bp, 13 predicted proteins | sample III_Bog_N3_1_FD_198759 | JGI IMG/M metagenome (GOLD analysis project Ga0302277, IMG submission 198759) | Peat permafrost microbial communities from Stordalen Mire near Abisko, Sweden - III_Bog_N3_1 | ecosystem: Environmental > Terrestrial > Soil > Wetlands > Peat | place: Sweden: Abisko... | reverse complement strand
AACCGAACCTTATTTGCGGGCTTGCGCCTGATGCCGGGCGGCTCGGCTTGGGTCCTCGCACCGGATGGTTCAATCCAAAGAAAAACATATTTTGATGCTCGCACTTTAGAATCACAGGCCGTGCTTTCGCCAGAAGAGTATTACGAGAAATTCAAGGCGACATGGCTGCATTTGCTCCCACGCTATTTTGAAGGGCGCGAGTCGGTGGCGCTTTCATTGACGGGTGGCGTGGACAGCCGGATGATCATTGCCTGTGCCAATCTGGCTCGGGGCAAGCTCAAATGTTACACATTTGGCGGGTCTTATCGGGATTGTGCTGATGTCACAGTATCCCGGCGGGTGGCTAGGATTTGTGGCCAGCCGCATCAGGTTATCGGGGTAGGCGAGGAGTTCCTTGCAAAATTCCCGGCACAAGTTGAAAAAAGTGTATACATCACCGATGGAACGTTGGATCCGACCGGGGCCTGTGATTTATATGTAAACCAGATAGCCCGAAACATTGCTCCGGCAAGAATATCCGGTTTAAATGGCGGCGAAATCTTACGCCGGTTGATCATGTTTAAGGCGTGGCAGCCTATCGCTGGACTGTTGACCCCTCAATTTAAATTACAGGTTGCTTCAGCTTCAGATACTTACGCACATGAGTCGCAAGGGCACCGATTATCTTTTATTGCCTTCAAACAATCGCCCTGGCATTTGTATCCGCGACTAGCGATCGAACGTTCGCAGCTGACGCTGCGGTCTCCCTATTTTGACAATGACTTGGTAGCATTGGCCTATCAGTCGCCGGCTGCGGCATTGAATTCTGTGCCAGCGTTACGGCTAATTGCCGAACAAAACCCGGCCTTGGGGAAAGTCGGGACGGATCGCGCCACCTTGCTGTATTCCTTGCCGGGCATCGCCACGCTGCGGCATGCGTTCCAGGAATTTACCTTCAAGGCGGAGTATGCTTATGACTACGGAATGCCGCAATGGCTCGCTCGAATCGACAATCGCTTACGGCCTTTACACTTGGAACGATTGTTTCTGGGCCGGCATAAGTTTTATCATTATCGAATTTGGTATCGGGACCGGTTTGCAGGATATTTGAAGGAAATATTACTGGACCCACGCAGCCGTTCGCGAACCTATTTGAATGGCCCGTGCTTGGAGCGGATCGTGAATGAGCATATTGCCGGGCGCGGGAATTATACGCTGGAATTGCACCGTTTATTGACAATGGAATTAACCTATCGACTGTTGATTGAAGCGGTGTGAGCGAACTTGAGCGGTTTCTTTGAAATTACATTATGCGGTCCGAATTTGCGCTCGGCATCACCATTGTCCTGATCGTATGGCTGTTGGCCCGGGATCGTGCCCTGCGAAGCCGCTGTTCAATCAGCTTATGGATTCCAGTTTTATGGCTTTGCATTATCGGATCACGACCTGTCTCAAGCTGGTTTGGCCTAGAGGCTGCGGATGCCAGTTCGGAGGGTAGTCCGACTGACCGGCTGGTTTTTCTGGTGCTCATTGCCGCAGCGTTTGCTGTTCTAATGCGCCGAAGAGTGAGTTGGTCAAAAGTCATTGGTGATAATCGATGGCTGTTCCTTTTGTTGTTTTATTTGGGTGTGAGCACGCTCTGGACGGATGATCCGTTTGTTTCCTTTAAGCGCTGGATCAAGGAGATTGGGAATGTCGCCATGGTTCTGGTTGTCTTGAGCGAAGCAGATCCGGCAAATGCCATAAAAAGTGTTTTTTTCCGATGTGCCGTTTTCCTGATTCCAACTTCCATTTTATTGATCAAGTACTATGCTGATCTTGGGCGCTATTATAATCCATTTATCTGGACCTACTCTTACGGGGGGGTGACGACGGATAAAAATGCCTTGGGCATGACGCTGTTTACTTCGGCCATCGGTTTGTTTTGGGGAGTATTTGATTTATGGAAAGAAAAAGCTCGGTATAAGCAGGAAATATTTGCTCATCTTCTGCTGATGGGTATGTGTTTGTACCTCTTTGCAATGGCTCATTGTGCAACGGCTCTGGCGTGTACGACTCTTAGTGTTGGCATAATCGCAGCCATGAGATTCCACAATTTCCGGACAACTTTGCGCCGGGTGGGAATGTGGGGGCTGATCACAATTGCTTTAATCGCCGTCGTCTTTAATACCATCTTTAGTCCCATGGAAATTGTCGTTGAGGGGCTCGGTCGAAACATGACTTTTACTGGCCGGACGGACATTTGGCGCGAGGTGCTACGCGTCCCCATCAACCCGATAATAGGTGCTGGTTATTGCAATTTCTGGCAACCTGAGCGTGGAGAGAGCGTATCCCGGGCTTTGGGCTTTTTCTTTACGATAAAAGAAGCTCATGACGGTTATCTTGAAGTTTATTTGAACAGTGGTTTAATTGGGCTTGGTTTCATCGGCGTTTTGCTGCTTGGTACTGCGCGGAGAATAATTAATGGATTGGAAACGTCTGATTCATTCGAAATATTCCGACTGGCAGTGCTGGTGGGGGCCATGCTTTACAACATAACCGAGTCAGCGCTATGTGGATTGGTCCTGCTATGGGTAATTTTGCTGCTGGTATTGATAAAACTCCCAAGCCATTTGTCTTCGGATATAAATTGGGAAGCCGAATCAGTGAACTAATCATGTGGTCTTGATGGTGGGTTTGTGATTTGAACTGAAAAGTGGGAAATAGGGTTGAACATAGCGCTTAATAAATCTCCGCAGATAAAGCAGTGTAACTAAATAACAAAAGTTCCGTGATAACGACTTCTGATGACAAGCTGACATTCGTTCAATGCGAATGTTAACAGCAATTCATATAATTTATGTCCTATTTCAGAACGCGGGTTGAAAAATTCAATTTGCTATCGCATACTTTTGAGCGTAACGGTGCAACAGAATATATCGCAATGAAATATAACTGCCAATCTAGCGTTGAACCAGGCCGAAATTTGTTTTTGGCATATATCATGCTTTGCCCTTCTAAATGACAATGAAAATGTTACCGTTACCGTTAGCGCGGTGGAGACTGTTCTTTTTGGGGCTTTGGTTAATGATTGGTGTCAGTGCATATTCACAAGTATTACCAGTAAACCGCACGCTGGGTGGCAGTGGCGGGTGGGGGGGGTACGTGGGTGTGCCCGGTGGCATCCCGTATCGAACGAACATTTTTGCCACGATTTCAGCCGGGGCATCGGTTGCCACCGTGCAATCCGCCATCAATAATTGCCCAAGTAACGGTGTTGTGTATTTATCGGCTGGAACTTATACTTGGAGCACAAGCTTGAATATGAAGACGGGGGTTACCTTGCGCGGAGCTGGAACAGGGTTGACCATCATCAACTCGACTGCGAATAATGCAATTTTCTTCCAAGGATACAATTCGCTGCTTTATTATGGCGGCACTGGTACCAGGGTTAACTGGACTGGCGGGTACAACCAAGGAACCAATGTCATTACGTTATCATCTACCAGCGGGCTTTCAGTTGGGGAAAATATATGGTTGGATCAATTGAATGACGGTGACACCGATGCGTATGGATGTAATCCGGGCTATGATCCAGGCGTTTATAGTACGCCATCATACCCAAGCACCGGGCAAGATCGGCTTCAATTTCAAATGGATATGGTGACGGCCATAAATGGTAATAACGTCACGCTGGCGGAACCGGTTTATGCGCCATTCTGGAATACGACAAACTCACCGCAGGCATGGTGGGAGGGCGGATTCCCAATGGCTTGGGCCGGCTGCGAGGATTTTACTATAAACTGCACCGCCGGATCCCAAAATTCGCTCACCGGCATTTGGGGTGATGGACTCTATGCTTGCTGGCTTAAAAATATCAATCTCACCGGATACCGATTCTTCACTTCGATGTCGGTTGGGACGCGATGCGAAACCCGTCATTGCATGATTTCCAATTATGGTAACACTGATTGTTATGGTTTTTACCCGAAATTCCAATTTGGTGGTCTTTACGTTGATAATATTGGTAATAACTGCGGCACAATCTTCATGATACAAAGCTGCGCTGGTTGTGCATTTGCCTATAATTACACAACCAACGCGCAAAATGTTTCAACGTACCTTTCATTATCCTATTATTGTCATGGCGGAAACCCCAATATGCTCCTATTTGAAGGCAACTGGGGACCATGTTTTGGCATGGATAACATGTGGGGTTCGGCGTCCTATAATACCGGTTTTCGCAATCGGTTCACGGGCAATGCGGATTCGCCCATCGCCTCCACGGGGAATACGGAAGCGGTGGCGGACTCGTACATTAATCGACATATGAGCCTCATTGGTAACGTGCTCGGAACGAGTGGCTATAATACGATTTATCAGGAGACGGTTACCAACTGTACGGGAAATCCGCGGGTATATTTCTTTGGCGGCAATAATGGTTGTTCCGGATCCGATGATCCAGCCACCCGGGCAACAGCCTGGTTGGCATATAATTGGACGAGCGCTACGTTGACCAACAATGGCGTCGTTGCCGGCGGTTATTCCGCAAGTCAAGTTCCGGCTTCGTTGTTATATGCAAGTGCGCCGACTAATTTTGGAATCTTAAAGTGGCCGCCGATTGATCCTCAAAATGTCGCCTATTCGATTAGTCGAACGAATATACCAGCAGCCTATCGCTTTATCTTTGGAGTTGACCCGCCGCAAAACACTGCTTACCAACCGCCGGTGGTGGTTGCGACGGCGATTCCCCAGGCCGGCGTGGCACCCCTGTCAGTGACTTATTCAAGTACGGGCACGACCGATCCGCTGCGACAGCCAATGACGTACAATTGGAATTTCGGCGATGGCACAACCTCCACCAATGCTAATCCGGGGCATATCTACCCGACAGCGGGAACTTACACAGCAAAGCTGACTGTTTCAGACAGCACCAGCAACACAGTTTCCCAGGCGCTAATCATCACCGTGAGTGCAGCCATAACGAATCAACCTCCGGTCATTACAGCGACGGCTGCTCCACAAACCGGTTTGACGCCACTGGCGGTCGTATTTTCCAGCGCCGGCACGTCTGATCCACAAGGCCAGACGCTCTTGTACAGCTGGGATTTTGGCGACGGCGTGACCTCAACCAACGCTAATCCAACCCACACATATACGACCGCCGGTACCTATACGGCTCGACTGACCGCCTCAGATGGCGCAACCAATGCAACATCTGGCGCCATAACTATCACGGTGAATCCATATTTGGTGCCCACGGTGGTGGCCAGCGCGAGTCCCTTGACGGGCGTGACGCCTCTGGCTGTTACATTTTCCAGCACGGGAACGACGGATCCGCAGGGACAGTCACTGACATACAGATGGGATTTCGGCGATGGCACGACTTCCACAATGGCAAATCCCGGCCACACTTATACGACAGCTGGCAGCTACACGGTCTTGTTGACAGTCGCGGACGGTATCACCAATGGGACATCCGGTCCATTAACCATCACGGTAAGCGCCGCCCCGACAAATCTGCCGCCGATAGCGGTGGCCAGCGCAACCCCCGCCAGTGGGTCAGCCCCATTAACCGTGACCTTTTCTAGTGCGGGTTCTTTCGATCCGGAAGGTGCTGCCCTCGCATATAATTGGGTTTTTGGCGACGGTTCCACCGGCAGTACGGCCAATCCCAGCCATACCTACACCAATGCCACAAGTTACCTGGTACAACTCACCGTGACTGACGGCACCAACACGACGACGGTCAGCAACATTACGGTCAATGTCACGGGCCTCGTTGCAGCCTTCGGTTTCGAAGGAACCAACAGCAGCACCGTCTTGGACACGGTCACCGGACTCGGTGAAGGAACGATCACCAATGCATTCAATGTACCTGGTAAATTCGGCTCCGCGCTTTCGTTTAACGGAACCAATTCGGTGGTGGCTGTAAATAGTACAACTGTTTCAGCGCTCACCTCAAATATGACCATTGAGGCGTGGGTCAATCCTGCGACTACCGGCAATAACTGGAGGCCGGTTATTGGAAAATCCTCTAATGGTTCGCAGCTCGACTACGTTGTTCAAGGTGCCACCCCGCAAAATGGTGTGCCGGCACTTTACGTTGCTCCCAGCTCAAGCAACCTTTATGGTTCTACGCCGCTGCCGACGAACACCTGGTCCCACATCGCCGTGACTTATAATGGAACGACTCTGTGCCTTTATGTGAATGGTATTTTGGTTTCAAGTCAGGCACAGTCCGGGGCCCCCACTCCTTCGACCGTCCCGTTAACCATTGGTTCCGACGGCCTGCTACAGGCGTTTTGGAACGGCGCGATTGACGAGGTTCGCATCTATAATGTGGCGGTAAACGCCGCTCAAATCCAATCGGATATGAATACTCCGATCGTGCCGATCCCGGTACCACCTCAAAACCTTCGGGTTATTTCTCCCTAGTGGCAAGCGATACGATTTTGAAGTTTTCCGCACAGTGAAAAAAATTCACCTTTAAACGGTGTCGAGCATCAAAAGTTCGAGACGTGCCGAACCCTCGGAATAGCCTTCAAGAATCGTTGGTGTTTTCCAAAGCCATGTCGCATGCTGCATCAATTCGGAATGGCATTTTTATTGCCTTGGTTGAAAAGTTGGTTGCTTGCGGCCGGACTAGTTTATAACTGTGAAAATCACCCTTATCACCGGCGGCTCGCCGCATTATGAAGCTGGCTTGATCGCCGGGCTGGTCGGGCAGAATGTAGCGGTGGAAGTTGTCGGCGGCGACGACTTGGCCAGTCAGCCGGTTTTGCAGCATCCGTCGGTGGTTTTTAGAAATATTTACGGAGGTGCCGGGTCGGGTACCGCACGCTGGCCAAAACTGCGGCGGCTGGTAACGGCCTATTTTAAACTCTTCACTCATGTGTCCCGAAGCGATACGCGCCTGATTCATATTCAATGGCCCTATAAGCTGGTTTTTTTTGACCGCACGGTATTGAATCTTTATTATAAGGCCCTCGGAAAAAAAATCGTGTTTACTGCCCACAATATTGATGCGGCTGCTCGCGATGGAAACCAATCCTGGGCCAACCGTGCGTCGCTGCGATTTCAGTATCGGATCATTGATCACATCATTGTCCATACCGAACGCATGAAGTCCGAATTGTCGCAAGATTTTGGAATCAATAAACCTAAGATCACCGTGATTCCCCACGGAATCATGTCGGCAGTGCCGGAATCCTCCCTCGACCGTTCGGACGCACGAAAGCGGTTGGGCCTTGGTGCGGGGGACCGGATCATGCTGGCTTTCGGACTCATTACACCTTATAAAGGCTTGGAGTATTTAGTCGACGCTTTCGGCTTATTGCGCAAGCAAGATCAAAACATAAAATTGATAATTGCTGGCCGAATCAAAGAGTGTCCCAAGTATTGGAAAAAAATTAACGCTTTAATCGAGCGGAATGGATTGAAGAGCTCCGTAATAACTCATCTCCGGCATATTCCCGATCATGAGGTGGAGATATTTTTCAAGGCGGCAGATGTGCTGGTGATGCCATATCGGGGCATTTTCCAAAGCGGTGTCATTTTTCTGGCGTACCGGTTCGGGTTGCCGGTCATCGCCACCGACGTCGGTTCCCTGAAAGAAGTTGTAATCGATGGCAAAAATGGTTTTATCTGCAAGGTGGACGACGCGGTGGACTTAGCGGACAGCATTGACCATTTTTTTGCCAGCGAGTTGTTTCAAAATCAGGAGCGCAGCCGCCAGCAGATCCGCGAACACGCCTTTGCGCGCTACTCCTGGACCGGTATCGCCGAGCAGACCCGACAGGTTTATGCACAGCTGCTGCCAAAGTAAATCGGAAGGCTTGGTTAAATAACATCTGTCCATGCCAAACCGCATACCCAAGCTCATCATCCAAACGGGAAAAAACTCACAACTGCCCGCATTATTGCAAGCTGCCGTTACAAACATTAAGCTGCTTCATCCCGACTTTGAGTATCGTTTCTTTGATGACGAGCAAGTGGAAAAGTTCTTCAAGGAGGAGTTTCCCGAATACCGGGAAACGATTAAATCGTTTAGATACAAAATTCAAAAATACGATTTCTTTCGTTACTTGGCGGTTTATCGCTACGGCGGGTTTTATTTCGATCTTGATGTTCTATTGGCCACCAATCTGTCACCTTTGCTAAATTATGGATGTGTTTTTTCCTTTGAAGATCTGAATATGAGTTGGTATTTGCGCAGGCGGTATGGCATGGATTGGGCTGTTGGAAATTATGCTTTTGGTGCCACCCCAGGTCACCCTTTCTTGAAGGCCATCATTGAAAATTGTGTGCGCGCGCAAAATGACCCCGGTTGGATTCAGCCGATGATGCGGGGCATTCCGACACTGTTTCAGCCGGAGTTTCTGGTCTTGAACACAACCGGGCCGACCTTGGTTTCACGGACTCTGGCAGAAAACCCGGCATTGGCTGAAGCGGTGACAGTGCTCTTCCCTGATGATGTATGTGACAGCAAAAACCGGCATCACTTTGGAAAATATGGCGTTCATTTGATGAATGCCTCCTGGCGAAAGCATTATGGCTGGATGCGCCGTCGATTAGCGTCGATGTGGGAGATCTGGGCTTGGAAAAAACTGTACAAGGAAAGTTGTAAGCTGGGAAAGACAAGGCTGGTGGTAGCAGGTAAGTCATCTGTTTTAAATCAGGAGAAGACTTATGCCAAAAGTTAGTGTTATCATTCCTACCTTTAATCGCAGTAAATATGTTAGCAAGGCGGTGGATAGCGTTTTACGCCAAAGCTTCAAGGATTTTGAGGTCATCGTTGTTGACGATGGTTCTACCGATGCGACGCGCCAGGCTTTTGAGTATTATTCGAGTAAAATAAACTATATTTACCAGGTTAATGCCGGGGTCAGTGCCGCCCGTAACACAGGTATTCAATCTGCCAAGGGTGAATGGCTGGCATTTTTGGATTCCGATGATGAATGGCATCCCGAATATTTATCCACTCAGATGTTAAGGGTGGGGGTGACGCCCGGGATACGCATGCAGACCACCGACTGCAGCTTTATTGAACATGATGGTCAAATTAAAAGTTATTTCACAATGAATCGGGCGATGGTTGAACTCAACGGCCGCGATTATTATATTCCGAAGGAGCCATTTAGCATTGTTCTCAAGCACTCGCCTTGGCAGGTGGGATCGACCATTATGAGATATGACGCGGTCGTCAAGGCTGGCTTATTTGACACGAGTATTAAGATTTCCGAAGACCTTGATTTGATGGCGCGAGTGGCATTGCAGGGACAGTTTGGTCTTATCCGAGAATCGTTGGTAAATATTCACCGCCGGGAAGAAGCGATCGAGTGCCTGACCCAGCAGGCAAAAAACAATCCGCTTCAGTCTCGCGAATCCGACGAGCGACTTTACCAGAAACTGGCGGGGATTGGGACGCTAAATCCCAAACAGCGTGGGGCTTTGAATTCCCAGATGAGCGCCAACCGGCGGGCTATGGGGAACCTCCTGCGGAAACAGGGTAGAACTACCGAAGCCATGGACTGTTATAAGCGCGCTTTTTTAATGGATCACTCAATTAAGTCATTGGGAAGATGCGTTCTGTCCTGGTTGCAGACCGGCTCCAAAATGCTGGCCGGTACCCTTTAGCGGGAACCTTTTTTTAATTACCGGTCAATTTAAGACTGAACCAATTCAAGGCGAAATCGCTACGCTTAAAGATAGTCAAGACTTCTAGAATGACACCAAAATCACTTGTTTCGGTAATCATTTGCACCTGCAACCGGGCTGACAGTTTGCAACAAACTCTGGCGGCTTTTGGCAAAGTGACAATTCCTGCCGGGTGGGAGGCGGAACTAATTGTTGTGGATAATAACTCCATAGACAAAACTTCGTTGTTGGTTAAACAGGTGCAATTGTCGAATTTGCCGATCTGTTGGCTTTACGAGGCTCGCGCCGGCAAGAGCAATGCTCTAAATGCCGGAATGGCTTGCGCCAAAGGCGAGATTTTACTTTTTACGGACGACGATGTGATTCCGTCCGCGGATTGGATGGAGAAGATGGTGGCGCATTTGCAGAAACCGGATTGTGACGCCGTGGTGGGGCGGATCGATCTGGCTGTCAATTTGCGCCGGCCCTGGCTGGGGACAAGATACGAGGCACTCCTGGGCGTGCTCGATTTCAAATCGGGACCGGTTGAGTTGGTGGGGGCCAATGCTGGAATTCGCAAGGCTGTGCTTCAAAAAGTTCCGCAGTATGACCCCGAACTGGGACCGGGTGCATTGGGCTGGGGCGAAGACACCCTGTTCAGCCACCAACTGGAACACGCGGGGTTCAAGGTGAAGTATGCGGAAGATGTGCGGGTGATCCACCAGCCGGGCAAGTCGCGGTTACTGCGTCGGGCTTGGCTTGGCGCCGCCAGCAACTTGGGACGCACCAATGCTTATCTGCAATATCACTGGGAACATAATGACATCCATGCAACTTGCGCCCGGTTCTGGTGGCTTAAACTCAAGCTGTGGTTGCGAAGAAGGTTGCAACCGCCGCCGGCATTGGATATTGAAGGGTGTCCGGAATGGGAGTTAAGCTATGTGTGGCAAATGGAATTTAACCGCCAATTTTGCCGGGAGCGCCGCCGGCCGCGTAACTATGAGCCGCGCGGGTTGACCAAACTCGCCGCCAGTAAGAGGCTGAATCCACCAACCTAAAATGAAAATAGCATTCATCAGCACCATGAACAATGATCCCTGGGGCGGATCAGAGTTCCTGTGGAGCGAGACAGCGCTTCGCCTATTGCGCGCCGGCCATACTGTGACGGCAAGCGTTCCAGGCTGGCCGCAACGTGTGCCGCAAGTTGCGGCTTTGATGAAGGCAGGAGTCAAAATCCAGGAACGCAGGCTGACGCCTGACCTGCTGCCGCCGAGATCCCTGAAGCGGGTGGCCCTCATGATGTTTGATCCTTTCATACGCCAAGCGTTTCGTAAGCGGATTTTACACTGGCTGACACAAGTCAGCCCCGATCTGATCTGCATTTCCAATGGCAGCTATGCCGACAACACTCCGTTACTGGAGATCTTAATGGGTTCAGGCTTCCCTTATGTCACGATTGCCCATGCCAACGCGGAGCATTTGTGGCCGGATGACCACCGCGCCCGGATCATTTTGGAACTTTATCGCAACGCACGGCGCACCTTCTTTGTTTCAAAGGGCAACCGCCGGTTATTGGAGACGCAACTCGGTTTACAGCTGACAAATGCTGAGGTCATTCGCAATCCGTTCAATGTCCGTCGCGATGCGGCGCCGGCCTGGCCGGCAGTCAGCGAACCCGTTTCGCTCGCCTGTGTCGCCCGCCTTGATCCCAGCGCCAAGGGCCAGGATATTCTGCTTCATGTGCTGGCCCGCGAGGTCTGGCGGTCACGCCCGATCCGAGTCTCGTTTTATGGCAAAGGCCGGTGTGAGGAAAGCCTGCGTCGCTTGGCTGATCAGCTCCAACTCCAGGAACATGTGCGCTTCTGCGGGCACATTGACAACATCGAAAACGTCTGGGCCACGCATCATGCGCTGATTCTTCCCTCGCGGTTTGAAGGTCTCCCACTCGCGATCGTCGAGGCCATGCATTGCGGCCGACCAGCGATCGTAACCGACGTGGCCGGCAACGCCGAGCTGATCGAAGATGGCGTGACCGGTTTCGTCGCGGCGGCGGCCACGGAAAACCATTTGCATGAGGCCTTGGACCGGGCTTGGCATCAACGCGAGAACTGGCAACGAATTGGTGCGGCGGCGGCCCGGTCAGTCAGGGAACTCGTACCGGCCGACCCCGTCGCGATTTTTATGAAAAAGTTGTTGGATTTGGCCGAGAATGGTCACCGGATAAATCAGAACCATTAGGCTGATCGAAACGGCGCTTGCCAGTTCTGGATTTTGCCGCTAACAATTGCCCCCATCGAAGCTGGCCGGGAAGAACGAGACCTCTCCATCCGATGAATTGCACAAACCCAAGAAATATTGTTTTCGTCAGCACCATGGACTCCGTTTCATGGGGCGGCTCCGAAGCGCTGTGGAGCGAAACGGCCTGGTCGCTTCGGCAGTCTGGCCACAAGGTTTCCGCCAGTGTCTGTCGATGGCGGCCGCGCGCACCGAAACTGCTGAATTTGATGCAGTCAGGAGTGCAGCTCAACGAACGCTGGTTGCCCACCTTAAAACTCCGTCCGCGAAGCATCTTTAACCCCGTGGCGTGCCGGGTGGCGCCCGTCTTGTTTGCAAGCTGGCTAAAACGCCAGAAGCCGGATCTGATTTGCATTTCTCACGGCAGTGTTGGTGAAAACCTGGGATTAATCAGAATCTGTGCGCAAACCGGGATTCCTTATACGATCGTCGTTCATGCGAATGCGGAGTACATGTGGCCGGATGACCGGCGGGCCCGAGAATTTCTGGATTTGTATGGCCGAGCACGACGAGTATTTTTCGTTTCTGAAGGTAACCGGACTCTATTGGAAACCCAGATTGGCTTTGAATTTAAGAACGCTGAGCTGGTCCGCAATCCGATCAACGTTCGTGGGAATGCGGCCCCGCCATGGCCCGCCGGATGCGATCCGTTGCGGCTGGCGTGCGTGGGCCGGATTGAACCGGTCGCGAAAGGGCAGGATTTAATCTTGCGCGTTTTGGCCCGAGAACCGTGGCGTTCACGAAGCCTGACGGTTTCATTCTTTGGCAAGGGAGGATGCGAGGAAAACCTGCGCCGTTTGGCCCTCCGATTGAAATTGGATGGCCAAGTAAACTTTTGCGGTCATGTCCACGACATCGAGCGTGTGTGGGCCGACCATCATGCTTTGATTCTGCCTTCCCGATTTGAGGGGCTTCCGATCACGATTGTTGAAGCGATGCACTGTGGCCGGCCGGTCATCGTGACGGATGTAGCCGGGAACACCGAAATCGTGCAAGATGGTGTCACGGGTTTCATTGCGGAGGCGCCGACGGAACGCCATCTTCATGCCGCCTTGGAGCGGGCCTGGGAACAGCGGCAGAACTGGGAAAGCATGGGAAAAGCCGCCGCCCAAGCCATTCGTGAGCTGATGCCGGCCGATCCGGCCGCGATATTCGCGCAAAAATTACTAACGGTCGCCGATGAGGGTCTATCCGCCCGTTAATTGAAGAGATTAGAATTTCCCAAGCCATGAACAAACTGACAATCGAAGCGGGTAAGACCGAACGCCAATATTGGCGGGACCTTTGGAAATATCGCGAACTGTTCTATTTTCTGGCCTGGCGCGATCTGTTGGTGCGCTACAAACAGACCGTAGTTGGTGTGGGTTGGTCACTCATCCGTCCGTTGCTGACAATGACGGTGCTTACGATTGTTTTCAGCATCTTCGGCAAGTTGCCATCAGGTGGTGCTCCCTACCCGCTGATGGTTTTTTGCGGGATGCTTCCTTGGCAGTTCTTTTCCACGGCGCTGACTGAATGTGGCAACAGTCTGGTGGGCAATTCCAACCTGATTTCCAAGGTTTATTTCCCGAGGCTCGTAGTTCCTGCCAGCAGTGTGATTGTCAGTCTGGTAGATTTCCTGATTTCGTCGTCTTTTTTGCTGATCCTGCTGGTCTGGTATCGATATACACCTCCGGCCAACATTGTGTTTCTGCCGCTGTTCGTGATTCTGGCCTTTGGTGCAGCGTTCGGAGTGGGGTTGTGGACGGCCGCCTTGATGGTGGAGTATCGCGATTTCCGTTTTATTGTTCCATTTTTTGTGCAATTCGGAACCTACATTTCACCGGTTGGTTTTTTTAGCGGCAAAGGCGGCATTGTGCCAGAAAAGTATTGGTTGCTCTATTCGGTCAATCCGATCGTGGGAATCATTGACGGCTTCCGATGGAGCGTATTGGGGGGAAGATATTCCCTGTATTGGCCGGCACAAGCGATGGCGGTGGGCTGGGTGTTGCTTTTGATCTCCACCGGCATCTGGTACTTCCGCCGGACCGAGCGCACGTTTGCCGATGTCATTTGAAACTCCAGAAATGAATCACCGTCTTATCACCCAGAACCATTTGTCATGAGTGAAACAGTCATCAATGTCGAGAACCTCAGCAAACGTTATGTCATCGGCCATCAGCGCGCCCCGACGGAAGGCATTCGACACGTCATTGAGTCCGCTTTGCACGCTCCGTTCAAATGGTTTCGCTCCCGGCGTGAAGTGAAAAAACAGGAGAAGGAGGAATTCTGGGCGTTAAAAGATGTTTCTTTTAAAGTTGAGCGTGGCGAAGTCGTGGGATTAATCGGCCGGAACGGCGCGGGCAAAAGCACCATTTTGAAGCTGTTGAGCCGGATCACTGAACCGACCACCGGCAGTATTTACATGGAGGGTCGAATGGCCAGTCTCTTGGAAGTGGGAACAGGCTTCCACCCGGAACTAACCGGTCGGGAAAACATCTTTCTCAACGGCGCGATTTTGGGCATGCCCAAGGAGGAAATCGTGCGGAAGTTCGATGAGATTGTGGCGTTTTCAGAGATTGAGAAATTTCTAGACACGCCGGTAAAGCGCTATTCGAGCGGCATGTATGTCCGGCTGGCTTTTTCGGTCGCGGCCCACTTGGATCCTGACATTCTGATCGTGGATGAAGTGCTGGCGGTGGGCGACGCGTCTTTTCAAAGCAAGTGCATGGCGAAAATGCAGGAGGCCCGCAGCCAGGCGCGGACGGTTTTATTTGTCTCCCACAATTTGAAGGCCGTGGAGAGCTTTTGCAGCCGTGGCATTGTTTTGGAAAAAGGCCGGGTGACATTTAACGGCCCGGTCAAAGAGGCGCTTCAACATTACGCCGCCAGTCTGAAGATCGAATGTCCGCCCGCGTTTGCGGATGTCATTGATCTGTCCAACTCCGTCCGCCGTCCCGGCAAATACCAACCGCAACTGAAGCGTCTCCGCTTGTTGGATAGCAACGGCAATCCCTTTCCCGGCACCGTGTCGGCTGGTAGCGGTCTCAAGGCGGTCATCGAAGTTGAATTATTAAAACCCAGCCAGCAGGTGGATGCCGAGCTGGCGTTCTTCACCCCGACAGGTGAACGGGTATGCACGGCCCACTCCGCCTACGAGCCCGACCGAAATACCGGTCTGTTGTCCGGCCGCCAGATCTTCACGTGCGATATACCGCAGCTGCCGCTTGTGCCTGGTGAATATAATCTGCATGTGGGCCTGGACGTGGCGCTTTGTGAAATCGACTGTGTCCATGATGTCGCGCGGATCACCGTGACCAGCGCTGACTACTATGGAACCGGTGTGATGCCGTCTCAAGGAACCTTCCTTCTGAAGAACCGCTGGAAAATCAACGAGGCGGTCGCAACCGAGACCAAGCGGAGTTGAACGATGAGTTCCATCGACGTCATTGTTCCTTGTTACAAGTATGCTCACTTTCTAAAGGAGTGCGTTGAGAGCGTTCTTGCCGGCGGAGTGCCGGATGTTCGTGTGGTGATCATTGATGATGCGTCACCTGATAATACCGCGGAAGTTGCCAATGCTCTGGCGCAATCCGATGCCAGGGTCAATGTCATCCGGCATCCGGTCAACAAAGGTCACATTGCCACTTACAACGAGGGTATCGATTGGGTGTCAGCAGATTATCTGTTGCTGCTGTCGGCGGACGACTATTTGCTGCCGGGCGCTTTGCGCCGGGCCACGGATCTGCTGGACGCCCATCCGGAAATGGGTTTTGTTTTTGGCAATGTAATCAATTCAGCAGAAAGCGGAATTCGCAATCCGCCGGATTCGGAGCCGATCGGTACGCAGGTCATGAGTGGTCTTGAATTCATCCGGCTAATTGAATCCAAAGGAACGATTAATATCGTGCCGACCGCCACCGCCGTAGTGCGTACTTCGTTGCAAAAGCGTGTGGGGGGATACCGTTCGGAACTGCCGCATTCTGGTGATCTTGAGATGTGGCTAAGGTTGGCTGCCTACGCATCCGTTGGGAGTTTGGACACTTTCCAGGCCGTGTACCGGCGACATGGCCAAAACATGCAAACGGGTTATTATAACGTGAAGCGGGGGTTGCCCGACATGGCGCAGCGGAAGGCTGCCCTTGATTGTTTTCATCAGTCTTGTAAAACCCAACTGCCGAATGCGGATCAAATTCATCGCGACCTGCTAAGACCGCTGGGCGGCGAGTCAATCAAGCTGGCGCACGCGGCTTTTGATGAAGGGGATCGGGAAACCTCCGATCAGTTTGCCCGGATCGCGGCGGAAGCCGATCCGCAAATAATACACTCCGCCGGCTGGAAAACCCTCTTTTGGAAACGTTGCTTGGGCGTCCATTTCTGGCGAAAACTGCGGGTTGCCCGTCAGCGGATTTGGAACCTGCGTCGGCGCGCCGGGAATCTTGTCCGCAAGACGCTTCGATTGGGTGCTGGTTGATGCGTCGGGTGTTTTCGTTGCCTTGGGCCTGCTGCGTCCTTGCCAAATCGACTGTCAGCATGATAAACATTCCATGATGACGCCGTCCGAAGTAAATCAATGTGAGTATTCTGTGCTCATCAGGACGTTTAATTCGGCGCCCACCTTGCCGCAAACGCTGGTTTCGCTCAAACGTCAGTCAAAACCTCCCCGGCAGTATATCTTTGTGGATTCAGGTTCAACGGATCAGACGTTGGCCTGCGTTCCGCCCCAGTCTCTGGTCCACCGTTATGTTGGAAACGAATTCAATTATTCAGAAGCGTTAAACCAGGGCTTGCGTTTGGTTTTGACGGATTATGTTTTGATCATCAGTTCGCACACGGAACTGGCCAATCCTGAAGCTGCGTCGTACGTCCTGAACGTTTTAAATTCAAATCCGGGCATCGGGGCGGCCTATTTTTATGGCGACAACACGGGCTCGTTGCGACATGAGCTCATTGACCGGCACAATTTCACCGGGTTCAATGGTCTTTACAATACCTGCGCAGTCATCAAGGTTTCACTTTTAAAGAAACGAATGTTTCGCCCCGAAGTGTTTTCGGCGGAGGATCAGGAATGGGCTGGTTGGTTGTTTGCGGCGGAGAATCAGGCCGTAGCCCGTGTTTCGGGAGCCGGCTTGCTGGTTAACAATCCCCGGTCGGACTCTCTGAAGAAAAAACTGAATGAATATGTGTCGGTGGCTTATTTTACAAACCGGAAGTTGCTCGAATGGTCCCATATTACCTCACTTCTCAATCATGCTATCAGGCGCGGCACGGGCATCGGAATCGAGAAGCGTAAGTATTATCTGCTCTTGTCAGTCCGTCTGACACTCTGTCACTTTTTTAGGCCAAGTGGCCGATCCCGTTATTTTTGAACGATTCATTTCTTTGAGAAATCTGGAGCTGTTCAGGCTTGAATCGCAAAACCCCGCCGTCTCTCATTGTCTGTTTCAGGTTTTCCCCCTGTCCAAATGGGTCGATTTATGCCAGTATTGTCAACCTTTTCAAGGGGGTTATGTCTCAAACAGGAATGACCATGTCCCAAACCGGCATAGAGCCAAATTGCCGCTTATGGCATCGTAAATTCAGTCAAATTAAACCAGCGACTTTTGAACAGCGCCGGGTTGAGAAAACTGGGACCGAAGCCGGATTAATTTAAGCGTTTTATCAATTACGCGTTTACGCGAGTCTGGTGTGGTTGTGAATCCTGCGGATCGGGATTTAGCGACAGCGAATGAGAATCCGGTTGAAATATTTGAGCCGGCAGTGCGCGCCGGATGACTGGCGAAACCAATTCATGCGCATTTGTTTGTGCCCATGCTGTTCATGAAAACTTCTCTGACGCAAACCGCCAACCAGCCGACAACGCGTGTTTGGCCAAGAGAAGTTGAAGCGCGTCTGATTTTTGAAGTCAAACATGGATCGTGTCATATTTACGGCCTACCTGTGGTCAAGGTGTACCGGAAGAGGGTTCAGCTGCCTTCTTCTGAGCTGCGCCCTGTCCGGAATCTTGGGCGGATCGGTGATGGCACAGACCACCAACCCGATTGTCGCCGAAAATCTGCTGCCGGGGAATCCCCCCAGCCAGTGGCAGATCACTGATGCCGGTGACGCGACCATTCAAGGTTTTGCGACCGACATCAGCGTCACAAATGGCGGAACGATTTATTTTAAAATCAATACGCCGGCCACCGCTTACACGATCCGAATTTATCGACTTGGTTATTATCAGGGCAACGGCGCTAGGTTGGTCGCCACCGTTTTCCCCTCGGTCCCGCTTCCGCAAAGCCAGCCAGCCCCCATTACCGATTCTGCCACCGGTCTGATCGATTGCGGCAACTGGTCAGTCTCAGCCTCATGGCAGGTTCCCACCAATGCGACTTCGGGCGTCTATATTGCAAAGCTCATAAGAAACGACACCGGCGGAGCAAGCCATATCGCTTTTATTGTTCGGAATGATACCATCACTTCCGACGTTTTATTTAAAACTTCAGATATGACCTGGCAGGCTTACAATGCCTACGGAGGAAACAGCCTTTACGTTGGCGGCCCGATTGGTCGCGCCTACAAGGTCAGCTATAACCGTCCCTTCGTCACGGCCAGCCCTACTGCTGGGGGCACCAGTGGCAACACCGAACACGATTGGCTGTTCAATGCGGAATATCCGATGATTCGATGGCTTGAAGCCAACGGCTACAACGTGTCTTATACGACCGGGCTGGATGCGGATCGTCAGCCGGGGTCATTGCTGCTCCATCATCGTTTGATAACAAGCCTTGGCCACGACGAGTATTGGTCGGGATTGCAGCGGACCAACGTCGAAACGGCTCTTGCGGCTGGCGTGAGCCTGGCTTTTTTCAGCGGCAATGAGGTGTCTTGGAAAGTTCGCTGGGAACCTTCCGTTGATGGCTCCAATACCCCTTACCGCACGATGGTTTGCTACAAGGAATCACTTGCGGATGCCAAGATCGACCCGAGTCCGACCTGGACCGGATACTGGCGCGATCCGCGATTCAGCCCGCCGGCGGATGGCGGCCGCCCGGAAAGCCGGCTCACGGGTAC
>Ga0302277_1001264_pt1 | contig 19036 bp, 16 predicted proteins | sample III_Bog_N3_1_FD_198759 | JGI IMG/M metagenome (GOLD analysis project Ga0302277, IMG submission 198759) | Peat permafrost microbial communities from Stordalen Mire near Abisko, Sweden - III_Bog_N3_1 | ecosystem: Environmental > Terrestrial > Soil > Wetlands > Peat | place: Sweden: Abisko... | reverse complement strand
TCAATATAAAATTATAAATTAAAACTAACAAAACATGAAAACAACAGGATATATTATTATTACCATGCTCGTCTTTGCCGGATGTTCAAATTCAGATCAGGTACAAAAGATGACTGACTTAGCCAACAAAGACTCTGTGATGCTTGTGCAGGCAAACCAAAAGGACTCTAGTATAACAATGTACCTTGGTGAGCTAAGCCAAATACAAGATAACCTGGATCGGATTAAAGCACGTGAGAAGATGATATCTATTAATTCAGGGGAAATAGGCTCAAACAAACAGTCTGTATTAAGCGAAGTTAAGGAACTGGATGAGTGGATTGTTAAGAATGATAAGAGAATGAATGCACTGCAAGGCAGCCTAAAAAAGATGACTACTCAAAATTCTAATTTATCAGATATAGTAATGCACCTTTCCCAAGAAATTGCTCAAAAAGATACGGAAATTGCCATGTTGCAAACAAGTCTGGGTAAAGCAAATAATGACTTATCAAATGTTACAGCCAGTTTCAACGATAGCATAATTGCTATAAATATGGTGCGTGCACAGGTAATGTTTATAACTGATAAAATGAATACCGTATATTACGTAAGCGGAACTATTAAACAACTGAAAGATAACGGTGTCGTGAATAAACAAGGTGGATTTATTGGAATTGGAAGAACCTCCAAAGTAAACCCGCAGATCAATAATTCAAACTATACACAAGCCGACCTCACCACTCTTAAGGGAGTGAGTTTAAATGGAAAATTCAAGAATTTTATTACAACTCATCCTGATAACTCCTATACCATTACCAGTACGGGTGATGATAAAACAGATTATGTTTCCATAACAAATCCTTCTGCTTTTTGGGGTGAAAGTAAATATATGGTAGTTGCATTAAAATAGTTAAATGTTAAATGTGTGGTTAAATGTAGTCCCGCATTTTGCGGGACTTTTTTTATTACTTAATACGTGATATATACAATATTTTCTCTTTTATATGTAATGCCTTACGGTTGCCATGTATAGACTTTTGCATTCTAATAATTTATAAATCTTCAAAATCAAAAAAACATGAAAAACAAAGTACAAAATCCAGTCAAAATGGGAATGCTTCTTGCATCCTTTATGCTGGTCTGTGGAATGGCCTCCGGGACAACCTATACAGCAGTAGCTACCGGTAATTGGAGCGTTCCGGCAACTTGGGGTGGCAGTGCGCCTCCATTTATATTGCCATTGGGTGATATCGTTATTATTCCCTTGACATTTACAGTAACTATGGACCAGAACGTTACAGTTGACGGTTCAGTAAATGTTTTAGGAACCCTTTCATCTTCACCTTACATTATGTTGGACGTTAATACAGGTGGTACTGTTACAGGTGCCGGAAGTATTAATGCAGCTAAAGTTATGTTGAATACTGGAGGAACACTAACCTTTACAGGTGCAATTATAGCTGACACCATAATTAATTCTATGGCCAGCCTTACAACAACAGCTCAAATGACATTTTATAATGAGTTTGATTTATCCGGTTTGCTTACATTAAGCTCAGCGGGTGTATTAACAGCAGGAGCTAATTCCAATATTACCATATCAGGTGGAAGTATTGTATTATCAGGTGGCTTACTTGCTCTTACAGCCAATTATAGTGTAAATTATACAACTGCCTCTACAAAAGCAGGATTAGAGTTAGGCGGCACAGGATTAGGTGTTGTAGCGATTAAGGTACCCGGCACTGATACGGTAACATTAAGTTCAAATGTATTAATGAATGATTCGTTAAAATTCACCAGTGGTATTTTAAAGCTTAATGGTTTTAACCTTACGACCAGCAGTCAGATAACTGGAACTGTTGCTTTAGCTGGTAATATACTTTCAAATCTTACAATAAATACGCCAATTGGCTTATCAAATCCAATTGGTTTTGTTACGGGCTACCAGAAATTGAATAATGTAACGGTTAATGTTGGTACTGGTCATTCAGTAACAATTTCATCTCCACTTACAGTAAATGGTATTTTAGCAATTGTAGGAAATAGCTCATTTAATATCAGTAATGAAGCTCTTACCGTAACTGGTAATTTAACTGGCATTGGCTCAATGGCGGTAAATACACTTACAAAACTTGCTTTTAATGGTATAAGTACTGTAACAGGTGATCTTTCTTTGACCGGAATCAATTTAGGAAAACTCACTGAAAATATTGGTGCCGCTAAGACTTTAACACTGGCGACAAACCTAAATGTTGATACTCTTAATTTAATGAGCGGAACCCTTGTTCTCAATGGGAATGATTTATCGATAAATGCTGATATTGCAGCCTTTGGAACAGGTATGGTTTCTTCGACACATGCTTCAAGTATTGCAGTAACTACTTTAGCTGCAGTTACTGATTCATTAATGTTTTCACCTTTGGGCGACACCATTAAGAATTTAACTATGAATGTAGGTGGTGCAGGTTCTCTAAAGTTGGGATCTGATCTTGTAATTGACGGAACCTTAAGTTTTGTAAAAGGATTTGTTGATGTTGGAAGCAGTACTTTACAAATTGGTCGTACCGCTTCTATTACAGGAGCAAATATCACTTCTTATGTAATTACCGGCAATGGTGGTTATTTAAATATGTATGACACTATTGGCAGAACCACTACATATGAAGTGGGTACTCTTACTAATTATTTGCCTGCTACTTTAAATCTTAATGCAGGTTCAGCAACTGGAACTGTTGGGTTGAGTGCCATGCCAGAGGTATATTCGCATGGAACAAGCGGTGTTGTAATATCAACATTTGAACCAATGGTAAATGGTACTTGGTTATTCCAAAATAATATAGGCTCCGGTATAAACGCAAATATGCAATTATCGTGGTCTTCTGCGGCTGAGGTTAATGGGTTTTTACATACCGGTTACGATTATATTTCGCATTATGCATCTATGTGGGATGATATAGGTGACAGTATGGTTGCAATAATATCCGGAAGCATGTATAGTGTTACAAGGGCTAATGTTACTTCAATGAGCCCGTTTGCAGTATTTAATCAGCAAACTGTTCCAACTTCAATAAATGAAGTGACTGCCACAACTGGAAGTATTGTTATATATCCTAATCCGACATCAGAAAATCTGAATATAGAAAATACTACCGGTTCTGTAGGGGTTCTATATGGGGAAATTTACAATACACTGGGACAAGTAGTTTCAAGTTTTCAGTTTAAAGATGCGGCAAGCATTCCTGTTAATAACTTAGCAGATGGCGTATATTTTCTAAGACTTTATAATGATAATATGCAAGTAGTGAAGAAATTCAGCAAGATATAGGATTGATTTAATTAAACTATAAGTTTGATTAAGCAAAACTGAAAAGCCCCGGCAGTATGTGCCGGGGCTTCTTTTTTAGTCTCTTAATTAATTGATATTATCCAGATTAGTTTTATTGGGTTACCTAAAACCTGTGAATTATGTAACTATTCCCTAAAGTTATGTAACTCATTCCACTTATAGTTACTGACCTTTGCATCTACCTGAATGAGAATAATAAAATTTTGAAATTATACATAAAATATATGGTGAGTAACCGCTGCAAGTTAGCGGTTAAAGAGGCATTGAAGACAATGGGATTACATTTCATTGTTGTTGATTTAGGTGAAGTGGTAATTATGGAAGACCTGTCTGCAAATGAGTTGAATCAATTGAAATCGGCCTTACTAAGCTCAGGACTTGAATTAATGGATGACAAACGAGCTGTATTGATTGAAAAAATAATCAATGTCATTACCGAAATGATCCATTATTCAGATGAAGCGCCTAAAACGAATTATTCAGATTACATCAGTGAGAAACTGAAACACGATTATACCTACTTGTCAAATATATTCTCAGAAGTAAAGGGTATCACTATACAGCAATTCATTATAACCCATAAAATTGAAAGGGCAAAAGAGCTTTTATTCTATGGAGAGCTTAACCTTACAGAGATTGCATTCCGGTTGCATTACAGCAGTGTTGCGCATTTATCCAATCAATTTAAAAAAATCACAGGGCTTTCCCCTTCTGATTTTAAATTACTAAAAGGACAAAAGAGAAATTCATTGGAGGAAATCGGAAATTTAAATGGTACAAAATAGATGAGGTAAAATATGGCTAAAATAAAAAAAACAGAAAAGGATGAATTAATTGAGATTCGCAAGGAGCTAACCATTCAAAGAAAAGAAAAAGAAAAAATAGCTGTTGAATTACTCCTTGTCCGCAAAGAACTTGCTTTTCAAGATAAAGAAAAAGAAAAAAGGGCGGCTGAACTGGGAATTGCCAATAAAGAGCTCGCGTTTCAGGACAAAGAGAAAGGGAAGCGTAAAGTCGAAAATAGTGAACTGGAAGAATTCAGTAACTCTGTAAAGTTAGCTTCCCAGTATTCAAGAAGTTTGATAGAAGCCAGTCGGGACCCCATGTTTACAATTAACCCTGCCGGAAAAATTACCGATATAAATAATGCCTCAATTAGTATAACAGGAATATCCCGAGAAAATTTAATAGGTACCGATTTCTTTAATTATTTTACCGAACCGGCTAAAGCAAAGGAGGGCTATCAGCAGGTTTTTGCAAAAGGATTTGTGGCAGATTATCCGTTAACCATCCGAGACCATAAATTAACCGACGTTCTTTTTAACGGCTCCGTTTATAAAGATGAGGAAGGCAACGTACTTGGTGTAGTTGTGGTTGCGAGGGATATTACTGAGCAAAAAAGAATTGAAAAAGAATTAACAGAAGCAAAAATATTTGCCGAATTGGCCACTGGAATTGCTGAAGAAGCAAAAAGCAAAGCTGAAGATTCCACACGAATTGCGGAAGATGCCGTTAAGTCAAAACAGCAGTTTTTATCTAACATGAGTCATGAGATCCGTACCCCCATGAATGCCATAATCGGGTTTACAAAAGTGGTATTGAAGACGGAACTCACAGCCAAACAAAAAGAATACCTAATGGCTATAAAAATGAGCGGGGATGCATTAATTGTACTCATTAATGATATATTGGACCTGGCAAAAGTTGACGCAGGTAAAATGACATTTGAGCAAGTACCTTTCAAAATGGCTATCTCCATATCAGCCATGCTTCATTTGTTTGAAACAAAGATACAGGAGAAGAATTTGGAACTTGTTAAAGAATATGATCCTAAAATTCCCGATGTTTTGGTTGGCGATCCGGTACGTTTACATCAAATTATTTTAAATCTTGTAAGCAATGCTGTAAAGTTTACAACAAAAGGGAAAATAACCGTAAGCGTGCATTTATTGAGTCAGGACGAAGAGCGTGTTACTATTGAATTTGCAGTAACCGACACAGGAATCGGGATACCGGAAACCAAAATCGGGAAGATTTTTGAAAATTTTCAGCAGGCATCCAGTGGCACGTCCAGGCTTTATGGGGGAACAGGCTTGGGACTTGCTATTGTTAAACAATTAGTTGAGCCGCAAGGTGGAAGTATCAATGTAAAAAGCAAGATTGGAGAAGGCTCAACCTTTAGTTTTACATTAAGTTTTTTGAAGACAAAAGAGGAGGCTGAATCAGCAACAAAAATAGTAGAATTGGATGCGGAAATTAGAAATATAAAGGTATTGGTGGTTGAAGACATAGCCCTTAATCAGCTGCTTATGAAAACCCTATTGGATGATTTCGGATTTGAGCGTGATATAGTTTCTAACGGAAAAATAGCCATTGAAAAACTACAAACGAAAACATATGATATTATTTTGATGGATTTACAGATGCCGGAAATGAATGGCTTTGAGGCTACAGAATATATTCGTAACACATTAAATTCCAAAATCCCTATCATTGCTTTAACTGCAGACGTAACAACGGTTGATTTAGCTAAATGCAAATCGGTTGGTATGAATGACTATATCGCAAAGCCCGTTGACGAAAGGCTATTGTACAGTAAAATTCTTGGATTGGTAAAAAAACCTGCACTTATAAAAATTGATGTAAATGAAAAAATTGAAGAAAAAAAATCAAAATGCATAGACCTGGATTATTTAATACATCGTACGAAATCAAATCCCAAGTTGATGATGGAAATGATTTCACTTTACCTGGAACAAACCCCTCCTCTAATTCTCATTATGAAACAAAGTTTGCACGACAAAGACTGGCAGGCCCTTTATTCAGCCGTGCATAAAATGATACCTTCCTTTTCAATTATGGGTATTAGTATAGATTTTGAGAACATGGCGAAACAGGTTCAGGAATATGCAAGTACACAACAACAAACGGACGGGATACCTGACCTTGTGAGGCAGTTGGAGAATATTTGTGCCCAGGCATGCAAAGAATTGGAAATTGAATTTGATATGATTAAAAACACCCCATTATGAAAAACGAAAAAATCAAACTCTTCCTGGTGGATGATGATGCTGTATTCTTAAAATCATTGGAAATTGAATTCCTTCAACATGCTGATTTTGCTATTGAAACATTTGCCACCGGAGAACTTTGTTTGCAGAATATATCGCACAATCCCGACGTTATAATTTTAGATTATTTTCTCGACGGTATTGACAAAACAGCCATGAACGGAATGCAGACATTGGATAAAATCAAAGTCTTCAATCCCGATATTTCCGTTATAATGCTATCCTCACAGGATAAAATTGAAGTGGCAGTTAACTGTATGCACCATCGGGCGTTTGATTATGTTGTAAAAAGCGAAACAGCTTTCACGCGACTACAAAAAATTATCACTACTATTTTCCAGTACAAAAAGATGGAAAAGGAGTTGAATTGGTATATGGAAAGGATGTAACCTTTCTTTATAACTTTCAAATGTGTGAATGATGTAATACTTCTGCATGGTTATATAACACCTTTCGAATCAAAGATGTCCATATTTGCAATGTTGTGAAAATTACTTCACAAATTAAAATTTAACAATGAATACTACAGAAGCAAAAGGAAGCTGGAATGAACAAAAAGGCAAGCTAAAACAAAAATTCACAATCCTGTTGGATAATGATTTAATGTTTGAGGATGGTAAGAAAGATGAAATGTTTGGAAAGCTTCAAATCAAACTTGGTAAAACAAAAGAAGAATTGCTAAAACTTATCGCATCCCTTTAGGTTATGTGGACGAGGTCCGCAGGTATTGTTCTACTAATAATTGGCATTACTATGATGGTTTATACAGGTTTAACTTATATAACCCCTAAAAAAGCGGTTGATATTGGCTCTGTTCATATAAGCAAGGAAGCCAATTACACTATACAATGGTCATCTTATGTTGGTGGCGTTCTCCTAGTGGGAGGAATTATAATAGTTGTAGCAGGAAGAAAAATTCGCATTTAGCACTTCCTCTGCAAAGATCTTTCTTTAAAACGAGAATTTATGAATTCAAAAAGAATTTTCCGCGGATTACTTACTATTATCGGAATAACAATACTTATATATGTTGCTGTTTTATTTGTGAATACTACTGGCGCCACACGCAATGTTAAAGCAATAGCCAAATATGGTATCCTTTGCATTGCATTCTTTATAGCTGCTATTAGCCTTGCAAGAACTAGAAAGGACAATGCATAATGTGGGAATGATACAACACTTCCTCTCAGTTATGTAATACACATCAGAATTAAGCGATGCAATTTTGCATCGTGAAAATTATTTCACAAATTAATACAATTTAAAATGAAAAATAGAACAAAAATGATTTCCGCCATCACAATGATGTTGGCAATTATCATATCAAACGAATCACTCAAAGCACAAGAAAGGGTGCAGCCAACCTGGTGGTTTGGCTTATCCGGGGCAGCAAATTTCGATTTTTACAGAGGAACAACTCAGATCCTGAATAACGACTTAACATCTAAATATGCATTTACCAATGGATTTGGTGTAGCGCCTTATTTCTCTGCATTTGTAGAGTACCGCCCCGGCCCTGTATGGGGCCTGATGGTTAATTTAGCCTACGACGGCTCGCGTGGCGTGTTTGATAAAAGCAATGCTCCGGCAGGTTATTCCACTTCATTGAATAGTGAATTCGATTACGCATCATTTGAACCCAGTTTAAGGATTGCACCCTTTGCCGGAAAGTTTTATATTTTTCTTGGCCCGAGGTTAAGTTACAACACCGGACAGTCGTTTGGCATACAATCAGATAATTCGCCAAATGTACAGGCTCAATGGAGTGATGTATATGGAATGCGTCTTTCTGCGCAAATTGGAGTAGGTTATGAAATGCCTCTTTCAGCACCTGCGAATTTAACGCAAATAGATATTGCTCCGTTTATCTCCTTTCTTCCCTATTTCGGAGATCAACCAAGAAGTATAGAAAACCTAACCCTTACAACTGTACGTGCCGGCATAGCAATCAAAATTGGGTGTGGTCCGAAGCCTATAGCCCCGGCCACTGCTGAAGCAACCCCTGCTCCACTTCAAAGGGATGTACAGTTTTCAGTTCAAGCACCAAAATCGGTACCCGGACAGCATATAGTAATAGAAACGCTTCCTCTTTGTAATTATATTTTCTTTGATTCCGGCAGCACAGCAATTCCTGCCAGGTATGCAATACTGACACAAGGGCAGGCAAGCAGTTTCACCGAAGCACAATTACAAGATTGTCAAAAAAATCCGGGAACACGTTCATCAAGGCAGTTAACCATGTATTATAATCTGCTGAATATTATTGCAGATCGCATGCGCAATTACCCCGCAACTACGATTAAGCTAGTAGGTGCTTCAGCAGGTAATGGAGAAACGATAGGTAAAGAAAATGCAGAAGCAGTCAAGGATTATCTTGTAAATATATTTGGGATAGATGGTTCAAGAATTATTGTGGAAGGACGGAATGAACCTATAACCTCATCTGAAGAAGCAAATGATACCCGTGATTTTGCCCTCACCCGTGCGGAAGACAATAGGGTAAGTATTACAAGTACATCTCCTGATTTGATGATGGAAGTTAAAGACAATTCCGCATTATGCTTAAGACCTATTAAAGTTACCGCAATGGATGGAAGCTCAACTGGAGATGCAAAAGTTGTTCTAAATGCAAATGGGGCAGGTGTAGCATTTACATCATGGTCAGTAGATGTTACAGATTTATCCGGTAATTCTGAACATTTTGGCCCTTTCACAGCTGATAAAGCAACCATTTCCGGCTCCGCTATATTGCAAAATAATAAAAGTGGCAGCTACAAAATCGTAATGACGGGCCAAACCCCCAACGGAAATTCTATAACTAAGGAAAGTTCCTTTGCTTTAGTTCGTGAAGTTCAACCTGCCCTGCCGGAACAAAGAGTAAGTATTCTCTTCCAATTTGACAAATCAGTAACCGTAGCAACATTTGATAATTTCCTTAGCAATACAGTAGCGCCGCTTATACCAGCCAATTCTAACGTTGTTATAAACGGATATACTGATTTAGTTGGAACAACAGATTATAATTTGACATTATCCACTGAACGGGCTCAGGCAGCGCAGACTATTCTACAAAGTGCGCTAGCTAAGACAAATACTACGGGAGTTACTTATACGACTACCGGACATGGAGAAGCCGGAACCGTTTTTTCAAATACCTTACCCGAAGAACGTTTTTATAACAGGACCGTTATTATTAATATACTTCCTTCTGAACCTATAGTAACTCGTTAAAAAGACAAACAGATTTGGGGTTGGTTTCTTTGTAAACTGACCCCTCTTCTAATATGTGATTCATGTAACTATTTTCTAATGTTATATAACACATATTAAATAAAAGGTGTACAATTTTGGATCGTGAAAATTATTTCATAATTAATTAAAAATAAAATGAAAACAAAACGCCTCAATCTATTAATAATAGGTATCCTATTATTAATCCCAACTCTAAATTTTGCACAGGGTCCTACACTTGGAACTACTGCTGATTTTGTTCTTTTCTCTACTAATGGAGCTGTAAAGAATACAGGCATTTCGCAACTTACTGGTAATGTAGGTACGAATAATGGTTCCAGCACCGGTTTTGGAAATGTAAATGGGGTAATGGACGACATAAATGGTGCAAGTGCATTATGCGCTAGCGATTTGCTAAGCGCCTATAATCAATTAAATGCCGATATTCCTGCCTTCTTTCCTGCATCTCCTCTTGGAAATGGAGATACACTTACCGCTGGTATTTACAAAGTATCAGGGGCAACCGTATTGAACCTTAACCTTTATTTAAATGCTCAAGGAAACCCTAATGCGGTATTTATTTTTCAAATTCAAGGACCCTTTTCTGCAAACGCCTCATCTAAAATCATTTTGATTAAAGGCGCTCTGGCGTGCAATGTTTTCTGGAAAGTGGAAGGTTTGGTAAGCATGGCTTCAGGCAGCACTATGAGGGGAACAGTTATTGCAAACAATGCTGCAATTAACATGAATACTGGCGACACACTAGAAGGAAGAGCCCTTTCTACCGCGGGAATGATTACAGTTAACGGAGTATTGGCATATACACCTATTGGTTGTGGTAGCCCTACCCTTACAGGTCCAACGGCACCTAACCTGGCTAGCACAGCTTGCTATGGAATATTTTCCGCTGATGGGGCGGTTACTAATACTGGTATTACGCATGTTATAGGAGATATAGGTACAAATGTAGGCTTAACTACCGGCTACAATGCCTTGAATGTAACAGGCACCATCCATCCAATTCCTGATGGCTCTACAGCACAATGCGCAACTGATTTAGGAAATGTTTATACATACCTAAATACACTCGCATATGACATACAATTATTATATCCGGCTCAGTTTGGTCGTAACTTGGTTCTTACCCCTCATACTTATTTACTCAATGCTGCCACAACATTTACGGATACCCTTTACCTTAATGGAGAGGGTGATGCTAATGCAGTATTCGTTATACAAATAAAAGGCGCTTTATCAACGAGCACCTATTCAAAAGTGATTTTGATGAATGGTACGCAAGCGCAAAATGTATTTTGGTTGGTTAACGGTGCGGTAAGTATAAACGGATATTCTGTTTTCAATGGGACTATTATTGCTAACAACGGTGCCTTGCATATAGCTAAATTAACTGTTTTAAATGGCAGAGTGATGACAACCGCCGGCAATTTAACAACCGATACAAGTACAATTGATGGTACTATGATACCCGGCGATTGTGCAACTACGGGTACTGGCGTAATTAATGGAACAAATGAACAAGTTACCATTTATCCTAATCCATTTGGAACGTCTGTTGCTATTGCGATAAATGACATATCTAAAATGAATAATTATGAGGTTAGAATATATAATGTGTTGGGAGAGGAAGTATTGAATACATTTATTACGAATCAAACTACCACGCTTGAAACGAGTAAATTTCCTTCCGGTATTTACTTCTATCAGGTGATTAGCAATGACCAATTAATACAATCAGGAAAATTGATTGCTCAGCATTAATTCTACAAATATAAATGGCTCTCCTCCTTAACCGTAAGGAGGGGGGCTTTTTATTTATCCACAAACGAAGTTCCAATATGTGATTTATACAACTATCCACTGCAGTTATGTAACGCTTTTCCCTCCAAAGCACCTCATTTTTGCATCTTAAATAATTCACAAAAAACTAAAACCATGAAAGCTAAAATAAATGAAATTATCACCAATTCAGCTGAGAAGTTGATTAAGGTGCAATTAGATTCTAAAACCTTTATTTACCTGAGAAATATATCAGCCTTAAAAATATGGCTTGTAAGGTATCCTGACGCAACTGTAATAACTCATTAAATCATAAATATATCATGAAAAAACATATTATACTAGTATCGGGCATCATTCTGCTTTTTGCAGCGTGTGTTCCCAAGAAGGAATTAATCAGCTCTCAAAAAAGAGTTCGGAGTCTACAAGCAGATAGCTCCGGCACACATTCACAATTGAATGATTGTAATTCCCAAGTTGCCAACCTTCAAAAAGACAAAATGGATTTGAAAAACTCCATGAATGATCTTTCAAGCAGCGATCAATCTGCCATTGCAAATTCAAACATGACCATTGCTGACCAGGCAAAACGGTTGAAAAATTTGGAAGGCCTTATCCAGGCACAAAAAGATGTAATGAATAAACTTAAAAAAACAATTGCAGATGCTTTAATTAATTTTAAACCGGATGAATTAACTGTCACATTAAAAGACGGGAAACTTTATGTATCACTTCAAGAAAAACTTTTATTTGCATCAGGAAGTGCGGTAGTAGATCCAAAGGGAAAGGATGCTTTAAAGACTCTAGCAAATGTTCTTAATACCACTACTGGCATTACAGTAGATGTGGAAGGCCATACGGATACAATTCCTATTACCGGAAAATATGAAGATAACTGGGCGCTAAGTACAGCGCGTGCTACTTCTATTGTCCGCATACTTACTAAAGATTATCAGGTAAATCCAAATACAATTATTGCTTCAGGCCGGTCAAAATATTTGCCAGTAGCTACTAATTCAACCCCGGATGGAAGAGCAAGCAATCGCAGAACTGATATTATTCTATCACCGGATTTAACTCAACTATTCAAATTACTCAATCAGTAAAACCTTAATAATAAATTATTATGAAAAGACTATATGCCTCCATTATGTTATTTGCCATTGCAGGAGTATTATTAACCTCATGCAGCAATACCTCCAAGTTGTCCTTTAATAAAAGGCACTACAAAAGTGGGTACTTCGTCGATTTTGGAAATAAAGGCCACACCAATCCAGTTGCTTCAGCCGTCAAGCTATCCCCTATAGCAGGAATGCGTCAGATAGCACCTCCTGCCATATCAAAACCAGAAACCTCAGTTGCCAAAAATTATTCTATAGCTGAATCTGCCATGGTTGAAAAAACAGTTACTACAAAGAAAATAAAGGAAAATAATCTTTTCAATACAAACATTATTGCCTCAAGTCCAACACCGCTTTTATTGAATACCTGGGTCGTTAACGATATTTCAACCTCTACAGGAGATGGGCATCGTGATCAGAACAGCGTTAGTGTTCCTTACGTTGTAATTGTTCTTTGCGCCATATTCATTCCACCTTTGGGTGTTGGCTTAATGTATGGAATTAACAGTTATTTCTGGATCGACCTTATATTAACGTTACTGTTCTTCTTTCCGGGAATGATTTTCGCCCTAATTGTGGTATTAATGTAAGCGACTTAATTTGTTAACCTCGACAAATATAGGTTCCCTTTCCTCATAAGACTCAACAAAAATGGCTCTGTAAACTTATTACAGAGCCATTTTCAAAAGTGTGAATTATGTAATCTTTTAAACTACTTATGTAACAAGCTCGCGGATGCATTCCAGTAGTTTTGTTTTATAATAAAAAATACAAAAATTATGGGAAATTTACTTTACTATATCGCTATCATATTGGTCATATTATGGGCTATCGGTTACCTTGGTTACAATGCCGGAGGACTAATTCATATATTGCTTGTAATAGCGCTCATCGCAGTGTTATTCAGAGTCATTCAGGGCAGAAGAATCAATTAAAATATGAAATCAATATATATATCAGCCTTGCTGATTTTAACGTTCGGTTTTCTTTTTGGGCAAGACACCACCAGGCCGGACACGGTAAAACATGTTGCCAAACTAGATACGATTAATCCCCAAAAAGGTAATGTATTAGGGCAATTACAGAGTATAAAGGCGAAAAGAATAAAACTGCATTCCGACTCCATTAGCCCTAATGTTACAGGCAATCAACCAAAAAAATCTTCAAAGATTGATACAATAATGCAAAATAGGTATGGGGATCTGCTCAGGGATGACCCTCAATACAACAAAAAATATTCTGTTTGGGTACCTCTTGCAGAAGGTATTGGAGATAATATAATCCTGAGTTTAATTGATAGCAGGGTTCTCAAATATCAATGGGCCATGGTAAATACAAGTACCTGGAAAAATAATTTTAATGCCGGGTTTCCATGGAGTTCAAAATGGGATTGGGATCAGACCAGGTTCGGAAATGATTTTATGGGGCATCCGTATTTTGGCAACCTGTATTATAATGATGCGCGTGCCAACGGCTATAATTTTTGGGCTTCGGCTCCTTTTGCACTTTTGGGTGCCTATGAATGGAAAATATGCGGAGAGAATGTAACACCTGAAAGAAATAGTTTGATTGCTACTTCCGTAGATGGTATTCTGCTTGGAGAAATTCTTTACCGGATAAGCTCTAATATACTGGATGACCGTACAACCGGAGCGAACCGGTTTTTCCGCGAACTGTTAGCCGGAATGATTGACCCCATGAGAGGCTTCAATCGATTGATGCAGGGAAAAACCTCCAGAGTTACTAATAAGGAAGTTTATAATAAGGAACCTTTGAACATTACTCTGTATGCGGGCATACATAAAGTAAACAACCACACGAATGCCATTTTATCCGGACCCAGCACTGAGATGATAAATGTTCAGTTTGATTATGGTAACCCGTTTGAAGTACGTTCGCGTGACCCTTTTGATTTTTTCAAACTAAGGGTAGAAACAGATTTAGGAGAAGGCAGAAAATTTGTTGATAATATTACAGGTTATGGCATTTTGGTTGGAAGAAATGCATATTGTGGCAATGCGCCTTTACTGGAAGGAGTATTTCTATCCTATGATTACTGGGATAATCCCATATTTGAATTATCAACCATTGGGCTAGGCCCCGGAATTTTTTCAAAAATACAATTAGGTAAGAATATAAATCTTTATACGAATGCGCATTTAGATATTGTAGCTTTTGGAGGAACAAGTACAGGAGCAATCAGCGATACATCCCAATCACGCGATTTTAATTTTTGTTATGGATTGCAAGCCAAAATTGAAAGCTCCCTTTCTCTTGGCAATGTGGCTACCATCGGCATTAGCTATTATTATTATAGACTTCAGTGTATTAACAGTGTTGGCCAGGATGAACCAGCGTATGGCAGCCTGGGAGAGAATTCCTTAGGTATATTACAACCTAAAATAACGTTGCAGATATATAAAGATTTGAGCATAGGTGGTGAATATTATTTGTATGCAGAAAGTCATAGAGATAGCGGATTCCCCACCTATTCAGTTACCCAAGCAGAACAAAAGATATTTTTCCAGTTCTATTTTGAAGACCCACAGCGCAGAGGGCATTACGATTAATTAAAACTATTATGAAACATATTATCAGGTTACTTTCTTTGCTTCTTATTGGAACTTCAACAACTATCTATGCTCAGGATACTATTCCTAAAAAGGATACTACCAAAGTGGGGAAGATTGTCCAGCTAATTATTAAGGATACTGTTCCAAGGAAAGAAACAAAAAAAGACACCATACTTGAAAAGAAGCTTGAGAAACACTTTTACGGGTTTTCTCAGTTTGCACATGAAACATATTTGTTTATAGCAGCGCCCACAAGGTGGCATAAGGCAGACTGGCTAAGAGTTGGTGTGGCATTAGCCGGAACAGCTGCATTTATGCCATTTGACCAAAGAATAACCAACATGGCCTTGGGTAATGATCATCATTACTATTATAGTGTTGCAGTTGTAGGCGGAAGAGTATATGGAGAATGGTATACTATAGGTTCCATGACAGCTCTTTTTGCTGGCATTGGAATAATAACCCATAATGATCCAATAAAAAAAATAGGGATAGAATTGTTTCAGGCAGGTGTATATTCTGAATTATTTACTGAGGTGCTTAAAGTTTGCGTTGGAAGAGCCAGACCTTATGAGAATGACGGACCATTTAACTATCGTCCCTTTTCAACAAAACTGGATAATGATTTTGAGTCTATGCCCAGTGGACATGCTACCGCGGCTTTTGCACTTTCAACCGTCATGTCACGTCATGCAAATAGCACATTTTTAAAAATCCTGGCATATGTACCTGCCGGTTTCACTTTATTTGCACGCATTTATCAAGTACAGCATTGGGCATCAGATGAATTTCTTGGTGCTGCTGTTGGCTTCGCTACAGGTAACTGGGTTGTAACATTGCACGAAGGAAGGAGACACAAAATAAATATTCCGGTAGATAATAAATAAGATGAAGCCTAAAATAGGTTTTAAAAAGTTCCATTATCTTTTCAATGAAACTTTCAAAGGATTTATTAATGATAATATTCTTAAATTAAGTGCAGCTTTATCCTATTATGCTATTTTTTCATTGCCACCTTTAGCTATTATTGCTACTTCGTTTTGTGGGATATATTATGGGAAAGCAGCAATAAGTGGAGATTTATATGCGCAGATAAAGGGTTTTGTTGGTGATAAGGCGGCCTTACAAATTCAGGAGTTAATTAAAAACGTAAACCTTTCAACGCACAATGTGTTTGCCCGTACTATAGGAATAATAATACTAATAATTGTTGCATCGGGTATGTTTTCTGAAATCCAGGATTCTGTGGATTATATTTGGAGCATCAAAACCAAACCTAAACATGGCTTAAGGCGGTTTTTGGTAAACCACCTCATGTCATTTATAATGATTGGATGCGCAGGATTACTATTACTAACTAGTGTTATAGCTGCTTCTGTGATGGACATCCAAAGTGAAAAGTTGACAATTTTTTATTCCCAGGGAACCATAGATTTATATTATGGATTCAATATTATTTTGTTGTTTTTATTTACTACGCTCTTTCTGTTTGTTATTTTCAAAACGCTTCCCGATGGGAAAATTGGTTTTCGTGACTGTTTGATAGGAGCTTCCTTTACTGCTGTTCTATTTATGATAGGGAAATTTTTAATTGGCGCTTACTTTAGCAACACAACCATGGATTCAGCATATAGTACTGCCGGAGCAGTTATTATTATTCTTGCATGGGTATATTACTCTGCTATCATACTTTATTTTGGGGCCGAATTCACTAAAGTATATTCCAATACGTATGGGGGAAAAATAATTCCCAATAAATTCACTACATTAATTAAAAAGACGGAAGACAATCTTTAGTAATAAAGTGTGTGAATTATGTAACATTTTAATATAGTTCTGTAATAGGGTTCAGAGCATAAAGCAGGACTTTTATCAGTTCTATTTTGATCCCATGAAATTAGCCAATACAAAATTAAAAAAGCGACTACTTATAGCAGGTATTATTCTCATCCTAGTCCCCACTATTATAATAGTGTTCATTTCGCCCATTACAAAATATCTTGTAGAAAAGTATAGTGTAAAGTATACAGGTAGGAAAATTAAAATGGACTGGGCCTACGTGAATCCATTTACAGGATATGTTCATTTCAGTAATTTTAAGGTGTATGAGGCCGTCGGCGACAGCATCTTCTTTTCATCAGAAGGTATAAGTGTCGATTTTGCATTGCGCAAAATACTTTCCAAAACATATGAAATAACCAGATTGGTTTTGGATAAGCCTAAAGGAACGATTATTTTGAGCAATAGGGTTCTCAACTTTAACGATTTAATTTTGCGGTTCGCAGCTAATCCTGCTGATTCAGCAAAACCTCCTCTTCATTTTAATATTTTAAACGTGAAAATAAATGACGGGACATTTTATTTTCGTTCTATATTAAGCAAAGTAAATTATTTCGTTAAAGATGTGAATCTAGAAAGTTCCGGCAAGTACTGGAACATAGATACAGTTGTTGGAAAAATCTCCTTTCTTTCGGGAATAGGAACGGGCGATGTAGCGGTTAATTTTACTATCAATTTAAATACCCTTGATTACCGTTATTCAGTTATTGTCCATAAATTAAGCCTGGAAATTATTGCGCAATATCTTAAGGATATTACCAGTTACGGAACTTTCTCTGCCAACCTGGATGCAAATATAAAAGCTAACGGGAATTTCAAGAATGAAGAGAATCTGGATGAGACCGGACGCTTACAAATCAACGATTTTCATTTTGGGAAAACCCCACAGGAGGATTATTTGTCTTTCGACAAATTTGTATTGGTTATGAATGAAGTAAATCCGGATAAACATATATACCATCTTGATTCTGTAGTACTAATACATCCCTATTTCAAATACGAAGAATATGATAAGTTGGATAACATAGAAACCATGTTTGGCGAAAACGGAGCGAATGTTGTAGCTGTAGACGCAGATAAAAAGCGCTTCAACTTAATTATAGAACTGGGGCATTATTTAATAAATGTATCTAAAAATTTCTTCGAAAGTGTTTACAAAATTAATACGTTGGCACTTAATCGGGGGAATATTCTATTTAATGACTATTCCAAAAGCGAAGAATTCTCCATTGCAGCAGACCCCTTATATATAGCAGCCGATTCTGTGCATCAGGATAAGGGAAGAATACAGATGTCTCTAAAAACAGGTATAAAGCCTTACGGTAATGCAACCATAAATGCCAGTGTTAACCCCAGGGACAGTGAAGATTTCAATGTAGATTTTCATATTGCTAAAATTCCAATTACTATATTCAATCCTTATCTTATTTCATATACGTCCTTTCCCATGGACAAGGGCACTATAGACTTTAACGGGTCGTGGAAAGTAAGAGATGGTGTTATTCAAAGTCAAAACCATTTGTTGATTATTGACCCAAGTATCTCAAAGCGGATTAAAAATAAAAATGATCGTTGGATTCCGATGTGGTTGGTTATGTATTTAATCCGCGATCGAGGTAATGTTATTGATTATGAAATCCCCGTAACAGGCAATTTAAAAAATCCAAAATTCCATCTTCATGATGTTCTATTCAGTACACTTAGAAATATTATTGTGAAGCCCGTCACAACACCTTATCGTATAGAAGTTAATAATCAGGAAAATGATATTGAAAAATCACTTACCCTGAATTGGGGTATTAGGCAAAGCAACATGCAATCTAATGAAGAGAACTTTACAAAGAAATTAGCTAAATTTCTTGTTGAAAACCCTGGCACATCTATAGTTATAACTCCACAACATTACGAGACAAAAGAAAAGGAATATATTTTATTTTTCGAGGCCAAGAAAAAATATTATCTATTGCTGCATCCGGAAAATGCAGCATCGTTTAGTGAAAGTGATTCTGATTATGTAGATAAAATGTCCGTCAAAGATTCTTTGTTTGTTCATTATTTAAACAAGCACCTTACACA